>JGI24159J19872_10007084_pt1 | contig 14671 bp, 13 predicted proteins | sample Ectturendosymbi4_FD_19872 | JGI IMG/M metagenome (IMG submission 19872) | reverse complement strand
ATGAGCCAAAATGACCCCAAAACTACTTCACTTATGACGTCAGTCACAAAAAATCCGCAACCCCCAACCAAAAAATTTTTTTTCGAGTGCAATCTACTAGATTGGCCGATCCGTTTGAGCCCTTGAACAGCTCTCTAGCGCACGCGGCGGAGGAGCTAGGGCATTGGTAAGGCAACTGAAAACTGCTGTTTTTTAGGTCGAAATTGAAGTACGAATATATCGTACGCCAGTTCTCAAAGTGTTAAGGACATGGTCAAGTCATTATAATATGATATGCTAAGCTTGTAGTAGTCCATATGATATTTTTTCATGAGTCTAGTAGTTTTGTGATATGTTGTGGCTCTATTGGTATATTCAGTTGCTTCCACGAGGTATGTGTTCTGTTTGTGAATGAAGCTGAATGGGTCATGTTGCAAATATGAACAAAATCACTTGATTCCATATTGAATATGACATGCAGTAAACCTCAGTTAATCTGGATTCAGTTAATCTGGATCTTTGCCAACACTGGATAAAACTGGTGGTATGAATGATTTCTAACGTTTTTCTTTAAAAAATTCTTCGGTTTATCCAGATTTTTTAATCCGGATCTTCACCAATACTGGATAAAATCTGCTCTTTTCACATCTCGTAATCTGGATTTTTGTCTCAAGGAAAGATTCTGCAACTTTCAGACACAGCACAAGTGTGCTCATGATCACCAGCGAGTGTTTAGACTTACAGTAACAATGGCTGCAACTGCGTGCAACATCTGACTAACCGTAGAGACGATTATTATGTCACATACCACGGACATGACTTACATTGAACTTTCATAACACTCAAGGCACACTGCCACACTACGGTTTCAGTGTAGTGATCAATGTTGAGTGTATGTGTGTAGAGCGTTATCCCTGAGTGCATTGTACTCGTTAAGATGTTTGGAGGGAATTACTTTCCAAATAGAGTGACTGCTTATGGTCGATCGCAGAAATCTTCACGTCAGTCCAAAATCCCAGATATCTTCACAGCCAAGTAATCTAAACTTATGAACTTAAAATTGTTCATAACTGCCTGGATATGGCAGTTACTAGTCTGATGTATCATTGTAAATACATCGATAAATTCGTTTTGCTTCAGCAAAAGACTGCTGTTGGGCTGTAAAGGTATTCAATTTAAATAATTTTCACCGATATCTCAGTACTTAGATGACATCAGGCTAGAAACAATCATCTTCGGCAAATCCAGATCTTCCCCTAAACCAGATAAAATCGTCAGTCAAATCGAATCCAGATTAAGATAGGTTTACTGTATATGTTTTTATCTCAGTATTTGATATATATATACATATATGCGGTTAGACGATTTGCTGGAAAAAGGTTGATAAATGAGCAGATGCTGTAGTTTTGAAAGTGTGTGTCTTGGTTAGCTCAGGTGCAAAGAGCAGTATGATTGCCTAAAAGACACTACAGCTTTGTCTGGCATGATTTTTTAATGGATTAATATCGTTTTGATAATTTCCTAAAAGCTTGTTCATTCCATCTAGTTGCAAAACTTATTAGGATATGTTGAACTCACCTGCAACAATTTTCTGCAACGTATTGCTTTCTAGCTCTTTGATCATTGTGCATTTCATCACTTCAACACATTTGGAGTTGGGACAGTTTGCATGAATCATGTTTCTAGCATCATTTAGCAACTCTATAACTTGTTAGTCGATTATGCTAAAGAGCTGTTCAAACCCTCAAAAGATGCGACAAGTCTTTTGGTTTGGATTTTAAAATTTTTTGAAAGTTTTGGGTTTTGAGTATTTTGTGGGTGACGTCATAAGTAGGGTAGGTTTAGGCTTTTTTGGCTGACGTCATCAGGCCCTGGGCCCCAACCACTAGAGGGAATTTTTTTATATAAGTTTTCAGTAAAAACTAAGCTAAAATTTAAGCCTTTGATTAGCTTTCTAAAGTTCTGGTTCAAAAGTTTCGGCCAAAAAACTTAACTTTGGATAATAATTACACAAAGATTTTTTAACCAAATTTTGCTTATTTTGCCATAACTTTAAAACCAGAAACACTAGAAAGCCAATGATCAAAGGCTCACAAGATGGGATTTTAGATTAGTTTCTGATAAAAACTTGAGTCAAAAACTTTCCTTTAACAGTTCGCGCCTACGGCCTGGTAACCTAGGCCCAAATAGCCTAAAACCTACCGTCTAAACTAGAAGACTTGTCATATCTTTTAAGGGTTTCAACCCCTCTCTAGCACAATCAGCTGGCAAGCTCGATATTAAATTTGGAATGTTGCAAGTGTGTGAAAATGAGATTTAACTTCACAAATGGTCTGGTGGTACTGTGCTAGGGTTGCCAGATGGTCAGTATTTCACTGGCCTGGCTGGTATTTTGCTGCTAATTTAGCAAAGGCCGGTAAAAGCTGGTATTTTGAAAATCAGTGCCTGTAGCTGGTATTTTGAATAAAAATAATTTGCCGTAACTTCAAAAAGGACTGATACAAATTTTCTCAAATTATAACGACACTAGTAGTGAATCCTGTCAGGACAATTTCTTCAGTGAAGTTGATTTGCTGCTGTCAACGCAATACTTGGTGCGATTATCACGTCACACACAGTGAAATGTAATGAGCCAGACAAAATATAGGGAAATTGTAAATTGTGGCTTAACAATCTCATTGTCTCTCTGTTTCCCCTGTGCCACTTACAAATTACGGCACAGGTGGATTTAGACCTAGCACTGTTGACAAAATGGATTACAGTATTTTTACAAAACACCTCTGGCAACCTTGTACTGCACATTTGTGCACCTTAAAGGAACACTGGTGGCAGCATTTGATATTTGATTGGTGTTAATAATGAATACCTACAGTACAAGGGTGCCTGTTATGACAGCCATACAGACCCCTGGATGTGCCTCTGTACACAAGGGAGTACTTTGACACCACACATGTTTGCCTGCTTATGGATTCGCTTGATTTAGTGTTACTGCATTAGCCACGATGAATGAAACCAACCCATAGCAGTACATGAGAACATCTTGGGAGTTGGTGAATATGCATTGTAATGTAGCATTAACACTTTGAGAGCCAAGGTACAGTATGATATATTCGTACTTTGAAACCGGCCTGAAACCAGCAGTTGTCAGTTGCCTTACCAACGCCATAGCTCCTCCGCCGATTGTGCTAGAGAGCTTTTCAAAACCTTAAACGGATCGGCCAGTCTTTTAATCTGCACTTGAAAAAAATTTTTTGGTTGGGAGTTGCAGATTTCTTGTGAGTGACATTGTAAATGAAGTAGTTTTTGGGCCATTTTGGCTCATGTTACTGGCCTAGGGCCCAACCGCTAGGCCAAAGTATTTCGCTGAAGTTTTTATTGGAAACTAGGCTAGGGTCCGAGTCTTTTGGACCTTTGATTGACTTTTCAGTGTTTCTGGTTCAAAAGTTATGATCCAAAATAAACAACCTAATTAATTACCTAATCAGTCAAATATTTTTATTACTTTAGATCAGGGTTTTTGTGGGGAAAATGTTAGGTACCTGGTATGGATATGTAGGGACCCGATTTCTCTGATCCTAGAGACCCGATTTTCTCAGATTTTAAGGACCCGGTGATAATTTTCTCTGATTCTAGGGACACGAATCGGGTCCCTAAAACGCCTTTAAAAAACCCTGCTTTAGATCATTACTTTTGAACCCGAAACCCCAGCAGGTCATCCAAAGTATCAAAAGACCAGGATTGTAGCCTAGTTTCCAATAAAAACTTCAGCAAAATACTACCATCTAATGGCTTGGCCCCAGGGCCAGGTGAAGTGGGCCAAGGTGGCCTAAAAGTTCTCCACTTATGACGTCACTTATAAAAAATCCGCACTCCCAAGCAAAAAAATATTTTTCAATTGCAAATTATAGGACTTGCCGAGTCTTTTGAGCTTTTTACCGGGTCTGTAGTGCTACTGGACTGGAGAAATTCCTGCGCAAAGCCACATGCGATCCAGCTGTTTTTGTGCGAACTGCTTGAATTAACCTGGCTACGAAAGTGTTAAGTGTGATGGTCACTATATTATACTACTGAGTCAGTGTTATAAAAATGTTTTGGGGGGTTCTCATAATAATACCTTATTTAATAACAACACTGTTCTCTTCTGTTTGGAGTACCTATAGTAATTTGTAGAGATTGACCGATGTGGCTTTTTGGTGATATATCAGCCATTCATAGACCGATGACGATATTTCTAAAATTTTTAATCTTGTTTTCTGTTTCATAATCAAAAGTATAATGTATTCTGTGCCTTACTTTTTTTTCTAAAACTTCATAAATCAGGATTTATCAGCTAAAATTTTTCACATTGCAGCAATTTCAATACTGTGCTATGATTTTTGATTAATCTGGTTATCGGAAATTAAAAATGAAAAACATCAGTATTGGTATCGGCCCAAAAAGTCATATTGGTTGAGCTCTAGTTAGATATGTATATTGGGTCAAGTACTCAGGAAAAAATTTCCCTTGTAATGCATATGAGTTAGCTCATCATGGCATGATTTCACTGCAATACATTTGTTAGGTGAGGTCTCTTGCTATTATGCATGCTGATGAGTTGCCTTGCTATCATGTTTGATGCTTACAGAAAACACATCATAATAATAATGCACAACTGTTTACTGCTGTAGTCACGATCAATTATGCATTTTTGTTGTATGTATATCATTTAACAATACTAAACATTAAAATAACCAACCAAACTGTTGTGATATTCATATCATCAGTGATGTAATCCGTATGATACCATATACTTGTCAGTTTCAGAAAAAGACAATCATGCTGAACAAATCACTAAAATAAAGTTTTGTTCTACCTCCAAAATATACATTAATTGTTGAAGTCAATCGAAAAAAAACACCATAAATTACAAGATTTAATAGTGCTTTGCAAATGTCAACCAGCAACATTAAAATTATGCACTTAAAGAATGTTTAAAACTTAGAATCTGTCAAAATAGCCTGTTTTATGGGGAACAGTTTAGAATATGTCAGGATGCTATATGAATAAGCACTGAAGATGCATTGAAAAATGCAAAACTACTTTCCCTGTGAAATAAACTGTGATCGATTTACGTGCGTTGTGCCATCTTTGTGCTTACAACTATGGAAAAATAGATATGTACAAGTTTTAATAATTGCAGAAGTAAGACAGCAGAAATATGCAGGCAGATTTCTCACAAGTTTCCTGCCAGGATAAAGTTTGTTTTGTTGTCAGAAAGATACTAATATTTTTTAGAAAACCTGATGGTGCATCTAGTGCAGCTGTTTGTGTACCAGCTTTCTTTAGTAGTGATTTTGTCAATGCAAGCCACACTAGTTAATATATTTTGAATAATTTATTTGAATAATTTCATGTTTGTTAGTATTTTTCTATGCTCATATTTTCGATCTTGAAAAACTGCAGGCTTTAATTTTTGAAGGATATGTTGTTTTCACCATGCATTTTTTTCAGTTACTGATGATGAACTGGTTCGCATACAAGCAGCTTACAAACGAGCCTGTGGGTATGCAGGTATCATGCGTGAGGTGGTTTTTGTTCGTGATGTTCTTGGGGACTTCGTACCTGCAAAACTGGCTCAGGTATGTTGGTTGAAAAAACACGCAAATGTTGTTAAAATGTTTGGCCTAAATGGTGCTTGACATTTATTTTTTTTTTGTTTAAAATCAGGTTGATCTTCCTAGCAATGTTATACAATGCAGTGTTATGGTGTTTATATTTTTCTTTTAAACTACTGATTTGCAATTCTGCTGATAGTATGGATGACTTACACATAGGCTTAACTGAAGTTGCTAGTGAAAGCAGAGTGCAGAAAATCACCATGGGTTTGTTTCACTGTTTTATTGTCATTTAAATATTATGTCGGAGGTCATTAAAGTGTGGTCTACCCATTCAATAAAAAGATTGAAGGTAATACCTGAATTTATTTTTGAAATGCTAGCCATCTATAGATTTCTGTAAGCATAAGGAGTAACATGTACCTTAAAATTGAAATGTACTAAAGTAATGTTCATTTGTTGTGAAATATTCACAGAAAATCTTCCTTGTTATGTCAACAAGTAGTCGTGGAATGACATTCAGAGATTTACTAGTAACACTTGTTTTGCTGACCAGAGGGAAAGATGAAGAACGGCTTAAGTGTAAGTCATTACTTTTCATCTTGATTAATTGATCTGATGTATTAGATATTTGGTAAAATATGTAGAGGTTGACAATATGCAGTGAAATATCACAATCAAGGTGTCCATCTCAGTGACTTAGTATGCATCCTTAGCATCTAGGTGTTTTCATGAGTTTGTTTCTAAACGAAGTTGATCCAATCAATTTCACTGCTGTTGCTTGTTGAATGTTGAGATGGCCCATATAATGGTTTTTAATTTGCATTGTTTTTATCTCCCAAAAAACTTCTTTGCAAAAATGAAATATGTTGCATTATAAAACTCCTAATTATTAGGAAAGTGCTATTCATCAAACTCTTTAGTTGTGTTGCTAGTCCATTGGAAGCATATCAAAGAACCTGCAATTAAGTAGACGTTTTGCGTAACCTGAAATTGCTGAAGTTGGTTGTTTTTGAAGAATTGCAAGCTTATATCATATTTTTCTATAACTGATATTCAATCTTTTGAAAGGTGAGCCTTGAAAAGACTTTCCCTATACCATAAAGACATTGTACTATGTTCATTTTTAACTAAAGGCTCTCTTGTTTCAGGCTGTAATTTGTGCCTAAGTAGCTTTTTGTACTTTTCAGCTAGGATACATTTCCAAACCTCATATTATGGAATTATCGAAACGACAGTTTATCGAAACGACAGTTTATCGAAACAACAGTTTATCGAAACATCAGTTTATCGAAACGACAGTTTATCGAAACGACAGTTTATCGAAACGACAGTTTATCGAAACGACAGTTTATCGAAACGACAGTTTATCGAAACGACAGTTTATNGAANNNNTTAAAACCAAATACTAGCATTTTAAATGGACACATGCAAGGCATTCATTGAATTTTATTGTACCCAACAAAAGCATTTCAAATAAACCTGTGCAATACGTTCATCGAATTTTATTAAACCCAATAACAGTGTTTTAAATTCACACACACAATTATTTTATTGCATTTTATTAAACCCAATATCATCAGCCTTTTAAATCACCTATACAATGAGTTCATCAAATCTTATTGAACCCAATACAAGCGTTTCAAATGCACACATACAACGAGTTTACTGAAATTTATTAAACCAATACCAGTGTTTAAAATGCATACGTGCAATGCGTTTATGGAATTTTATTGAACTCAGTACCGACGTTTAACAGATAGAATGGAACAGATTTTATCAATAAAATGCATAATGTGTTTTAAATGCACTTTGCAGTCACATTCATGTATTTGCAGTACATGGTTACCAATTATTTAAACAAATCTACAAGTTGTGAGCAATTGCTCAAAGGTAGCTGTTTATGTCAAGATTTGTTGAGTCATAAAGTTCGACAATGGCCTTCAGCTGTTGGTTGACAGGGTCACCTTCTTCTGAGGAGGGCCGGCAATTGCAGCATTCAATTGCTCAGTCACTATTTCGTTGGAACCTTGCTCCTGCATAATTTTTTTGACGAGTCTGCGAAGGGTCGGATGGGATATTGAGACACGCTTGCTGAACGCATTGTGGCAATCAGTGCTGCCAACTGGCATATTTTTATGCCAAGTTTCAGAAATTTGGCATTTTTTGGAGGTGGTTGCCATAAATATTTTTGGTTTGGCATATTTTGACATATTTTTCAACGACCCATATTTTTTACGTTGGAAAATGTTGAACCTTAATAAAAATGACCAAAATGGCTATTTTTATCAAGTTTTGGTTGCAAGCTTTGGAAAAAATCTGGCAACCCTGATCCCAATGCTGTTGTTTGTTCGTGGAAGGTCATGTTGGACCTGGTGGAACACATTCCCACACCGGATAGGAAATAGAGGTTGACTACAACCCCTGAGGCACACTGCTCCAATCCAAGTTGTTTCAAAGTAGTCGATGTATTCATGAAGGCTCTGCTCATCTTCATCACTGAACATGGCCGCAAAGTCCTCAAAACGTTGTGTAACATCTTGAGGTGGAACAAACGCCAGTGCCTGGAAGCATTTTATGCAAAGGGTGTGTTCGGCATCTTCAGTGAACCACTGCTGCAGAGAAAGGGCCTGAATTCTTCAAAAGTTACAATGGCCAGTATGAAAAATGCAGCCCAGAACTTCTGCTCGAGGGCAGCTGGAAGAAAGAGCTTTGTACACTGCCATTTCGAAGTCTGTTGTTACCGTTTCTGGAGCTATTCCTGGTCACTGTTGTTCCAACAAGAGAAAAATATGATTATGCACAGCCTCAGATTTGTTCTCAGTTGCAGCATGTACAAGCGGAAGAGTGTGATTTTGATTGACCAATATGTGTATCGTGTACAACTGATAACCAAGTAGGGCAACATCAAATGTACCGTCACAAAACCAATTGGCTTTTGAGACGCAAACATATAAAACCTATTCTGATCATCTTCCGTGAGGATAAAGCCTTCTCCCCTCAGTGTCGCACGGAGTTTATCAATCAGATCGTTACCTTCCGGACATGCGCACTTACGTTGCACTATCCACTGCAAAGATGTTTTTTTAGGAAGTACACCAGCAGGCACCAAGGACATGGCATGTGTTTCGCTCTGAATGTTTGACGTATACTTGCTTGAGCTGACTGCTCAACCTCACATTCTGGCCTTCGATTTTGCAACTGCAACGCGTGCGGGGTTTGGTGGATGATTGTGTTCAGTTGGCGCTCTGATGATGCTGTCGTTTGATGTGGATACATGGATTTTACACTTGACATAGTCTTCATATCTCAAGTACGTTATGCCATTTTGGGCTTTGTCACGAACATACATAAAACTGTTTAACCCTTTAACGGCCACGATTGGCCGGCCTTTTTTTGGCCAAAACTCGCTTGCCGCTAGAGCTAGAGAGCTGTTCAAACCTTCTACAAATTCAGCATGTCTTCTAGTTGAGATCGAAAAAAACGTTTTTCGGTTTGGCGTTTGCTAGGGGGAACGTCCCAAGTGGGGGTGTTTTTGCATTTTTTTGGCCACCTTTACCTGGCCCTGGGCCCTAACCCATCGACCCATTCTTTTGAATCAAAGTTTTCTTGAAAACTAGGCCAAAATCCGCGTCTATAGAGCCTTTGATTGACCTGCTAGCGTACCTGTAGCAAAAATTATGGGTTAAAACCCCAGTTTTTGGCAAAATTCAAAAAGTTTCAAAAAAGGCATATTTTTTCCTTTCAAGGAAAACTTTGGCCAGCTATAACTCGGCAGCAGATTGAGCTAGAGAGCTGTTCAAACCCTGTAATCACTAGTGGCGTCATGCAGTTTGAAATAAAAAAATTTTTTTAAAAATTTGGTGGGGATTTTGGGCCACTGGAATCATGACAGGGGTATATGTTTTTTGATTAATTTTATGACGTCATCATCTGATCCAACATGCCAATATTTTGACTCGCAATATTTTAGGTTTCTAAGCGAGAATACGCGTTTTTAGAGCCCTTGATTGAGTTTCTAGCGTTTCTGGTTCAAAAGTTATGCCAAAATATTCTAAATATGACAGGTAACTCCCAGGGGATTAGTGGGGATTTCCCCAATTAATATTCTACCACTTTTGCCATAGCTTATCAACTAGAAACGCTAGAATGTCCATCAAACCCTCTGAAAGCTCATACTATAGCCTAGAATGCATTTAAATCTCGTGCGGTTTCGTGCCAGTGATTCGGCTTGATTTTTGAACTCCCACAGGACGTTGACGTCATGGATTGTTTTGACAGACCTGTAATAACATGTCAAAACACCCTGTGGTTTTGTAAACATGGCCAGAAAAGCCGAAATCGCACAGTGAAAATTGTTGTTTTCAGTCTAAACTATAAGTCTTTCCCGATTTTAAGCTGATTTGAACAGCTCTCTAGCTCGATCCGCTGGCGAGTGTTGTCCATATAGAGAAGGGGTGTGTTCCAACCCAAATTGGGGTTTGTGGGTGCAGAAAGTTTCACCAATTTTTGTTTTTTTATCCATTATTTTGGCTACGCATATGCTAGAAAGCCATTCAAGGGTTCTAAAGACGCAGATTTTTGCCTAGTTTCCGAAAAAAACTTGAGCCAAAGGAATGGGTCAATTGGCTGGGGGCCAGGTAAAGGTGTCCAAAAAAATGCAAAAACACCCCCACTTGTGATGTTCCCTCCAGCAAATGCCAAACCAAAAACAAATATTTTTTCGATGTCAACTAGAAGACTTGCTGAATCTGTAGAAGGTTTGAACAGCTCTCTAGCTCTAGCGGCTGGCGATTTATGGCTAAAAAAGGGCGAGCCAATTTATTGGCTTGCGCGGTCATTAAAGGGTTAAGCCCAACTTTCGTTTGCCTTTCTCACTTATAAGGAATTCGATTTGTAAAGTACTTCATCAAAAAAAGCGAGACCTACTCACAAAAAATCCAGACCTAGTAATGAAATAAGCCAAAAAAAAGCCAGACTTATTCACAAAAAAAATCCAGATCTAGTCACAAAAAAGCGAACAACACAGACGTAGTCCTAAAAAAGGTAAAAAATCAGACCTAATCACAGGAAAGGCCAATTAGCAGTTATTAAACACAGAAAGCTTAATAACATGCAGTAGTGGCTAATGTACTAATGAACTTTCTGTCTGTCTGAATCTTCATGTTGCTGTCATATACTTGTTTACATTTTTGTGGGTTATCTACTGGCATCAATTAGAATGAATATAATCTTCATTCCTACTGTCCTGCTGTAGCAGATCTTTGAGATCTGAATCTTTCAACCACTCTAGCCTAAACATACCTTGAATTTCTAGATGTGTACCACTTAACCTTTTTCTTTGGGCTTGTATCATTATTGTCACTGTCACTTGAAGTTGAACTTAGTGCACCTTGCTAATATTTACAGTACAGCTGAAAAAGCATCAGTTGCTTGTTCATCAGTTGCGTTGAAGACTAAGACATGTAGAATGGGTTCATAAAACAAGATAAAAAAAAGGCAGACTACAAGTAAAACTTCATGCCATATCTCAAATCACCGATACGTAGTTAAATCTTCAAAAACCTCAGTATTTAAGAAGAAAAACCTACAAAGGCATAAAAAAAAACAGACCTGGGAGTAAAACACCTGGCTTGGCGCCATTACACTTAATGCGCTGTGCCCAGGACAGGACATCACAAAATGCAACCATTCCAACACATGAGACCGCCAACTATAGAAGAAGAGACTGCCACTGTTACGTAGGGCAACTGTCACATCACAAGCCAGTTAGCGGGTCACATTGCCTTAACAAGCAATGTCGTGCGTTATTGTTCTGAAAAATATCCAGAAAAAAGCCAAAAAGAAACATATTTTGTCGGTTTCTTTTTGATGTTTGAAATAAAGCCAAACATATCAAAGGCAGAAAGAGCCAGATTTTGTCCGGCTTTGTTTGGTCTTTGAAAAAAAGCCAAACATGTTAAAAAAAGGGCTTCGAAAAAGCCAAATGGCAACCCTGGCTCAGAGTGTCCTGAGTCCTGTTAGTTCCCAGACGATTCTAAAAAGGAAATACGGACTTTTCACTTGGAACAAATTGAATTAAAGCGTGGCGATTGCAGCTGGAGACTCCCCACCTTAATAATTTCAGTACACATGCCGCCCACACTTAAGGAGGTGCATATACTTCTGGGAAATCATCACACTTAACACTTTCGTAGCCAGGTTAATTCAAGCGGTTCGCAAAAAAACAGCTGGATCGCACGTGGCTATGCGCAGGAATATCTCCGCTCATGTATGGGTTACAGACCTGGTTGAAGTGTTAAAAGGCGCGGCAGAAGTGTTAAAAGGCGCGGCAAGTCTTGTAGTTTGCACTCGAAAAAAATTTTTTGGTTGGGGGCTGCGGGTTTTTGTGAGTGACGTCATAAGTGGAGGACTTTTTGGCTAACTTCACCTGGCCCTGGGTGCCAACCATTAGATGGTAGTATTTCGCTGATGTTTTCATTGGATTCTAGGCTACAATCCGAGTCTTTTGATACTTTGGATGACCTGCTGGGGTTTCAGGTTCAAAAGTTATGATCTAAGTTAGTAAAATATTAGACTAATTAGTAATTGAATAATAATTAATTAATTTGTTTATTTAAGGTTATAACTTTTGAACCAGAAACGCTAGAAAGTTGATCAAAGGCTCAAAAGACTTGGACTCGAGCCTAGTTTCCAATTAAAACTTCAGTGAAATAGTTTGGTCTTGCGGTAATATTCGTATACAAAAATATTCGTACCTAGATTTTGGCCTGAAACCAGTAATTTTCAGTTGCCTTACCAACGACATAGCTCCTCCGCTTATTGTGCTAGAGAGCTGTTCAAGTGCTCAAATGAATCGGCCAGTCTTTTAGTCTGCACTTGAAAAAAATTTTTGGTTGGGGGTTGCAGATTTTTTGTGAGTGACATCATAAGTGAAGTAGTTTTGGGGCCATTTTGGCTCATGTTTCCTGGCCTAGGGCCAAACTATTTCGCTAGAGTTTTTATTGGAAACTAGGCTCAAGTCTGAGTCTTTTGAGCCTTTGATTGACTTTCTAGTGTTTCTGGTTCAAAAGTTATGATCTTAAATAAACAAGTAAATTAAGTATCTAATTAGCTAATTAGTCAAATATGTTTATTACTTTAGATCAGTGTTTCCCAACTTTTTTAGGCTTGCGGCACCCTACAGAAAAGAATAATAATTTACAGCACCCATAGCAATTTGCTTTGAGGTTTGATGACAGTTTGAAAATGTACTTTTAATGATATGGTAAAAAAATGTGTTAGCCCGCGGTATGCCTGGGCACTGTAAATGGCACCCCAGGGTGCCGCGGCACCCCGGTTGGGAACCACTGCTTTAGATCATAACTTTTGAACCTGAAACCCCAGCAGATCATCCAAAGTATCAAAAGACTCGGATTGTAGCCTAGTTTCAACAAAAACTTTAGCGAAATACTACCATCTAACAGTTTGGGCCCAGGGCCAGGTGAAGTGGGCCAAGGTGGCCAAAACGTCCTCCACTTGTGACGTCACTCACAAAAAACCTGCACCCCCCTCCAAAAAATTTTTTTCGAGTGCAAGCTACAATACTTGCTGCATATTTTGAACTTTTGTCCAGGTTGGTAGCGCTTACTGGACCGGAGAAATTCCTGCACAAAGCCACGTGCGTTTCAGTGTTTTTTTTGCAAAAATCCCTGAAAGCGGTCGCACGCCAAAGTGCTAATTAGTTATGGTCAGAAAACAGAATTTGGGTAAAAAACAAGTTTCTGTAAAAAAATATCTTTCCCAATTTTTGTTTTTTCGGCCATAACTTTTGAACCACAAATGGTAGAAAGGCAATCAAGGTTCTAAAGACTTGGATTATTGCTTAGTTTCCAATGAAAACTTAGTCAAAAAATTGGCTCTTGCAGTTGGGGCCCAGGGCCTGATGACCTCGACCAAAATGCCTGAACCTACCCCACTAATGACATCACCCTCAAAAAACCTGAAATCCAAAACTTTTCAATTTGTAAAAAATCAAACAAGAAGGCTTGCTGCATCTTTTGAGGGTTTGGACAGCTCTCTTAACTCAATTGCCTGGTGAGTTAATGAGTTCCGAAATGATGCAAGAAACATGGCTCACACAGGATTTCAAGCAAAACCCATCTGGTGCTGAAGGTGTTAAATACCCATTAATTCCACAATTCACCTTAAAATGTGATAGTGCTTGACAACACAACCTGTTTAACATGTTCAAATGTCAGTACACAAGTTAGACCTTGCCCAGCATGGTCATCATTGTGCACTTATACTTAGGTTGAGAGTAGAATTTCTTGAAGCTTTGTGTGTGTTAGCTAAGAGCTAATAATTGCATGCATGTGCAGACAGATGGTGAGATGTCATTGGCATGATGATTGCATGTGAAAATAGAGTACGGTTTTGACTTATATATAATATTAGGTTGACCAGTGGTCTCCCACGTGTTGCTGGATTTATAAAATTGTGGAACTTACTTCATAATGTTAACAGATTTGAATCGTAACCATTTCTGTTGCATAAGTATGCATTATTCACACTTTGAGAACCAGTGTACGATATATTCGTACTTCGATTTTCGCCTAAAAAACAGCAGTTTTCGGTTGCCTTACCAACGCCCTAGCTCCTCCGCCGATTGCGCTAGACAGCTGTTTAAGGGCTCAAACGGATCGGCCAGTCTAGTAGATTGCACTCAAAAAAAAATTTTTGGTTGGGGGTTGCGGATTTTTTGTGAGTGACGTCATAAATGAAGTAGTTTTGGGGTCATTTTGGCTCATGTTGCCTGGCCTAGGGCCCAACTGCTAGGCCAGAATGTTTCGTTGAAGTTTTCATTAGAAACTAGGCTCGAGTCCGAGTCTTTTGAGCCTTTGGTCGACTTTCTAGCGTTTCTGGTTCAAAAGTTATGATCTAAAATAAACAAATTAAGGAATTATCTAATTAGCTAATTAGTCAAATACTTTTGCTAACTTACATCACAACTTTTGAACCTGAAACCTCAGCAGGTCATCCAAAGTATCAAAAGACTCGGATTGTAGCCTAGTTTCCAGTAAAAACTTCAGCGAAATAGTACCACCTAACGGTTGGCA
>JGI24159J19872_10007083_pt1 | contig 14671 bp, 11 predicted proteins | sample Ectturendosymbi4_FD_19872 | JGI IMG/M metagenome (IMG submission 19872) | reverse complement strand
GTCACCGTTTTCTTACATTTGTACAGTTTACTTTGTACTATTTAGCGTTCACCTTTTCTAATCATTGCAACATTAGCGCGGCTGTTATAACTTCGTTTTAACAAACTCGTCATGCTCTTTTTCATACTTAGAACGATTACATGACGATTCGGTGTTACATATTTGCAGTAAGTTACTACTTGGCACATAGCGAATGAGCCTCGGCGCGTTTGATTTCCACCCAACACTCCCTTTTCGGATGCAACTACTGAGGATGTCGAAAACATCAAAGGCGTTTGTAGGGTCGAGTCGACTGGCGGGGAAACGCGTGAGACGTGTTGCTGTAGAGTTTACTAAAAACGGGCTAAACATATGTTGTGAGCAGCTTGGCTTTCCGATATAGGCCACAACAGCAGCACAAATAACCTAAAAGTTAAATTCAAGCAGTGGGTCAAGTTACGCTGAGAAAAAGTTGTACTGATAGTCAACGTCATCAACAATGGTCGACACTTACGCAGCAGACCACGTGTTTGCAGTTGTTGCGTGAAGCGATCAAAATAAAGCGTTATTTGAAAAAACGTTTTGTTGTTGCGGAGTAGTTAATAACATCACTCGAAACAACTTACGGAAGAGCAACAGCAACATCTATTGGGTTTGGAATACTAACGTAGCTAGGTCGTATACGGCCTAAAAGCTGGTGTTTGCCAACCCCTGAGGTGGATCTAATGTTCATTGAGGTAGGGCGTGTAGGTCATGTTTTAGTTGACTGCAAACTGAAACTTCAACAAGCACGCAAGCATTAAAATTTTATGTCGAAATATGAGCACTTTTGAAATTATTTGCAAACATTTACGGATAAGTGAGTGTCACGGCGATCCAGAATCTGTGAAGAAACGTCAGAACATTGCCTGGATTAAATTTTAAGTAAATGCAGTCAGCTGGGAAAATGACTTTTTCAATTCCTTTTTTTGTCCACAGTTATGTTTTCAATTTATACTTTTAAAAATTTGAAAACCGTCGCACGAACTTTTCCAAAGGTTTTAATCAGCATGCTGTCCATCCTCAAAGTTTCCAATAACAGTTAAATTCTGCCATTCGCATAATATGCTTTGTGCCGGACAGGGTCCGCGCGAGGAATCGTCATACGATGCGGCGACAACACAGTCATGGGGCGAATCGCGTCGCTGGCTTCCGGCCTGTCGTCCGGAAAAACCCCGATCGCCATGGAGATCGAACACTTTATTAACATCATCACGGCCGTCGCTGTGTTTCTCGGGGTCACGTTCTTCCTGATCATGGTCTTCCAATACCACTGGCTGCAAGCCGTACTTTTCCTCATCGGGATCATTGTCGCCAACGTGCCGGAGGGGCTTCTGGCGACTGTGACAGTGAGTGCTTGCGCACGTAGTTGCCGCGTGCTTTGCGTTTTGAGTTGCGAATGAAATGACTTGTTCTCGCAGGTCTGTCTCACTCTCACAGCCAAGCGCATGGCTAAGAAAAATTGCCTGGTAAAGAACCTCGAAGCGGTCGAAACGCTAGGCTCGACTTCGACCATCTGCTCTGACAAGACTGGCACCTTGACACAAAACCGGATGACAGTGTCGCACATGTGGTTCGATAACTCGGTGGTCGATGCGGACACCACCGAAGATCAAAGAGGTGAACTTTCTGTTTGGGATTGCGTTGTTTTGATTTCAGATTTTTGCTAACATGAGGCTGGCTGGTTGTTTTTATACAAAAGAAACTCATTTCTCCACAACTGTGACAAAGCTGCATTGGTTTCACCCGACTTGATAGGTTTCTTATAACAATTCTCTTCTTTTTTGCAGGAGTCTTGTCTCTTTTATAAATTTTATTCGAGTGCTACGAATCAGTTGATCCCGCTTCCGTGTTGGTATGCCACCTAGTTATTTGGAAGCCACTGTTTCTACGAGAACAAAAAGCATTTGTGCATCCAGACTAAATACGGTTCATTGCTTATGACGACTTTGGGGTGACAGCAATTGGCGGCAGACCTTGATTTGAATATTTGCTTCTTGCTGGCCCATATGAGGTTAAAGCTCTTTCCAGCGGAGCACTGCGACGATACAGTCACTGGCTGGATCGAACGCCCGATCTCGAACACTCTGCCACTGACTTGTCGCTGCCCTGCAAATTTCATTCATGGTTGAGATGTGGGTTAATCAGTGCAAAAATGCTCTTGCAAATTGTTGATTTTTTCTATGCAGCGTATTATGTAAAAGAGTTTTATTTTAGACTAAGGTTTCCCGATCGAAAGAACCAACTTTTAGCACTTGAGTTCGGAATCCGTTGAAGCCACCAAGGTGTTGAAGCCTATATGCAGCTTACTTTAGGTTCAATTCAGGGAGTCGAGCTGTACTGCAACCGAAACAACGGTTACGGGCGGATTTTCAACGAACCGAAACGGAACCGCTATTCTGTTTTGGTTTAGAAACCGTAGCCCGACCAGAACCGGTTTCAAATATCAGCAGTTACCGGTTTTGTGCTCTCCCGTTCATGTGAAACCGGTAATTTTATATTCACTACACTGCATATCGCAAATTGCGAGCAACATGAAGCTTTTAAACCAGTGTAGCTGATGTAGTGATCACGAGATCTTTCTCTGCGCTTTTTTCAAACTGAAAACTGTTAAGAATAAATATGGAGTCTTATTCCGGTAAGTTCCAAGCAACGTCGTTTCGTTTATTGTCATGAAAATAAACAAGTTTTCTCATGAAATGAAACGTACTGTAGCGAAAAACAAAATATTGGCTTATTCTTGACATTGCACTAGTTTTGAAGCCGATACGAAAAATTGAAGAACCAGTATGATCAAATCTGTGGAAAATTAGGTAACCGTTGAAAAAGCTTGGATTATCAAACTTTTGCAAAATGTGCCTCGACCCGGGATTGAACCAGGGACCTTTAGATCTTCAGTCTAACGCTCTCCCAACTGAGCTATCGAGGCGTGTGTTGGAACGCTGATGGACCAGTGTTTTTTTAGCGGGTTGAATGGGCAGCCATCCGCATAACTTCTTTATTGTCATGTCATATGCACGGTCGGTTTCAAAGCCTATTTGACCGATTTCGTCAAATTGGGCCCTGCGACAGAGTTGCAGTTTGAATCATTTCGGCATTCAAAGGGAAACATACCAGGCCACAACTTAACAAGTTCGTTGTTTTGTTTCTCTCCCGGGAGAAACTACAAGTTCATTTTAAGCACGAGGTGTGGAGTACCAGCAATATTATCGGTATACCGTAGTAGCATAAAATGGTTTTCTCTGACTTTTGAGTTTATGAAGGTCAAAGTAATAAAGGCGCCAACAGTCAGAAGTTTTAAGTTAATTTAGGTGTCAGTATAAGCAGGCCCGTCGCCAGGATTTAGCAGCAGGGGAGGCCAAAAACCAGGAGGAACCAAAAACCAGAGGGGGGGCACATATTTAAAATACAGTATTGGATGTATGCAGCCGCCTTTTTTCTTTCGTCGGGCTTCCAGCTTGTCGAACTCTCACCCACTTGTAATCAGATCTTCAGCCAGGCACACAATTTTCGCGAATCACCTAAATTTCTATTGTCATTTATCAAAAGACCCTACCCATCACCTGTTTGGAATCGATCCTCATCGGACGGCTTCATACGTTGCATGCTTCACTTTGCCCACAACCCGTGTATCGCCAATAATAATTGTCATGTTTGTGCATGCGGCGACCGAACTGCATCTTTCATTTCACTACAACATTAACAGCACAGCTAGTGCAGCACTTAATAACTATTGTCGTGGAATTCTCGCCAAATGCAGAATTGCTGAACACTTTGAGATTTTGGGCCACGTTGATCTGTTCTGATTGTTTTTACTTGGTGTACCAGATGCGTCGATCCTTATTTCAGTTGTTTTTTTAACGTTGTCTACGACTTTCTGGCACCATTCAGGCTAGCGCCTGTCGCAAGAAAGTCGCTAAATATATAAATAAACGTATTAAAAATCAAGGTGCTTTTGTCAAACGACAATATAAAAATATCAACGCCTGAACTTCTTTATGGACTTTCTCTGCGGCGTTACATTTTCATTTTCCGACAGTTCACTGATAATAATTTGTAGATTACATGATTTTGTCCATGTGGAAGGGTATTTTCCCCAGACCCGGTATCGTACGCCTGCTAGGAAATGTGCTTTTCGCTACTATATATATTTTTAAACCACAATGAATGTGGACTTTGCCAAAAACTGATGCAGATTTTCCTTGATTTGCGTTTTACACAAAAAGGCATTCGCTAATGCTTCTCTTGATTTGCAGGTGATTCGTCTGCTTCCGAATCCCCTACCTGGGTAGCTTTATCTCGAATTGCGATGCTGTGCAACAGAGCTACCTTTCTTCCAGGCCAAGAGAATATACCAGTGCTCAAGCGAGACACAGCAGGTAAAAACTCTCAACTCGTCAAGTTTTCTTGATGCTTTACGATTGCAGGCCGTAACTCGACTTTACTGGCGCATTTAGCATGTTATTTTCGCTCACTACTGCTTACGTGTAAGTTGCGGATTTTCATACGTTCTCTCTATTGTTTGGAGTGTAACGCTCTTGCGTAATTCTTGCGTACGTACCAATGTGATTTTGACTAGTACTCAAATGGCGGTAGGCAATGGTGCTTGATGGGGTAGCCTACACGAAATTTTTTTCGTAGTGGAATTTAACGAAAAAGTACAATTATAGGTGCACTTCTAATTATTGTGCTCACGATTACAGTCAAGGGGTACTTGATCGACAAAGTGCTGCCCTAAGAGTGCATCACTTTAAAACCGTTTAGAACCACCGTTTTAGCCTTTAGCGTGGGATCTGCTAACAGACAACTGGATTTAGTATGGGTAAATAAGTTCTCCAAGCAATGGCGTTAGGAGATTTTGTGCACTTCTGTATCATTGAACTCTGAACAGCATCTCGAGACTTTGGTGCGTGATGAGAGTGGAAATCGTGGTAACACCTCTATATTAAAATTCTTGTTCTAGTTAATGTGTGTAAACATTTACCCATGATGTCGTGAGCGCTTGCTAGACAAAGTACGTCTTTGATCGTGCAATTAGTCTGCAAATCTCGAGCCTCTAAACCCAACAGTTGCTCACGTTACAAACACATGTAACGTACTGTAGTAGTGTATTGTATTGGCTCGCTACTATATGACGATGTCGCGGCCAAACAAAAATCATTCAAAACATGTAAAACGGTTGAGAAATGGCCATTTTCTTAGCAATGGCACAGCGAAAAATCTTACGATTGCCTGGTCTAACTATAGTGTTTCCTATTTTGTTTTACTCTTGCAAGGATATATCACGTTTTCATCATCGTTGTGAAAGAAATGTTCGCAGTTGCGTTAAATGTTAAGTAATCAAGTAAACCAGGGGTCGGCAGGCACGCGAGTCACACTTGGCACGCCAAGCAACTTCCAATGGCACCCGGAAACTCCAAGTTTTACTTATCTATTTCGTTATGATTCGCAAGAAGTATTATTCACCTTGACTTGTACAAAAATACGGATGTAGCTGGCACATTGAATTACTTGGAACCTCAAATCGACACGCATTTACCGAAAGGTTGCCGATCCGTGAAGTAAACAGTCCTTGTATTGCTGATAAAGCGCGAACTGGAAGTAAACTGGTCGGTGCGTTGCTTTCTATCCAGGAGACGCATCGGAATCTGCTTTGCTGAAATACACGGAGCTTGCTCTGGACAAAGTCGAAGAGAAGCGACTGAAATGGGCCAAAGTTGCCGAGATTCCTTTCAATTCAACTAACAAGTATCAGGTCGAGAAGTCTATCACGTCTGTTTTTGTGAGATTGGGCTGCAGCTTTACACCGGAAATGAATCTGGCTGGTTGATTTTCAAGTCAATCTCTTCTTGTTGTATGACGGCTATTGTATCAGTCGGTTGTGCATAAAATACTTGCGTCTGAACAGATTGAAAGCTCGAAGGGCATTTGAATTAGATCTTCGTTACTGTTTTGAATTTACTGATAGTTAGGAAAATTGCGATACAATTCGTGATACGAAGAGTTACTTCGTGCAAATCAGTGGTTCTCAACCATTGTTCCAAGGACCCCCATGCGACTCCCAAACACCCTTCGTGCGGTCCTCAGCAGTCTTTCAATAAACCCTCTAATATTTTGTGTAACAGACTTCGTTCTGCAATAAAACAAGATGTGTCAAGTTGCTTGTGTTAAAATTTGTTTAGTTCGACTGTCTTTCAAAATAGTATGTCTGGATTTGGCTCCCTTCAGCAAACTACTGATGTAAACTGTAAAGTAATGCCGGTTAATGAAGTGCCCTATCAAAGTTTCGAAGAAGTGTAGAGTTAGCCTGCGTGTAGGCAAAAAATCTTTATGACAAACTTAAGTCAAACGTTGTCTTGACAACGCTCATTATTTATTTTAAAGGGTCCCCGTATTTACGTGCTAAGAGGTCAAACATAATTGTACAAGTATCATTCGTACTGAATTATAAATGTAATAAACAAGGTGTGAACACTTCCCCACGTGCTTGTTTACGCTGATTACAACTCCTGTCAAACTCCAATTGCAAAGCACAAAAATGGTTCAATCGCCCGATGCATGCGATGGCTCACGGCTACAAATATTTTATTGTCATATGGTATGGAAGAACAAACATAAGCTTCAACTCTGAACAAATATTTAATCGCGGGGGAAGCTTGTGTTGGTTTAGTCTTACGCTCAACCGCCGACTGCAGAGGTGTGCGAAAATAAAATGCTGCAACAAAGCCGATCAAAGTTTAAACAACAAACAAACGTTTCAGGTTTCCATTCACGAGAATGCAGACCCCGATGACAAGCGATACTTGCTTGTGATGAAGGGAGCTCCTGAGCGCATCTTAGGACGATGCAACAGGATCTTGGTAAAAGGAGAAGTAGAAGAAATGACGCAAGAGTGGAAAGATGACTTTGAGAGCGCTTACCTTGAACTGGGTGGCCTTGGCGAAAGAGTGCTTGGTGAGAAAACTTACAACGGTCTGATCCTGTTGTGGAGTCCTTGCTGCAATATACGAAAAGCAGGCTCTGTGTTTTAGTGTCGCATGAGTCCAGACTAATTTTCTTTCAAACAGTATGTTTTTCGAATACTGGCAAAAATTGGAAAGAACACCTGAAACAAAAAAAAACAAGATTATCGCCACGATGTGTCTGTTGGGTGGAAGTGTAGAAGAATGATTATGTAACAGATCGGACAGAAGAAATCAAACTGTGCATTTTTTCTACTTGCAGGTTTTTGTCACCACCATCTTCCGACTGATCAGTTCCCTCCTGGTTATTGCTTCGATTCAGATGACGTTAATTTCCCTCTTGAGAATCTTACGTTTGTGGGGCTTATGTCGATGATCGATCCTCCACGAGCGGCCGTGCCAGACGCTGTAGGAAAATGCAGGAGTGCCGGAATCAAGGTACGACTTTCATGGACTGACGTGCGGTGTTCTCGTGAGTTGTCCCAGAAAACCTCTATACGAAGCTCCTGCCAGCTGCTATGCTCAAATGCGGAAAATTTGCCTAAGCCTAATTCGACCTGAAATAATTTTACCCTGTCAGGTTTTACCACAACGGTTAAGTCATACGAATTCATGAGACTTGATTGTGGTTTGTTCCTGGGTGTGCTGTTGTGGAGGCCCACGCCCCTTTAAAACGCGTCTTTTCTCGGCCGCGAAACTCCTATCAAAGTCACGGTGGCGTAGAAATGGCATCTGTAACGCAAAGAGCCCACACGCTCTGGTCAGAGTTGTTCATCTACTCATGCTGACAAATAAACTGCTTAAGTGTTCATGTTTGCATGTATGTCTCGCCCTTCACTGCATTGATTAAAAGGATTTCAACGTTTTCGCTTTTTCAAGCAGAAGATGCGCCAAGCAAAAAATACTTCAATTGGCTTTTTGTTGTGTGCATTGCTGCAGTTGATCGAAATCTGTGTGAATGAAATCACTGCTGTTAACTTAACAATCGCGCGTTTGCCTTACGTGCATTGCTGAGCAACGTTTCGAACAAGCGTCTCAGTTTTCATGTGTTCTTGTGTCGCCAGCACTTTTTATTCAAGCTGTGTTGTTGCCTGTACGGCTGCTGTAGCGCGTGGACCTGTTTTAAAACTTGACACATTGTTCAGGTTGAACAGTTCAATTACTCGCAGTTAAAAACATGGCCAACGAAAAATTTTTGAAATGTTGTAATCATCGATAGAAAAAACGTAAAAATTCACTTTACATAAAAAAGTCAATTTTCGCCACTGGGACGGAAAACGACAATTAAAAGTTAAATTACGTTCATAGTCATGATCGAGATATGGGACTTTACCGAATATATCGTCCATATTGTAACAGTAGTAGCGATCAGATAACTACGGAAACATGATTCAACCGCTGTAGCTATCTAATCATCAGCTTAAACGTGCACAAAACGCAGTGTGCAGGTTTATTTTTCAGGTTTATACCGCAAGTAGTATTCAAAACATTTCAGTTTGCTTGCAGACAAAATCATCCGTGGCTTTGTTCCATTGTCCGTCACTGACTTTTTCGAAGCTTATTTCCAGTATGAGGAAAAATCGTTAATAAACTTTTTTCTTGTGAAGACGTCTTGTCACAATTGCTATTTTAATGATGCTTGCTTCCGTATTTACACATCTGTTTTTCGATTCGCAAATACGCCGCGCAAAACGTAGTGTTGCGTCATAATGCAGGTTATCATGGTAACGGGCGATCATCCGATCACAGCAAAAGCGATTGCAAAGGGCGTGGGGATCATATCGGAGGGTAACGAGACCGTGGAAGAAATTGCCACTCGACTTAACATCGCTGTTGAAGAAGTCAATCCCAGGTATACAGAACGTCAGTGAGCTGAGGTGATAAATTGTTATGCACAATTGCTGTATACGATAACTGCATTTGTTCATCTATTGCCAAATCGATTTAAATCTATTCAACAGTAGAAATCACGTGACAGCAATACTAGACAGTCGACAGGCGGAATGCTGGCTTCTTTCAAGTGTGTTTTGCGAGACGATTTGCTACGACGTCGTTGCTTTTCATGCGTCACAATAACCTGTATAAAATAAAGCATTAAAAATTTAAAATAAAATAAAATGAAAACGAAAAGCTGCACAAAATTGAATAAAAATTTGCCGATAGATTTGACTGCGTCGCTTTTTGTCGAGTCCAGCTACCTGAAAACAGATATGTGCAAGTCTGAATCACCGAAAAGTCATGAAAACAAATCCCAGCCGACCGATTCCTCTAAAGCAAGGTGCACACCGTTTTAGCAATTGCCGGTCGCGTTAAATTTATTTTTATAAATTACGGCAGCCATTGAGTTCAAGATATTTTTGTTTTTTGCATTGCTTCTGTTCTGCTTCCACAACACTGAGACCAGTCCACTTCCACACGTGTCTGTTTGGCCGTCTTTATACTGAGCGTCCTAATACATCAGACAAAGAGTTTTCCTCAATGCACGCCCGCCATAACTTATATTTTAAATTACATGTGCACGGCCGCATACATTTTTATCGAAGGCTGCAGTTTGTGCATCCCTGCTCTAAAGCTGGCAGCAGACGTAGGACTTTTTGTTGTGAACCAAAACTAGACTTTTTATTTTTGGTGCGAGCGTTGAAAAGCGTCGCAAATGCTATTGTCTTCAGATGTTCGATTCTCAGCGCTGTTTAAATAAATCTTGTCTGGCAAAAAATGCTGCTATGCGTCTGAAGCACGTTCAAGTGTTTTATGAAAAAAACGTTGAAAACGATGTGCTTACAGTGGAAAATTGTGCAGGATCCAAGAACATGCATATTTCTCGGTCCGGTAGTTGATGCAACCATCAATGTGCAGCAATTTTTTTTACTGAAAGAACATTTCCTCGTTTATTCGATGTGACTGTGCACTTCCAGAAAGTTAATTTTGTTGCTGATCTAGTGGTGATCCGCGATAACGTTTTTCTACAGACAGCAAACGTTTATCAAACTTTATAATACTGTACTTCTTAACGGTTTCCTTTTCTGGATATTGCGCTTCACAAGGTCTATATTTTGAATCTGTTGTTTATTGTCGTTTTGTCTTCGTAGCACATGACGTTAATCTACAGCCAACGAGCTCACTGTTACCTTCAACCTTTTCTTAGTTTAGTTATACGAAATTTGTCCGAAAAGCCCAAATTGGGAATAATTAATGAAGATTTGTTTTTGTTTGGAGTCATTTATCCCTTAAGAACTCCCAAGGTTTTCGGGGTGCTTTCCATTACGACTGACTGCGTACTGGTTAAATACATACGCCAATGATGCAGTTTATTTTGTCAGAGACGCCAAGGCTTGCGTGATACACGGATCGAAATTGGCTGAACTGGACCAGGATCAACTCGACAATATTTTGAAAAATCACCCGGAAATCGTATTTGCCCGGACTTCCCCGCAACAGAAACTGATCATCGTCGAAGGTTGCCAAAGACAGGTGCATTAGTAATGTCGTTGTGCTGTTAAGACAAGGACTGTGTAAAAGCTGGTGTTTCTTCTGATTTTGCAAACTATGGCTTGAATTTTGGTCGTATTTTTGGAATCATCTTCGATTTTTCCAATATTGCTTTTGCCACTTTGAATAACTGCAGTGAAGGACAAACGCTGTCGAACGAATAAAACCCAGTAAATAAGACAGTATTGTTTCAACATCTTACTTTCACGAGGGCGTAACTGCACAAGCTATGATGAAGGTACATGAGACTAATATCCGCAAAAGTCGCCATCCGTGCGAGATTTATATGGTGGGTTTTGCACTCAGCTCAACATCTATACCAGGTTCTGCATGCTTTTACGAAAACCAGCGTGTCTTAAACATTTGTGGGTCACGGACCCCTGATACTTCCTGATGAAAGTTACGGGCCCCTCAAGAAGAAGCGCCGCAATAAACATTTGAAATCAGGTCTTAATCATCGTAGTCGCTATCGAAATGTCTGTAAAGTCTATTAATCCTTTAATTCACATTCACGGAACCCTTAAGTCAAATTCGCGGACCCCAGGTTAAACAATCTCTGAAGTTAACAAAGAGAACATCAAGCTTTCTGACCGCTGTAGTGTTCACTTCATTTGTTACGCACTCAGCTCATGATGGGTTCAATCGTTCGTCTCTTGTTACATAGGGAGCTATCGTCGCTGTCACTGGAGATGGGGTGAACGATTCGCCTGCGCTCAAACGGGCTGACATCGGCGTTGCCATGGGAATATCCGGAAGTGACGTATCAAAGCAAGCCGCCGACATGATCTTATTGGACGACAACTTCGCTTCCATCGTGACTGGTGTCGAAGAAGGTGGTTGTCCTAACGTGTGTTCATTTGTTTTTTGTACAAAGAATGGTTTGCTGCGTAACTGTTTATTTTGTGCAAGCTCTGTTGCAGGTGCACAAAACGCTTGCCACACGTTCTGTTGCAGCATCAAGTTGGTTTTCAGCTGAAAATTGCGAACCTTTCGTTAAAGTTTTTTCATTATTCCAGAAAAGCGGCAGTGGCCTACAGTTGAACTCCTTTAACGTTGGTTTGATTGCTTTTCAAATTCATTTGCAGTTGTTTAGTTGTTTTCAAAAGCGAATAAAGAAAAATCGCTTGAAAAAATAAATCGAAGTCCTGCAGACTTCGTAGCTCGCACACGCGGTAGGACAGTTTTCTGTTCGCAGCAAGATGTGTCATCGTGATCCTCGTGAAACTGATTGATTGTTCAGGTCGTTTAATATTCGACAATCTGAAGAAGTCCATTGCTTACACACTGACTTCCAACATCCCTGAAATCACTCCTTTTCTGCTCTTCATTATCGCGGGAATTCCCCTTCCTCTCGGAACAATCGCCATCTTGTTCATAGATCTCGGCACTGATATGGTGGGTGTAGTTTTCGATGTGTTTAAAAATGTCTCTGCATAACGTTGCGCTGGTTTCAGATCAAATGGTGAGGTGTGTTAACGCAAGGCATACTTCTCACATGCGAATGGCAGGTTGCGCTACGCACTTACGTGTATGTTGATGAAATTGACGCAAATGATTAGATGTTGCAACTTGTGCTCGCCTGGAGTAAAATCTACTAAAAGGCTGAAACAAAATCGAAACAGTTGTTTCAATAGCTAGAAGAGGGCTAGGTAGTTGTAATTAGTCTTCTCGGCAGCATGTACCTTTTAAGATGAGCAATCTACTTTCGCTATTTTCAGGAAGTCGCGAACGGTTGTCAGGGAAACGAAATTTCGCGTCTCTTCTGTTCTCACGTGACCGGGTTAGGCAACCTGCAGATGTTTGAATGAAGCTGTTTTTGTTTTCATTCGAATTTTCAACTTACAGATTCCCGCCATTTCACTCGCTTACGAACGCGCGGAAAGTGACATCATGAAACGACGACCTCGTGATCCGACAGAAGATCGTCTTGTGAACGAGCGCCTCATATCTCTCGCGTACGGACAAATAGGTAAGCTGACGATTGTGTTTCGGGCAGTAGCGTTATCGGTCAGTATCAATAGCGCAAGTGTATTTCCTATTTGATGATCTTTTTTGGTTAAATTCACACTTTTTGATGGTTTGCTGTTGGATCTTCAATCTTTTTTCAACGTCGTTTGATTTGCATTATTGTCAGTGAGTGTGTTGTCTGGAATGCGGTGGAATTAAGGTTGGACTTTCATGAAGGGAAATTTTCTTTGGCTGATTGCCTAGGTCTTCTAATACAGGTCTGAGGGGAGAAAGTGAAAAAGCGAAAGGTAATTGTCTTCGGTCGACGGTGAGGTTCTTATTTGACGTTTCAGCGGAGAGATTTAACGCAGTAGCATGCTCAGAAGCCCTGGGAAGATGGCATGTGACAATAAAAGCACTCATCAACCTTTTTATTCAACGTATCGAATGACTGAAACGACGTGTAAACCAGACTTCCTCCCATCGGAAAATGTGTAGATCAAAACTCGAACTGCGCGGTCGCTTGATGGAAAAGTCTACAAAGTGACAAAAACATTGGCTAAATGGCATCAAAAGATCTCATCGGATTGAAATATAACTTTTTTGCACTCAGTAATTAGCATTTGTGTGAAGCGCCAGCGTTTGCGTTCATATCCCGAGCGAGTGCTGGTTTATGAGCTATTGCGGGCAATATTAACACATTCAAAGCGTTTGTTTTGGTATGTAATTAACATTTCGTCGGCATTGAGAGCATGTCATTCAACGGCAGGCATGCTGCAAGCACTGGCAGGATTTTTTACCTACTTCACAATCATGGCTCATAACGGCTTCAAACCTGATCGCCTATTTGGTCTAAGGATTGCTTGGGATACAACCAGTAACCAGGGAGTTGAAGATTCTTTTGGACAAGAATGGGTGAGCACTATTTGAAAGCAAGCGATGGTGTTTCACATGCCTTTATTGCAAACGCGTGCAGCGTGAGTATCGTTTGGATGGAGGTTTCATTTCTATTTCGAGGACGTTTCATATAAAAGCTTCTTTTTTTACAAATTTATGTATCGTTTTTTTGCCAATGGTAATTATCACTCAATGTCACGAAATCTTGTGAGAAAGTATTGTTAGTTTTTACGCGTTTTGCATTCAAAGAATATAGGTCGAACATTTTATTTTCGAAAGGTATTTTCGAAACAATTCGTAGAAACCAGTTGGGAGCACTGTCATGCACTAAGTTTCAGCTGAACCGTTTTCGTCGTGTTGAAGTACAAGTAAGAGCATATCTAAGCTGCCAGTTTTCAAATCCACGATTGCTGTAACTCTTCTAAACGTTTGCATGGGCGTAAGCCCGTCCACATTCTGTACAACGTTGCTTACGTTTTTTCTTGCCACAGCGTAACCGATTGTTGATATGACTCGAGCGGCGCAGCACTTAATGAGCTGAAAGCCTCTTTCGTCGGAAACCCCCCGGAAACGAAACTGCTTACGTTAGGTGTGTTGATTCCACCAATGCAGATCACGTGGCACTACGTTACACCGGCAGCATGCTGCAGACCAACCACTACCTTATGCGGGTTGCCGTCTACAGAAACTTTTTCGGTGCCCGTAATCATGGGCGAAAGAGACGAGGGGTCCTTGGGGAGCGAATGAGGGTAGTTGTGGGGTGTAAAATTTTGTTTTGTTTCCCACGTCGAAAAAATGTACTTCCCCCAGGCTTAACCCTGGCCCAAACCCTGCCTGGGCTGCATTCGTTGCGTTTTCCACTCCGGCGCGTAAATATGCTTTGCTGATGAAAACTATTCAGAAGCACTGTTTCAGAAGATTTCGTAGGTATCAGGTGTTGAGGATTGGGCCAAAGCGTTGTCATAGCGATCGTGAGTAAGTCGATTCGCTCTGAGTGCGAAACGTTTGCAAATGACTGGTTCAGTCACATGTGAGGACAACTTATCTGGTTCATCTTAAATCCTAAATAAACCCCTTGTTTCATTTGAATAAAAACGATCAAAAGAGGTTGAGAGTCCGTGGTTTCTGTTTTGGAAGATAATATTTTGCCATAAGTGATGAATCGATTAAGTCTCGAATCTGATTCGATTTTTAAATCGAGGATGCGACGTACGATTTCAAAACTAGTTCTCAACAGTGTAGATCGTCAAACAAGCGGATGAATAAGCTCTTCTGGTGATTATATTTTATTATCAGCCAACGTTTCGCCCACCTATTCAAGTGGGCTTCTTCAGGGCAATGTTTTCAACCACAAAACA
>JGI24159J19872_10007081_pt1 | contig 14672 bp, 13 predicted proteins | sample Ectturendosymbi4_FD_19872 | JGI IMG/M metagenome (IMG submission 19872) | reverse complement strand
GAAGTAGCGCGTGAAGAAATGTTGTTTCTTCATTGCATAATCCACCTGAAACATTTAGCTGCAAAGAGACTGATTTGAAAATGTGCTAAAGAATGTAATGAAAAATGTTAATGAAATTTTCAATCGACCTTCGAATTCCAGACTATTCAAAACACTGTGTGAAAGCATGGAATTGCAGCATGACCATCTGCTCTATACAGGAGTAGGATGATTGTCAAAACGGCGAGTTCTCTCGCGTCTTGGTGAGCTCAAAGAATAAAAAAACAGTTTTTAGGAAAGGAACTCACCATTAGTGGAATTTCTTTTGGATGAAATGTGGATGAGTAAACTTGCGTATTTGGTGGATACGTTTTTAGAGTACAGGGGTTTTGCACAAATATCTTTGTGCTGAGAAACAGGACACGGCATTCAAATAAAACTTGTCCTGTGGGATAGCTTTGTGCAGAAGGGAAATACGGAGAAATTCACGACTTTGAACCGTATTTGACAAGCGTTGATGTCAATGCTAAAGAGGCATTACTGAAAACACCACAAGTCAACATTTGTAAAGTTATCTTACGGCATTGACTAGCCTATATTATTGTTCTGCATATGAGGATCCTCGAAATGAAACCGTAGCTTTGGCTAACAAAATGATTGTGATAACCTGGTCCATTCATTGCAATTGTATGTTGCCGGTCCGCTGGTGTAAAAAGGTTGAGAACCACTGCACTAAAGCATGAAATCCAGCTGCATGCCTTATCATTGAGCGGCTTCGTCGATACACACTCCAACAGTCTTAACACTGTAGCGTCACTTCTGTGAAAATTGTCATCTTTTTGAAAAACATCCATTCCTGTTCTACATTCAGGCTGTGGTTGACAAAAGAATAAATCTTTGTTAATATCGTTAATGTGCTTGTATCTGTCATACGAGAAAAGGTATGCCAAATTGGCGATGTCCATATAAATATCAAGATGGATTGCAAATTTACCACTTTAATTTGTAGAATACGATGATTTTGCCTAACATCAAAAATGTCTCTTGATACAATATTATTTGGTAAAGGAATTCTTCGCATTTCATCGGCTTCTTTTTTTTACGTTTTAGCAGTCAGACTGCGTCGCCATGAATTTTGGAACTAAGCAGACAACATGTTCAGCCAACCACGGTTTCACCCATCGTCGACATTTTATTCGCCGCTAGTGGAAGTCATTCGCCACTGTTGTACGGTTTCTTTTTGCAATCAGCAAACAAGCTTCGAACCATGCTTTTGTATACTTCCCTTGAATCAGAAACTCACTTTCAATTGATCGTTTTTGTCTTTCTGATTCTCCCCATAAAACGGCGAAAATTTTTTTACAGCCATATTGAAATGAAAATCGTGTTTGTGTAAGGATGTCTGTTCAACTAGGCCGGCTTGAGACGTTCATTTGCCAACATTTCATTGCAAATCGAACAGAGTGGACGATGTTCATCGTTTTCCAATATGAAAGTAAATTCATACTGCACAAAACTTTCGCTGTATTTCCTTTTTTTCGTAGGCCTATTGTCGTTCTCATTCCACTCGCGCGTTTTAGATGCGTAAGTCGCTGTCGTAATTGATATGGCACTGATTTCTTCTACTTCAACTTTATCTGCAATATTGTTTTTCTGTCTTTAACCGTATATCCATTTTACCTTTTCGATACTCAGCACGTGCACTCTGCTCAACTCTACTTCCAGCAATCTAATGACTAGTATAGATCAGAGTTGCCAGGTCCAGATGGACCAAAATTGCCAAATTGCTCATGAAACCATGTCAAAAAATTACTTCAAAAAATGCCAAACGGGCCGAATGCTATCGGTTTTTAAATTGCCAAGACGAATAATGACCAAAATGCAATGTTGCTGGCTGTACAGAACCAAATTTTATTCTCTTTTATGTGCTTCACTTAATTTTACTTATATAATGTGTTTCGTTGCCTGTCTAGTAACCTGTGAATCAGTTCAATAACATGGATTCTTTCAACCTGTTCGTATGAACTTCATATAAAATCATGCATGCAGGTACATGTTAACTGTTTTTGCTTAGAAAAGTCTCCTATGTGTTTGCCATCACGAATTAGGAATCACCATCAACCATTTGTTTACCTTTACAACTTCAACTTTGTTCCTAGCACATGCCCAGTGCAAGCCCGTCATTTCTTCCGAGTCGATGTTGAGTGCGTCAGCTCCATTGTCAAGTAAAAACGTTGCAATTTTGGCATTGCCCCTCAAACAAGCAAGCATCAAGGGAGTCCTCCCATTTTTGTCTTTCGGGTCACAGTGTTCTCCCCTTAAATTGCAATACGTGGGTTGTAGTATTGTTTCCTACATTCTTAAAATTTTCCCTTTACACCCATTCAAACAAAAGGCCGCTGACGTACTGTTCAAGTAGATGTTGTAACACATGCAGATGATTATTTTTTGCAGCAAAATGTATCGGGAGCAATCCACTGTTTGTTGCCACATTTATTGATAAACTTTCATCAGCCAACATTTTCATTATTTCGATATTCCCAAGCTGAGCCGCAATGTGCATAACTGACTTTCCTTTTGAGTCCACCCTGGCAGCAAGTGTACTGGAACCTACGGAATAGCAGTGAATGTTATTTTAAGCTTTGTTAGATATCATTACGAAAGTCATAACTTTGGAAATCACACCGACGATGCGTAGAAAGGTTTTTGCGGCACAAATAGTACTTCACAATCCAGAGACGATCTTTTTTGAAGGTTGTAGGTTTAACGAACAAATACCAAGTTGCGAACTCATTAAAAAAATTGCTGCGAAATACTTAATTTCACCTGAACATCCTTTAACTGTTTAACAGCAGGGTTGCGGAATCGAAGGTAAAATGTCCGACTCCAAATCGGACTCCGAACTTTCCAAAATTCCCGACTCCTTAACGTGAATGAAGTTTGGCTGTCAACAATTTTGTAGCAACAAGCAATCAATGGAAATGTGGTGCACAGCAAGAGTTCTCTGTTTCAATAAAAGTTTGAAAAGAAATTGTGCCATTTAACAGGAATTCCCAACTTCGGAGTGTGATGCAAAGAATGATTCATTTGGATTTCCGGAGTCGGAACCGGATAAAAATATCCGACACCGACTCCTTGCGACTCCGCAACCCTGCTTACAGTCTAATTCAATTTGCTGAGCCTGTCAGCTCGAATATGATCTTGTATATAATCTCGGATGTGACGTACAATACCATCAAGCACCTTTATCCAGCAAAAACCTAACAACTGCTGTGTAGTTCTTTTCCGTAGCAACATGCAAACAAGTATGCTTGCTCTTATCCATGACTGATAGCATGGTGTTTAATTGTCCTTTTTGTGATGCGCTTTCCTCCAACAATTTGCACATTTCCAAATCACCTGCAACAAACAGTCATAAAACCTTTCAAAATGCAAATATTTCAATTCCAAACCAAGTGAAGTATCTGGAAATTTGAACTTTTACACAGGCCTATGTTACTTAATCATAAAACGTGGCGTGAACGTAGTTTCCGTTTTTGTTTCTAATAGTTTATTTTCTGTTACGCGTGCAACCACCTTGCGTAGTGTAAATGCAAAAACATTGTATACGTAGATCAAGGGTCTCAAACACGTAAAACGTTACGAGGGAGTTTTTTTGCGGCCCGCGATTCTTTTTGGAAATTTTAAAATAATTAGCCTTTACGTTATTTAGTTTATTAACCGGTGTTTAAAAGTGCTCGGCCTGCGAGTGAACAAGACCCTTTTAAGCGGACGCAGAGAATATTATAATTGATTTCCCTGTCACCCATGATACCTTTCGCAGGAAAATAGATGTAAAAGCTGTTTCTAGAAAGGTTCAGGTACCGCCATTGCTGCGTCAGCGTCATAATGCGGCCCTCGGGTTACTTTGTAAGTCCTCATTTGGCCTTCGGAGCAATTTGAATTTGAACCCCTGGCGTAGATGATATGCCTAGAATCAAGTGAGAAGAGAAAACGATGAAACATGGCGTTTGATTTCGCCTTAGTTTTTCGCTGCAATGTACAGCCTTATTTGGTGCTCTATACAAGTGGTTCATAATATCATCATGACCGATACCACCACACCTATTGGATTAAAACGCTTCGTTTATTTGCGCTTGGTGGTCTCTAATCAAAACCAAATGGAATAAATATTTTTTAATACCTGTCATAAGATCTAACCAGAGTAGCGAAGAAATTGGTATTCGAGTTGCTTGGGATTAAGGTTTTGCTCTCTGCATCAGCAATGGCTGAAACTACTTCACAAGCTTTTATATCAGGGTTTGGCAACCTTTCCTTAGTCGCGGGCCAAAAACAAACTCTGCAAGATATGACGGTTCGTACTAATTTTCCAACAGCAATTCCGTTCCCTTTGCTGTTTATGATGTTGTTAAAACTTGGGAATTTATGGAATTATAGAAATCAAATTAACTCCTGGTTTTCACAATCCATAAAGAAAACGCAAAATATGACATACAGTACATTTATAGCACAGTGCGGTTTCTTATAAGTAGTTCCGCGTAAATATGGAATATAAGAAGTTGCCAAGAAGGGAGATTCATAAAATATAATACCACTAGGCGGGCCATCCAATTACTACAATTTGTAAACGGGCTGCGGGCTGGCTGGTTTTGCTTGGCGGGCCGGATCCGGACCGCGGGCCGTAGGTTGCCGACCCCTGTTTTATATGATAATTGATTTTCAAGCTATTTGTTCGTAATCTCGAGTCTAAGAATGTGATAGATGAGTTTTGTCCGTCATTAGATTTGCNNCCCTGCAACCCGGAATTTAATTGTTTGTATTTAAGGGCTAAAGCTAAGCTACATTGGCCAAAAATTTCATCGAATGCCGCCAGTATAAACGCTGTAACATATTAAACAACTGATAGAAACTTACAATACCATGCATTGGGTTCTGAACCTCGTTTTTCTCGAGTATAAAAATTGTGCGGTCAGTTGATAAGCGAGCAAATTTGCATTAGTTTTAAGTTGGCGTCAGTTTCGTCATCTTGAGAGTAGTGTTTTAAGTTTGCTAAACAGTGGATTGCTTCTTGCAGAAAATGGTATGCATTGACTTGAAATTAACTTTCAAAATGTTGTTTCACTGGTACTGTTCTAGTCAAAGTGCCAAGTGCTTTAAAAGTTATCGTTGCTGGTTTAAGGCATTGGGAAAAAGTAGTGGGTAAAACCGTGCCGGCCGACTGACGCAGTAACTCACAAATACCACGGGTTAATCTGTTGTTTGATCTTGGGCGTTAATGTGTTTTGAAATTTGAAGGGCTTGCTTAAAAATTCGATTTCAATGGTATTTTTATTTTACAGCTTCGTTTGCATTGAGCGCTTGGTTTACTTGCATGAATAACTTCCTGTTGGAGTAGCATCTTTTGTATGAGTCTGAGAATGAAAAGACCAACAGACCCCTCGAGGTTGTGATGTCATTGTAACCCTCAACGTCATGGTAACTCTCGCAAAAGTGTATATGCACGCTAGCTAGGCGACCATTTTCGCTTGAGCTTTGTATAAAGCAGGTGTTGCTTCAGAAACGTGTGTGATTCGCACCACAGTCTAGCAACAAACAACTGCGGGAAAAATATTAGAAAATGAGAAATTGAAAAATCACTTATGATTTTTTGCAGGCTAAAAAAAGCCTGCATATCTCAAAAACATGGAAAAGACAATTGATACGTTGGAGATTTTGGGTATGCGGTTGCAATTAACCGTAACATTAGCATAAGTGTCTCCATAGGTACGAATCCACATGGTAAGCGTTTCTGAGCCGCTCGTTGCTAGCGCTTCCTATTTTTCGTGGAGTTGTTTTATTGATATCAAAATTTATGCGATTAAGATGCAAGATATTTTGCCACAGTGGAGTCTGTTGCATTGCCTGAACCGCGATAATAACGCGATTCTTTCCATAGCCTGTTTTCCACCATTCTGATGTGGTTACTTGGTAAGACTGGGATTCTTTATATTGCGTAGAAGTTGCTGTGAGTTGTCAGCTGTTAAGGTGGACTGTGAGGCTTTTATGCACGCTTATCTGTGCACTATAATCAACGTCACCGTCAACGCTGCGCCTCGCGTTGTTAAAGCCGTATACTTAACCTTCTGCTGCTGCGTGATGCATTGGGGTCCAACCTCTGGCATCTGATGCGATTAAATCCGCCTCCAAACCCAGCAGGAGTTTGGCAGTAAACACTGCGTTGTTCGAAGCACACACGTGTAGTGGTGTCATCCCATGGTTGTCTTGAGTTTTCAGCAGCTCAATGTTGCTTTTGGCGAAATAATGTCCAATGCCCTGACATTTAAAAATGTGCTGTATTTACGCCTTGCAACATTCCAGTCACCAAATACGATTTGCACACCAGGAAACGACGTGTCATAAGATTGTGTGGAAAGCGAAGCACGTCAAATCCGCTGCAAACCATGGATTTTAACTTGATCTGCGTAGGTTGTCATAGGCCTCAGAAATGTTTTACATGTGTACCATGTCAATTCAACAGTCGTTGCATTGCAGTTTAACCAGGGCTGTGGAGTCGGAGGCCAAGCAATTTTGGAGGGCCGGAGCCAAAAACTTTTCGATGGTGGAGTCGGAGCCTGAAATTTGGGTTCAGGTTCCACAACCCTAGTCTGTGGGGCAAGCTAGTTGTACAAATGGAATAATGGTTTTCAGTTTTCAATGGACCAAATCATTCTGGAGCGGGAGCTAAAAACTTTTTAGAAATTGGAGCTGGAGCCAAAATTTTAAATGCCTGGGGCCAGAGCCTGAAATACGACTTCCGACTCCACAGCCCTGCGTTTAACAGCTCAGTTAATCCTTGGTCAGCCTTGAGAAGGAATGCAAATTTTGTGTAGTTTAGGTTCATAACGTTCAGGCTGCATGCACCGCTTTTTTTCCGTTGGCTAGTGAACGATTAGTTGCTTTTTTGCATTTTTCCTTACTAACTTGACACTAAGTATATCTTAGCAAAAAGAGTTACCGCAGAAGTTTCCAACGACTTCCATTTGCAGTAGTGCTCCGTTTTGGGCTGAAACATTAACAGTTTCATAGCTGCATCAACGTTGTCGTGCTTGCATGCCCAATGCAAGGGAGTCCATCCCTCGGCGTCTTTCACCTGATGCAGTAAATGCGACAGCCGAAAACAATATCTGCTCAATCTCAATAAACATAATGGCCATTTGGCTTTCAGCAATCCAGTGCTTGAAGGCCACTGATCTTCACAAGGCTATGATTTTGTTTCACTGAAAGTTGTAGGACCGCAAGCCCTGTCGAACTGCCTAGAGCTTGCTTCAAAATTTCAGCATCATTTGTATTTATATCTCACGCAAGAAGCACACTTCCCATACACGCCAAAAAGCACCTTTTGTTTCACGTTCGTTTCTATCTAATACGATAGATAAGTATCAAAACTTTTCTTCAATGGTGCACGGAAAGTAAGAAGTGCTAAATAGCCTAATGATAAAAATAACAGCCAAAGCAATAGATATAAATGACATTTTCGTAGACGTTTCGGTAACTACTGCTACCATCATCAGTACATTAGCAATTCAACTGCAGTGATCTTGCTGCAAGGTCTTATGGTCAGTCGGAAGAAAAGCGCTGTAAAAAAGAGAAACGCGAAAGCTGTTATGGAAGTGACGTAGTGGCGCGAGGCCTTGGTAGCCACGTGATTCAGAGGACTTTTCCTCAATGAGTTTCAACAATCATTGTCTGAGATTGAAATTTATGAAATGCTACCGACACAGGACGGAATGTTTGCCTTCCGATTCTTCGTTCGTAGTAATCATGAATTTATCTGCGTGCTTTAGCAACTTATTACTTTAACGTGCAAGGGGTGCCCAGCGTTTTACTTTCTTCAGTAACTTTAAAGATTTATGTAAAAATCCCGGGAATTTATGGGAGACTGCACGTAATAGAACACAATGGAAAAACGTCAGTACATCGACGGCTGGATCAGCCATGATACCAACAAAGAGACTTTAACGTACACTGCTTGACAATTTTAAGCGTTCCATTCTAAACATAATAAGGTACAAGAAGGTTTCACATGGATTGCGGCAGCGAATTTGCATCTTGTATCCCCTGGAGGAACACACCTATTTGGAAAGTCCTGTTACACTGAAACTTTTGAAAGCTTTGCATAAAGGTAAACAAGTGATTAAATTTCATAAGAACCGTAAACATGGGGAAAGCGGTAGATAACCTTAAGAAAGCAGATCTAGCTTCGACACAGCAAATATTTTTCCAGACGCTTGGTGTATCTGCAACTGTTAGCTCGTGTGAGATAAAGGACTACTCCGTGCTTGCAGGTCAAGATTGTGCACAAGACGTCATTTAGAGGAATGATACGTGGACTATTTTTTTCAACTCAATCCGCGAAAGTTTGCGTCATTTCTGAGGCCATTATTTAAATGAAGAGCAAGAATCACAGTGATGACGTTTTGCTAGCTCCGATCATTTTTTGCTTGGTCTGATCTATTTGTTGCTGTCTGATCACGTCTAAACAAAAAAAAATTTCCTTTAAGATCAGTTACGAATAATGCAAAAAGGATATTACGGAACTGGAGACACAGAAGGCACAACAAAAAAGTTTTTTGGGCGTTAAGTAATTCAAAAATTGAAGTTGATGAAGTTCGCATGCGTAGCGTGGCTGATGTGAAAGTTTGTGTGATATCTGTTATGTGACAGGCACAATGACTCGATATCATGTACTGCGGCAGCTCAATGCAACAATGCTTTCCGCGAAAACAAGTGAAAAACTTCATTATTAAATGACGATTGGCGGTGACGGAATGCCAAGAGTATTGCGTAGTCAAGGGGGCGATGGCCCCCGAATTTCTAACATATCTTGTCGTTTTGTGCTGTGTGAGGCGGTGTCCCAAACAAAATACTGTTGCCCACTTAATTTCAAAAGATTTATCACCCCAAAAATTTTGGGCTGGCTACACCACTGCCCGAGAGTAATTGCTTTCTTTATGAAATGCAACTGATGTCGAACGGACGAACAAGAGTTCCTTTCTTCTCTAAGCTGCGCAACACATTTGATTGAACATATGAACTGGAAAGTGCATATTTGCAGAATTCGACAGCAATGTGCGGTTAATGTTCATTTGAACCTTGCAAAATACACGTCACCAATGTTTAAATTTCACACTGACGTCACCAATATTAAATATCACATTGAGGATGTTCTTCGGTAATACCCCAACAGCATGGGACGTTGTTAAAAATTTTAGACCCTGCAAAATACGCATTTTTGCAAACACGGGAAAAATTCCGTTTTGTTTCTTTATGGCTTACCGTTTCAACAACTGTAGCTTTGCACCAGTCAAGAATTGTTTTTATGGTTGTCTCGTGCTGCTTTTGAAGCTCGTTCAACATATCTTCGATTGTGGTCTCTTGAAAATTCTTTATTTAAATCAAATATTGTAGTGAGATTAGTGTTATGGTTCTGCCAAAGACAAAGTTTGTTTAGATCAAGTTTCTGGGAGGCTGACTGAGGTGATTTATTTTGATCTCTCGCCCAAGCATCACCACGCCCAAATAGATGGGATTTCGGGTGGTACTTCGTTCTAGGCCCTTAAAACCCAAGGGGAACACTCACAAAATGTTTGTTGATTTGCGCCCTGGCATGGCTGTTATTCACGGTGGGGTACTTTTGGCGCGATTACTTGCGCTTTACTCTGGCTAAATCGGCAAAAAAGTTATAATTTCTGTCTGCTGCATTGATAGACACTATGTGCTGTCATCAGATAGGTAACTACTGCAACGCGATTCCGATATATGTATTTAGAAATGCCGAACTGTGAATTTTGTCCGTTCGCCACTGCCATAACTTCCTCTTTAATTTAACAGTATTTTACTCTTACTTCCGTCGCAACCTTTCCATTTCCACCCCCAGCAGACAACCGTTTTGTCAATTAGTACGCGAAAATAAGCCCTCTGCTCGTGTTGCTTTACAGTTGAATGGCAGCAGCTTGAGGAGGCGAGCAGCTGCATGGCTGTAAGTCCTCTTCCTTTGCCGTGTGCAGTATGATAGAGTTGAATTGCTTGCGACAACCATTTAGGCGACTTGATGGGTACTTTATCTTTTCCGGTAAATACTTGCACGAATTCGATATACTGCATAAAATTTTTTCGTTGTTTAATCGCATGGAATCAGCTGATTCTTTTTGCTTTGTGATGCGGAAAACGCTTTATCTTTGAAGGACTGTTATGAAATCAGAATTATTGGCTGTGTGTGATACGTACAAATTGTCTATCATTCATTTTCACACCCACTTTTCTTCTAGGGAGAGTCGAGGGGCAGCAACTCTAGGAGGTCTCGAAATACCTCACAGTGCTCAGCAACCTCTCATAGTTCTAGAAATAATAAATCATACCATACTTAAATAAAAGTTGTAGGACAAGGTGTTTCAACCTGTGGGCCACGGAAAAATTTTTCACAGCCTGGTATGATTGTAAGTTGAGTACGTTATGCAAAATGAACCATTTAATCCAGGGGTGTGCAACCATGCGGCACTACCGGGCCAAATGCACATAACCAGATTTGTCCACGGGCCACAGCTGCATGTGTCAAGCTCTGCGGGTTAGACAACTCGTTGGCCACCCACAGAAGATTGGCAATACCCTCTAAAACTGTAATGCTTGCTTTAAAATCTGGACTTTTCCGCGGGCCACGAAACTTCAGCTTCCGGACCACTTTTGGCTCACGGGCCACGAGTTTAACACCCCTGATTTAAATTGAAAACATAGGTAGCTCTTCAGCTAAAAACGACATAAGACGCTCGGTCTCTTTCGTCATTATATGTTAGAAATTATTGCGACATGGAGGTTTCCAGGTAGCCTATACCACGTTGTGCACAATATGCAGTTACCGAAAACATTTTGAGGCAGACAGGCGGTTCTTGTTGCCATTGAAACGAAATCTAACAGCACGAACTGGAAGATGACTTCATCTGTGCCTTACCATGTATTGAGCCTCGTATATCTATTCTTTCTAACAACAAACAGGCACAGCCTTCGTATTGATTGTAGCGCATGTATTAAAAGTCGTTTTTATTTCTGCTCTGCAACATAATGACACAATGGAAAGGTTGTACAGTCGGTGGGCCCCGACCCTAATTGGGCCACATGCTTGAAAAGGTTGAGAACCCCTGCTTTAGGATGTAAAAGTGCCTTTGAACCTACAGTATTTAGGCACATAACAAGAATTTCTAGCTCTTGAGTGAGTATACATACAGCAATATTTTTAATTAAAAACATTTTTCAAAATAAGTTGAATCAAAGAAGTATGTTGCCTTTATATTTTTTCTTGGCGCGAGCTTAGGGTCTCTGTACCTATTACTCAATGTGAAGAACAAGTTATGCAGTGTGGTCACCTTTTTTTCTGGAAAAAAAACCACAGACTTAGAACCGCATGCAGCTAGGTGAAGTGCAGTTGCACCATCTTTGTTCTTCGCCATAACGTCAAGTTGCGAATCAGACAAATCATTCAGGTCAGACATGAACATGGTTATGTGGCTAATAGGATCTGGCCCTGTAATGTACGCAATATAACGTTATCCATCAAATGTCCACGTTGTTCACTTCGAACCGGAGATCAACACGATTTCACTTTTCTTGTAGACCGTTGCCGTAAGAACACCAGAATGCTGACGCGGAAAGATAATATTTATTACTGCAGAAAATATAAATTTGCTGAGTGATTCGACTGCGTCACCTTTGAGGAGACTAATTATAACTATAAGGGAGACTAATTATATGTATATATCAGGGTTTTTAAGGTGTTTTTGGAGCCGATTCGGGTCCCTAGAATCAGAAAATTATCATCGGGTCCCTAGAATCAGAGAAATCGGGTCCATACTGGGTACCTAACATTTTCCTTAAAAAAACCCTGTGTATATATATATAGTTAACAACATTTAATGGCTTAAGTAAAATCTTTAAAAGTTAAGAAAAATTCAATTCTTTTCATTGCAAGCATAAGCTCTATCTTTTGTAGACTTCCAAGTGTTTCAAATTCAGGGTTCCTACGGAATCTGTAAAAGTATGGAAAAAGTTTGGTCATTTTCCAGCCTGGAAAAGTTTGGAAAAGAACTTGTTTGGTTTGTTAGTATGGAAAACGAAAATAATTTTCCAGACTTGATGTTTTGACATGCATTTTCATAATATTTTATTCAAAATTGACAATTTTACTGTTGTCATTACAGTATGCCTGTATGTGACCTGGGTATGTCATTCGGAAAAGTTAAGTCAGGAAAAGATCTTGAAAAAGCCTGGAGATATATATTCCTAATTGCGTAGGAACCCTGCACGTTGTTGAAGCTGTTCTAAAAGTAGCTGGGACAATGCGGGTTGGCAAGTGAGCGGCGATCAGTTCGTGGGCAAAGTACCAAACGTTGGATAAATAATTTGAAAGAGTTTATCTTAAAACAAAAACTGGAATAACATAACACATATTTCAAAAGTCTTCAAAGAGTTTTCCCAAACTTTGCAAACAACCTATAGCACGATTGAAATCCCGCTTCAAAATTCTTGGAAGCCCGCATAAGCAAGTTTAGGGTAATGCTGGAATTATTTTTAATTGATGTGTCAAGGACATTTGCAGAACAGACCTTGGCATGCTGGCGAAAGTTGTAATTGCTCTTGTTAAAGCTGAAAAACGTACTATGCTAGTTCTCGTTGCAGCCACCTATCACTTATCACACTGGATTTCTTGAAATACTGCTGCCTTTATGCAGGGGTAGAAGTTTAATTCGTTCTTGTCAACATGAGCGAAAATGTTTTTTCTTCCAGTGTATGTTTAGTTTGTTAACACAGACTCAAAGTCACTTTAGCGAAAGAATAAGTACACGCAAAGCACAAAATCACACATAAAACACGAGTTTACAGGACCACACGTTTACCTGCAGAAGGTGGCAGTCTTTGAATTGCCGTTAAGTTATCAGTCGCCAAAGGTTCGGAATTGTTATGAATAAATTTGGGATTGAAATTGCCATCAGAAATCAAGTTTCTTTGTCCTAATGGTTTCTTACAGAGTACTTTTCCAAAATTTTGAAGATACTAGGGTTTGCGTCCCAATAGTCATCGCTTACCCGTCCACACACGCCACACTTTTCCGTCCCATTGCTTCTTTACTTCAGCTCACCTTTGCGTTTGCTCGACACCGTTGAGTACTTGATCAGCAGCTTGCATATTTCGACGTGATTGTTCTGAGCCGCGTAATGCAAAGCTGTCATGTCATGAGCATCACGAGCGTTAATTCTAAGATTTAATAGTTTTTTTTTGTAAACAGTGTAATCCAGCATCTCCTCTAAAGATTCGTGCATTGTTTTCAAATACCCTTCCACAACGTCAAGGTTTCCTTCTCTTGCCGCCTAAAAATAAACAAACAACTTTGTTGAATGACGCCAAAACGAAGCTACGTTCTAATGCATGAACATGGTGATTAACCTAACGCATTTTTGAAAACTTGACATTGTTTCTCGGCGTTTTCTTAGCAACTTCAACTTCTTACTTCATGGAATGTTTGGTGTTTCATCGCTTCGTTCAGCTGCTCGTCTTCTTCAGCGATCATTCGCATGGTATCCCATGCACTTGACTGCACCGATGCAGCCGATGTGAATCTGCTCCGCGACATCTTTGAAAGGATTCTTCGTTCAAATGATATTTTCCTTCGCTGCGCAGCTCCAGATATATATTTCAGCGTCACGACAACTTTGCCGCGTTTGTTTGCGATTTGCCAATGTTGCTTTTCATTCTGAGTTAAGAAAAAATAGTGAAGTTTTTAGCGCGCAAGACCGAAGATATCACTAATTGCTCTAGCTTATGTCGTAAGGTTACTAGCTAAGCTTCAGACAATGCATTTTCAATATACTTGACTTGTAAACGTTGACACTATTTTTACCCCAAAGCCTGAAGGTTGCTCCGTCCTGTCATTTTTTATTCTTGTATAATTTATACTGTTCTACAAGTAAACTTCTCAATTTTTTTGCGCTTATAGGGTGAAATATTTTTTTATTGAGCCCTTTGATGCATGCAGTTACAAATCATTGTCCTATTTAAGTCTTTGTGCCAGACAAAAAGCTTAATGCCATCTTGTATAAACTTGCCACAGCATTTATATACAGGTGTCCGAAAAGTACACAATTACATTGCAGGTTTTGTGAACGTCGCGCTACTTTAAAGCTGTAAGTTGCATCACTGGTTAAATGTTTGCGAAACGTCAAAAAGAGCAATGATTTATATTAGCTACGAACACCGTAACAGCTGATGCAAATAATTGTGTTTACCATGTAGCGACAAGCTGATAGGCGTCTGTTCAAATTCCTTTGTTAAATCGATCATTTAAACAAAACGTGTCAGTATCAGGTTGACATTTACCTCAGCCAACTGACACCATACGTTGCATAACTTCCACACATCCATTAAGTCAGTGTGTTCTAACTACAGGCCCGCGGGCCGAATGTGGCCTGCCACAGCGTTTTCATTGGCCCGCGGAAGCATTAAGGAAGAATCTTCAAATCTGAAATTTGTTGTAAATCAACAATTACAGGCCCTAGCTTTTCAGCGGGCATTGTGAGGGATCGCCTGCCTGGTTCTGCTCCCATCTCCTTGCAATGATTCAAGCTTGTACTTATCATTCAGCAAAGTTTGTAAAGCCACATCAGTGACCC
>JGI24159J19872_10007079_pt1 | contig 14672 bp, 7 predicted proteins | sample Ectturendosymbi4_FD_19872 | JGI IMG/M metagenome (IMG submission 19872) | reverse complement strand
ACTTAGACTATACTTCTGAATTTTAAAGTCAATAAATTTTGTCGTTTTGCATGTCTCTTTGTACATGTAGTCCTATTTAGTAGATACTAAACCTAAACTTTTTTAATTGAATTGTATTCCATATTAATATTATAATAATGTAATGGGAATCCCATGGGATGGGATAGGCATAAATTGCTATGGGATAGGACAGATAAATATGTCCCATGGACAACCCTGCCCATTGCCCAGGCCCGTAACCAGTTTGGGGCACCAGGGGAGGCGAAGAGTTTATGAGAGGGGCCAAATTTTCTAAACTATGTGAAATTTTTTAAAACTATGTCCAACACATTTTTCCAGAGGGGGCGAAAAAACTTTCAGGGGGATTATGCGCCCCCCCTACTTACGGGCCTGCTGTAACCCCTGAGGTCATTTTGGGACTTAGTCTCTCAAACAAAACTTCAAGCCATCAAAATTAAAATTTGAAACACTAGAAATCAGAAGCTTGTCTATCAAACCCTGTTCGGTCTTGGAATTTATTTTTAAACTGGCGCTTGAATTGCGTTACCGAGCTATTGTCGCAGTTCGTATAAATTACGGAATGGAGAGACAAAAGAGTATTTACCGCTGTGACCCAGAGTAATATTGCCTGATCATTTTTAATGTGTTTGTAATATAATGAACACATTTGAGCGCAAAGCGTCAAGACTGCGCTTGGGGTGTTGAGGGTGAAGTTTGCCTATATCCTGAGCCTATTTGTTTACATTCAGAACTCAGACTTGCACTTGGGCAACGTTTTCTACGCCGTGATTGTTTTGATAAAAATGTATTGCAGCCAACCTTCTCGTATTTTGTTTTGCATAGAAGCAAGACACCTTTAGTGCTCCTGACCATAGTTACAATTTTGCATAGCTTGCTATTCGGCCGTAGGATGGACTTAACTGTGTAGTGCAGCCAATGGAGTTTATTTAGCATTCATTGCTGTAGGGACCGATGTAGGTAACCAGTGTAGGGTTCTTAGCTGGCTGCTCTGCCGATTAGTCGGTCAATCTCGATTCCACAGAGATCCCTACTAGTTCAAGGGTCAACCTAGTTATTGCAGGAGCACAGGTCAGTCTCGTAACGAAGCAACCTGATGTCTTGAAGTTGCCAAGCTAAAGCAAGGCGAATTAAAAAACTCTCACCACTTTTTCCGTTACTAACTCTCCAGTAGCACTCTAAGTTGATTGCTTCTTTCGATTATAAACAAATATACAACAAAACATCCGATGCACTTCAGCGTGAATTCAAAACAACGTAACGTTAAACCAGTATTTCTCAAACTTTCATGAGCCGTGGGATCCTTCAAAAGACTCTCAACACTTGTGGCCCCCTGCTCATCAATAAAAATACCTATATCACGGCAAAGCTAACTAGTGAAAGCCTCTGCTCGTGTCCACAGAGAACCGTTCCGTGGCCTCCAAAGGGGGCCGGGGGCCCGGTTTGAGAAACCCTGCGTTAAACGGTTCGATGTAGAAGTAGAATGACGGCGAACACAAGCGTTTAGCGTTCGAATCAGAGATGATCACGGAGTGTCGGAGTGGACTCCGGCCGGAGTTTAGATTTTCGGCCGGAGCCGAAGTCCATATTTTAAGTTCGAGCCGGAGCAGGAGTCGGAGTCAACATTAAGGTCTGTGCAGGAGCTAATCAAATATTTTAAGGGACCTGTTAAATTTCTGATACTTGTTGTTTTCAAACAAAATGGATCTAATTGAGACGTGTTTTCTGACCAGCATCGTCATGTATCACAAAAGTGTGACACTGGTTGGGAGTACCGAGTATTTCACCACTATTGATGGTTTCAGAAGTTAGTGCCTATGCAAAATGCAGTGTGTGACTATAGTGTGCACTTCGGGAATTTAGGAATCCATGCCGTAACCATCAAAATGTTGGGCTAATGATGTGGACCAAGCACAAGACACATGAAAAAAACATTGGTCAACAAAGCAGACTATAAGGAAGTAACAGTGTGGCGAAATGACCTACAGTGATAAGATTTGACATGTTAGAGGCAATATACAGTAGTAGTAGGCTACAGCAGAATATTCATTTGCATTGATTGTGCAGATTTGTAGTCTAGCCACCGCTAGCAGAGGCCAGACTCTACTCACATTTTGGAGCCATCCTGAACAAAGTTGGATGTTTGCCCTGATAGTTGCAGCTTTAAAAATAACCTATATTATTTTGCAGCTCTATTGCCAATGCCTACGTTGAATTTGAAAGGATTTTAAGTTATACGTAATGTTCATCATGTCAATTTTAGGATTTGCATGCACATTAAGGTTAATGGCTTAGTTTAGCACAGTCGTAGTACAGAACTTTGTCTGAGTGCATGTGGAGTACGATTCAATATTTGTAAACAGGTGATCAGCTCCTGAATCCTGACTTTGGACATTTGTAATGAGTCTATTGTGAAAATCGAAAGTTAACGCTCAGTTCAAACAATTGTCAGATAACTGGTTATTGAAGCTTCAACTATTTAACTAGTGTTTCAACAGTTAACACTTTATAACTTTATGACTCAAATTGCACTAGAACCTATATAGTTTTAAAGATGCAAATTTGATAGGCAATGTATGTTTTGTCTCATGAGGCAAAAACTGTTCTGAAGTTATTTTGTAGTAACTGTACACAAGTGTTTGAAGTGATCTCTGATCACATGACAAGGTCAAACGACATGGATTACAAATCAGTAATGCATGACCTATATTATGTATATAGCTGACCGCAATGCCTAATTTAAGTGCAGGCAAGCTTTTATTGACTTTTTGTCTGTGTTGCGTAAAGTATAGGCTAAACCATAACTCTAAACCTCAACATTTTGTGTCTCTGTATTGTGCTTTTCACGTGACCAATTCAACCATTTGTGTTCGATCAAAGGCAAAATAGCCACACCATGTATTTTGCCTCATGAGGCAAAATAGACAATATCGTTTTGATATGAGTTACTTGGAAGTTTTCGGAGTGTAAACAGGAGTCGGAGTTGATGTTTCAAAATTTTTCGGAGTTGGAGCAGGAGTCTGTAAGCGTGGAGCAGGAGCGGAGTCGGAGTCTGAAAAATGTGACTCCGCTCATCTCTGGTTCGAATGCGCCACAAGAAACAGCGACCGACTGCGGTTATGTAGGTTTGCAGGCTAACGTGTCGGTGTTTGGACTACTGGCAAACAAGTACATCAGATTGAACCACGAATGGAATATTACGGGAATTACACAGTAAGAATGCACAAAACAGTAAAGAATTAATGTGTCCACTATACAGCTAAGCAACTGCTAAGCTTGTCCCGACAACGTGAGCTGTGCAGTTAGCGGATTACGGATGTTATCCATGTTGCGTCCACGTAGACTTCAGACTTGTTTACATTTATAGCCTGCTACAAAATGTGTAGCGCAGACAAATACGGGTAATCGCATAATCCATTTTATCGCATGAGGACAGTAAATCGAACCGAAGCGTATCGTCTGTGAAGAAAATACCCGAGATAATCGCAAATCGCATAATAGATTTCGGACGATTTATTTGATTAACCGAAATACTGATTTTGAAGGTGAATTCACCCAATTAAATGTTTGTCGTTGAGACAGTAATGAAGCACAAAACGAGTGAGAAGCGGCAATGCTTAATCTATATTCGTTGGGAAAACCTGATGATATCATGTGGCGTGATCACACATCTGCATTGGCAACAATCAATGATTTTACTGAAGTGTTTATAAACAGTAGGTGGTTTAGGTGGCTCTATGCCACAACAGGATGCTGTACTTCGCACGATTTTTTAAGTAGGCATACCATATTTTTAACTTCATACTGGGCCACTCGCAAACAACCAAACTTTCAAATAAGCCCGGTTGACACTTGAAATGCATACATGTTTGTTAGTTAGGTTCCATTTTTTTTCATAATATAAATCAGTAAGAATGAATTATGTAAAACCGCAGTGGCAATAAACAAAAATGAAATGGAACAAAGTATCATTAAGAATAAATGCATAAATGAGGTAAAAATGATCACCAAGAAAAAAATAGTCCTAAGCATGTAGTCGTACTTAACGAAACAGCGATTTAAACTAAGCATTCTATTTCAGTTTACTTTAACAACAATCATATTTTTGTGTAGAAGATACCGTTTCATGAACTCATTGATCAATTTCATTTTCTCATAAAAATCGCAGAAAATCAATCAATACTATTTTTTCAAGTTGTGAAGATTTTCAAATTCTCTCTGTTTCTGGTTTTATCAGAGCACATATGCTTCTTCACGGCATAAAAAAATTTCTTCACCGCAGGTGATGTTTCCGGTAAGAAAAATTCCATTTCTACACGCTCCTGACAATTTGGAATGCATATATATTTCTTGAAACTTTTTGAAAATTTCCAACTGGTTTTGTTCGATCAGCGCCAGCCATTCCTCTTGCAACTCCCCAAAATATTCCTCTTCTCTTGGACTTGCTTGCGTCACTGCGGATTACTTCCCAAGTATGGTGTTAATCTTCTCCGCGGATTCAAGGATTTGCGACCAGCGGCGCAGCCAAGATTTTTCTAAGGGGGAGGGGCTTCTATATAGAAGCAAAAAACCTTGAAAAGGAAAAATTGCTTGTGATTAGAATAGCCAAGGAAAGTGCATAATTGGTGGATAAACAGTTGACTGTCCTCACCACGAAAATTGGGGTCCTTCCCACTAAACAACTGCCATCTTGTTTTTTCAATAATCTTTCATAGTACAGTAGTACAAGTCATGTCAAAATTAACTGTAAACCTACACCACAGTGATCTTCTAAAAAGGCCAAGATAATTCACAAGCTGTTAGCAAAGTGTAAGAGTATTCGCGTAAAGTAAACTTTACGACAATGCTCTAAGCCAGGGGTTCTCAAACTTTTGGTGTTATGGAGCCCATGAAGAGATTGACCATAATTTACAGAGCCCCACAATAAATTTCTAAAAATAAAAACAAAAAAACGCATAGCTCGCGGAGCCCCAAGATTTCTCTCGCGGAACCCTGGGGCTCCGTACGGAGCACTTTGAGAACCTATGCTCTAACCAGCCATGACCCTTCATAAAATCAAAAAGGCTTTACAAAATCTAGATCCTGCTTGTGTAGATGATAAACATCACGTAGAGTAGGCTACGTAAAACTTCTGCAAAGTTCATACTTTTAAAAATGCAAACGATCAGAGTGGCACATTCATTCACAATATAAAAAAACAATTGATATGAACTCTGCACAACAATATATGCGGGATATTCCATCCCATTCATCCCTAGAGCACAGCGCTTCAAAGAATTACAAGCAAAACTTCAGCCTCCGCAAACCACAGGTAAAGGGGTTAACAATCACTGGATTTGTTTTTCTTAGCTGCAGAATCACTTTCAGTATAATTGAACAACTGAGTCTAATTAAACACCGAAGTCTGACCGACGCTTTTCACTCACAGCGAAGTCTTCAAGAATTTCCTACTTGTTGACGGAGCGGTATGTATGCACTGACATAAGAGACAAGCCAGTTAGGCGGTCACTTTCCATGGTTCTTCTCAAGTAGAAGAACCATGGAAAGTGACCGCCTCACTGGCTTGTCTCTTATGTCTCAGGGTGCTGAAACTTCGTTCAGCAGGAGCTGTTGAAACAGGAAGTGTGGCTAGTATTTGAAGGAGATACCTAACATTCGACAAAATTTCTTGTTGTCATTCCAACAATGCTTCAATCACGTTTGACGGTCGCCTTCTTCTACCCCTTCCCATTTTTTGGTCCATCGTTTGATGTCTGCTGAAACCACAACATAGCTGTCTATATCCTCTTGGTATTGGGTCAGCAAACGGTTAATCTGATCATCGGTGGCAGAGTGGCAAAACTTTGAAAGTAAGCTCCAAAGCAAAGTGCATGTTGCTCGTTGGTCTTGAAACCTGTTCTCTATTTCAGAGATTAACTTATCGAGATAAGGAACAAATAAGAGCACGTAAAAAGCTCTTCAGGATTAGCAGCTGGGAAATTGTTTCTATAATTTTTCCGGTTCGCTCGGCGCGGTATCGTGACAGGAACCTCAAGTTTATTGCAAAGAACAGTGCTCCTTTTGAAAATATGATTGAAACTACTTTCTGAATTAAGTCTTTCCACCTGCAGAAGTGCAAGCACTACATCCAGAAGTTCATTTACTTTAAAAATATCCAGATTCTTTTCAGCAACATTTTCGAAAATGGCAAGAAAATGGCAGAAATGTGTAATGACATGCAAAGAAACTAAAAGTGATGTGCTGCGAATGGCTATGATCAACTGTGACGCTTTGGCTGCCACGTCGACTTGCACAGTTTGACTAGTGTGAACTTTGTCCAAAGTTTTGCTTATTGTTGGTAACAATTCCACAAACGTGACAACAGAATCATGCCTTTCCACCCAGTGAGTTTTTACAGAGATATAACTTTGCTTTTTCGACTAGATGTCGGTGTTCGTTTGGACGAACTTTCGCAGAATAGCTGCACGCTGCGCAGATCGCGAAATAAACACGTACGCTTGCCACAGCACCCATCGCATTTGGAATAGAAGGGAGTTGCGATGCGCCAGAGACCACTAAATTTAGCACATGACTGCAGCAGTACGTATATATTGCGCAATGGATACAGCATGCGTACTCTTGCCTGCACACCTCTGTATGCACCGCTCATGTGGCTGGCTCCATCGCATCCTTGCCACGCAAAATGTTTAAGTCAAGTACAAGTTGCGACAAATTTGTTAATAATACGCAGTCCGCTGGAGCTTCCCCAGTGGTTGAAGTAAGTCTGACAAAACATAGATATTCTTCGTGAATCTTGTTGTTTTTGACAAAAAGGAGAGATAAGCTAAGCTGCTCAACGTGACCATAATCAGATGTATCGTCCGCTAACACAGAGAACTTCACGTTTGCCACATCCTTCACAATTGACAAATGTGTTTCTACGCGTTGTGGTACTGCCGAAGATCATTTCGCAATGCATCCCATCTCGGCTTACAATGTTGGTGAAAAATTAAGAAAATAAATATCAATATTCTGATTTCTAAGGGGGGGCTTGAACCCCTTCAGCCCCTCCCCTGGATGCGCCTTTGCGACCAAACTCTTTCTGCTTTTAGTTCAATCCAGAAGTGAGGTTACCATTTTTATAAGAAATGTCATAAAGATGCAGATATAATATGCATTTTTTGTAAAAATCACAGGCTTCATTGCAAAACATTTTCTTCTCCTGCTTTCTTTAGCTTACCTATGAGTCATTGCTTGAGATGGGGTGAAATATTGAAATGGTTTTCTTCCGCTTTACGCAAACTAGCGCAGCACTATAGGAACAATTCTGGTCTCTGTCTTATTCGATGCATCCAACGGTGACAAAACTGGCTTTATCTATTTTTTGGAGCGGTTCAACAGCACACATGGGTGCAGTGCACCTAACAAGCGCTGGTTCACATTTTGTTCTCGCTAGGGCGAATTAAGGCAAGCAAGATTTTGAAATCAACTTGGAGATGCAGTCATAGTATTAAAAGTTTGTGCATGAATGAATAACCTTGTTATGCGAAAATGTAACGTTTTTTGCTGCGATGGAAAGAGGTTCACCAGAATTAATTTTTGTGAAGAAGGTTGTCACACGAGATAACGTCACTGCTGCCTCAGCTGATGCCTTCTGTTTTTTTTTCTGCATGCAACGGCAATGACTGTACAATTCTTTATCTGTTTCTTGTGCTAAACGCGCAATAACTATGCCGCTCCGTCTATATCCTGGTTAGTGACGTTTTCAGCTCTAGCATATAGCTCAAATTTTCCCATTCGAAACAGCGAGCTTTCTGATAAAATAAAGACCGAAAACTGAGCTGTGGACTCCACATCGCTTTGGTATGTGCTCTTTGTTTGTCGTGTGAATTAGCGCACAGTTTGCAGAAGGGCTGTGGAGCTGGAGCCCAGCAATTTTGGATGAATGGAGCTGGAGCCGGAGCCTGAAATTTGGGTCTCGGTTCCACAGCTCTGATTGCCATGAACACAAGTCAGTGTTGAGAGACTCTTCGCATCACTGCAAATAATAAAATCTGATCTACGGGTCAAAGATGACCTGACTGAAGTCATGTTGTTTTTGAAAAACATGAAATAAGAACGAGTCACAAGGAATGGCAGAAGAAATTTGTGGTTCTAAGTTGCCACGCATAGATGATATCATTTAGGCTGTTACAAATTTTGTTATTAATTAATTTGCTTGTTTACGAAACTTGCATGAACAAATTGCGAAAATCGAAATACATGAAAAAAATCGCAGCGCTTATGGATATATACAAAAACTGTAATACAAAAACTGTAATACAATTCCTGATGATGGCTTACGCATAAGCCGAAACGTCGAATAAAACAATGTTTTCGATTATTGTGGCTGTTTTGTTTGTCATAAAAATCTACAGCAACTCCGTGCATAGTTTACCAATGTAATACAATGGTTTTCAGTTTTCACTGGAGGAAATATTTGCCATCCAGGACTACAGTCCTGGTTTCATGCCTTGTCTTGGTGTCCCGGTCAGGCAGCCAGAAGTCTCAGTCAAGCAGCAGATCGTGTTATGGTCAGCATAGACCTGCTCTAATGGACAACATGTACTGTCGACTTAGTGAGAATTGAAAAGTAATATGTATCGTTATTTATAATACTTTGTTGTGATAGACATATTTGCTATCGTTATGTTGCTTAAGAGGAAACTGGTTCTAGGGCTACAGCCACATGGACAAATTGTGTATGCGATTAAACCAAATTGGTCAGTATTAGTCTAAACATGTGCCTTGCAGCAGGACATTAAACTTGCAGCTAGTTTACATCAGAAAAGGAAGCATTCATATTTCGACCAGTAAAATGCCCGATGCGCAAGTTTTTAAAAATACAATTCAATTAAGCTGATGTTAAAGTTAGTTACGTTGCACTGATGAAAACAAATGGTCATCGCGGTGCACTGCTTTGATTGACCACAGATTTGTTTCTTTACGCAATAGAGTTTTCATAACTGCATGGCAGGTTTGATTTTTGCGATATTTTGTTTCATTTGTTCAGGACACCTCTAAACAATTTCCATCAATTAATTAACAATAAGCAAGACCTGTAAGCTGTCTACTGTGGTTAGGATTCTTAGGAAAACTGGTTTTGTAGCGAAGGTTTAGTACTGTATTTAATTGATTCAAGAAATAAGCAAGCGAAAAAAGCGTTTTGCGTGACTACTGCAAGAAGGAAGTCGAGAATAAGGCATTGCTGAAGCAAATGGTTCCTGGAGATCAATGGGCAAACATGTGATCTAACATTAGTCGTGCAAAGAGAAACAATTGTTTTCTTTTGCGGTAATAAAATTTAATTTTCCTCATCCGTCCTTATTTTTGGTTCTAGATCGATGGTAACCCTGGTTATATTGAATATCAGTTTTTGTGTATCTTTTGTAGGCTGGTGCCTGATGAGCGCGGTTACGCGCGAAACATTTGCCGAACTTTGAATTCAAACATTGATTCTAAAGATATATGCAATTAAGGATAACTTTTGGTCAGTGTTTGACTGCACTAAAATTACAATTAATCTGCTGGCAGCCATATTTAACGATCCAATCAGTCATTGGAACTAACTATCATCTGCTTATGCCTGATATACAACTGAGATAAGACGCACTGCACCAAGCTATTTTATACGATCAAAAAAGTCTGTAAATAACATTTAGATGATCCCTGAATGCATTGAATGGTTTGCTTGTACAATTTTGAAAAAGTCTCGGCTTGCGTCCCAATGTGTGAAGTTGCAAGGTGCGTAATTAACATATTATAGCGCTAAACTAACCTAGCAAGCAAAACTTTATTATTCTATACTGACTAACATGCATAGTATTGTATGTTTATGTGTGGTACTTTCTGGTCAGCAACTACCTTTCACTTATGCGTTTCTTCAACATATGTGGGTCACGGACACCTAGTACATCCTTATAACAGTTACGGACCCCTCACGAAAAAATGTTGCACAATAAATATTCGAAATTAAGTGTAAATCATCGTTGCAGTAATTGAAATGTATGGGAAGCCTATTAACCCTTTAAATCACATTCACGGACCCTTTAAATCAAGTTAACGCATCTCTTAGGTGTCCGGGACTCCAGGTTAAAAACCCCAGATTTTTACATTTTGGAAAATTCATATCGTTGAAGTAGACAATAATGGCAAATATTTTTCACTCCAACTAAACTGTGCTGCTGTCATTATGTCAAAATAAGTTTATTAATAGCCCTTTTGGCAAAAACACCAGATTTTGCTGCTCTTTTTGTCGTGTATGACGTCAAATCTCTTCCAGGGTCACATACACGAGGTCTTTTTTCTCTAATGACAAGGCCCGTTGTGCTGCCATAGATACTTAGCATTTTAACGCCGATCAAATATGTCGCTGCAAGTCTCTGATGCGGGTGGTTTGGAACAGCCAACAGCATTTCCCTTCTGACGTTGCATCTAGCATTATTACAAAACAGAAACATCGCTGCCTTTTCGAAATAGCGCCTACGCAATACCTGAACCAATCTACGTTTATGAACAGTCTACATCAGTGGTTCTTAACCCAAGCGGCACGCCCCCCAGGGAGACGTTAATAAATTTCAAATCGGGCGCGAACCCTTGCGCGCCCTAGAACATGGAAAATTTGATCATTTAATTTACCAATAAATACATTTGTTTTTACAGCTTATGCAAAGTTAGGGGGGCTTGAAACACAGACAATTGCTTAAGGGAGGCGTGGTAGAAAAAAGCTTAAGAACCACTGATCTCCGTTGATATGTGCGTCGAACGCACGTGTTTCGGAATCTGCTATCCTCTACCACTGCCAGACATACGCAGTACGCAGAGCTATTTTGTAGTAAGTCGCTTCACGGCGTGAGGACACAGTCCCAACCGAAATCATTCTGCTTTGCAGTTTAGACCTAAGCTTCATCTGTTTTTTATACTTTCTAGGTTATGATAGGATTAAATGAGGTTTAGGCTTACTTCAATGTCACGCCAAGTAACACCGAGCATTTACATGCGAGGAAAACGAAAGAACACAAAAAAATTTGTGTAAGCAACCGCCTTTGTTACTAGAAATTGTTTTAAATTTTTTCAGTGTTCATATTTACCTGCTTTTAACCAAAAGTGTGCAAACTCTTCTCAAGAAATTCTTAGCTTATGAATAAACTTCAATATATAACATTTGCAGTGCAAATTGTTCCAGCATTCTTGTATTTCGTATAATAAAATACTCAACTTTTGATGATATGGCGCCACAGAGTACAATGAACTTCGGAACAAAATATAGCATGTGTGATCTGTGTCGAAACCACTTAATCTACGCAGCACGATTCTTCAATTTGACGAAAGTTCAAGATAATTTTGTTGAGAATTTTTTGCCGAATCTCAACTGTACAGGCGTATTGCGCCACTTTTACCAGTAAGATGCGCTTTTCATTCTTGAGCTTACAGTGTACGATTAGTAAATCTTCACCCTGAGAACAATCAAGAAATTCCTAGCTTTTTTCACCTGTTGAGTGAAGTTACTTGAATGCCAAATAGCTGGTTGCGCTTGATAGTGTGACAAATTTCTGTAAAAAATAGTCTCACACTCTTTGGAAGATCGTGCCCATTTTTATTTCGTAGGTACACGTGATGCCGCAAAAATATAGCTAACAACAATCTTCTGAGAAAATCTTTTAAGGTTCAGTCAGCGAAGCAAAAACCGTAGGCACATGCAGGCAGAAGAGTCGGACACACGAATTAATTTGTGAAAAACTTCAAACAATCCTGAATGCGGTGCATTTCGGAACAGTTGCGAAACAAACCGAAGCAAGCATCAAAGGACAATCCACGATTCACAAATCTGATTGCCGACATTGCCAGAAATTCGGAATACCGTTTGTCAGGCCACGTAGGGCATTTTGAAGATTTCTAGCAAAGGATTGATTTCTTTTGGTTAATACACCATTACTTAAATCGTTTTTATCATGATATTAATCCTTGGTAATATTTGTGTATAACACCAGCAAGTTGCGCCCCAAGTTGTTTACAAGATATTGCAGAGTAATTAAGTTTTTACACCAACATCATGTGAATATGAATACACTTAGATGCGTAGAGGTATTTTGTGTAAAATGATATGCAAAACTTGGGTGTAGTTTGACATCAGGCGAAAGTGCAGGTCTGATTAACACCTGAAAATTTATTGATTCAGATAAGACACAACAACGCATCGAACCAATGTTTCAAATGAATTATTTTTGGTGTTTCGAAAAACAACTGTTTTTATCGTCTGCAAAGATTCATTCCATCATTTCCAAGTGATGTCCTTTGTTGATGTGCCAGCTCAGCAACTGCAGTGCGAAGTGCTGACAACAACAGGCTACGTAATTGCAGGGTGGCAAGTGAACTGCGGACAGAAAATTAATCGCCCAGCTTGATACACCAAAAGGGCTTGGTCGCAAAGACTAGTCGGTTATGGCAGGCCTGCACGTGCTTTACCGCAGCGTGCATCACGTGTTTTCAATGAGTGAGATGCTTTCCGTCCATCGTGGCACTCGTTCGCTTTTTGATGCTGGCTTAGCCACACAGCGAATTAGAAAGATTGCTTGGCATTCGAGCAACATGTTCAGGATAAATTGCTGTTTTGCAGACGCAGTAATATGAGAAAGCTATTAGGTGATGCTGCCGGTAACTCTCACGGCAAGAAGTTTTTGTGCTGTTTTGGTGAAAGTTTTAAGTATTAGCAAAAACGTTTCACGAACTTGGCTAAAATTTACCGTTATTATCTTGAAGCATTGCCAGAAAATGATAAGGTGAAGGTTGTGGCGAATACTACATCCGACCTTGTACTTCCTCACAAAAATAGATTTTGCTTGTTCTCACATTTGTTGCTATTGCTCAAGGTTTGAAGGCATATTGTTTTTAAAGCGAATGCCTCTTGGACATGTAAGAGTTGAAAATGTATGCATTTTGCGTCTGAGCATGTGTGCCGTCTATACAACTTGCTGAGCGCTTACAGAAAATAGGGAGATCCAAAGTCAGCGAATTTGGGTATACTGACGTTTAGTGTTAGTCTATTAAAAATATATTAAGAAAGTGTTCAGTTTCATCCAAGTCAGCACTTTAGGTCGATATATCCCCCATTTTGCGCCTAATGTATATTTGACTTGAACTGCTCATGGAAAGTTAGCCAAACAATGCTGCCAAGCAATGTGAGTGTCTTGTTTTTCGGGTGTGAGAGCTTGAGTGAAATTTGGGGGTTCGCTGACTGATTTGACAACTCACATGTCTCAAATCTTCTCCAGTTGTAACCGATATTGCGTGGTTGTCATAGAACTGTGCTGTCGTACGATGGTTAAGCGAATCAAATTACTTCGAAAATCTAACTGTATTTTGTTGCTGTGGTCGTATCAGTAGTCCCGTACGCGGTAGACGAGGCGCAGTTTCTCGAAATGCCTTGGGCCTGGATGCAGCAAGATCTGGCCAGCAAGCTCAGTAAAATGTAACAGCTCTTTGTATTGAAGGAAGGTCGTTTCAAGTTACCAGCAGCATGCCCATAAATTGAATTGTCTGCCCATGAAAAGAATAGCTTGAGAGCTGAGCAGTTGAATGCTTAAGCATATTGGACTCTCAAATAATGACTTGACGCGCAATCGAGATAAACCATTGCGCAACAAATAAGAGACTACGTTCCATGAGTGACGCATCTCACAAGGAACAGTATTCCGGCATCCAACGAAAAGTCTGTAGCGACAGAATCCAAGCTGATCTGATCACTACTTTCGATTTTCGTTACATCATCTGAACTATAATATTTGATTTTGTAAGTTTTGAAGAACCAGAAAGACAAAAAATTGATTTGCATTGTGAAGTACAACTTTTTCACCAGATTTAAATATTGTTATTACGTAGACCGTTGTGTATTTGCTGAGACCACTGGTGTAGGATGCGGGGTGCAGGGGGTGAAACCGCACCCCCAAAAGTTTTTAATTGGTGAAAATCCGGGCAAAATACCTTAAAATCTGGGCAAAATCTCCTAGAACCCGGGAAAAATGTGAGGAAATTTGGGCAAAATATGTGCAAACATTCACAAAATTGCTGTATGTGCATTTAACAAAAATAGCACCCAAAATGAAAGTGAAGACGTTTTTTTTTCTTTTTGGCAGGCGTGCGTGAAGTTTGGGCAAAAATGGTGCTTGAACTGCTTTGCGCCCATTGAAATGTAGTCGTTTTTTTCTTTGTGAGGTCATTTTCTTTGGATTTTTTCGGGCAGGTTTGCGGATATTTGGGTAAAAATTCTTCGCACCCCCAACAATTTGGCTGCTCCTACACCTATGGCTGCAGGGCCGGATTAAGGGGGGCAACGGGGGCAATTGCCCCAGGCCCTCCGCTCTAAGGGGGCCCCCCGCGATGACATTTATTTGTTTTAAATAAAATATTCGGTTGGAAAATTGTGATTCAAAAGATATACAAGAATACAAACTCTATATTTCGATGTTGCGTTGAGTATCATTGATGGTTTCTCTGCAAGTTTGACTTTCTGCCAGTTTTAGTAATCACTACTGAATGTAAATATTTTCGGTTTTGTTCAGTGCAAATATATTTTAATTTTGCGTGTAACTTTTCCTAATAGCCATTCTTTTGGCATGTGTTTATCTACTCGTGCATCA
>JGI24159J19872_10007078_pt1 | contig 14672 bp, 8 predicted proteins | sample Ectturendosymbi4_FD_19872 | JGI IMG/M metagenome (IMG submission 19872) | reverse complement strand
AAACTACTAGACTTGCTGAATCCGGAGAGGGTTTGAACACCTCTCTAGCTGCAGCAGCTGGCGAGTTATAACAAAACAAACTCGAGCCAATTAATTGGCGCTGGTGGTCGTTAAAGGGTTTTACGACTGCAAGGGCATGGGCGTACGCAAGGGTGACAAAACGGTCATTCGCCCCCCCTTCTTGAAATTGACACTAAGAACCAAAAATTTCTAGCAAACCTGAAATCACAAGCTTAATTCCGATTAAATTGATTTAATTCTTGCACTGACACTATTTGCCTGTATGACACCCACAGTGCACAAGAAACATGTTCACTGTCCTGGTGTTGTGCAGTGATGGATTTGCAGTTCACTCATGTGCGCTGCTTTGCCTTTCTGCAGAGGCAGGTTGCGAAACTTGCGTGCAGAATGTTCTACTGTTGGACTTTATTGCGTAACAATAACATGGGAATGAATCTTCACGTGTTCACTTCAAGTTACTGTAGCAGGCGTTTTGCCGCATGCGAGTGTTGAACACAGGTAATGCAGGGAGACAGTGATAGTTCTGATAGCGGATAGCCACGTCGTTTTATAGCCTGCTTTGTAAAAAGAAACATGATAATTGTGAAAAATCCACTGCTAGTGTGAGACTGAACGCTTGCCCGGTTTATGCGTGTGCTCGTTCACCGTGAAAAAGTCAGCAAAAAGAAGCAAGGGTTTGTTGAAAGGGTGTTTGGTTGCTTTGGACGAGATCTTAGACGTTTGTAGCTCTTATTTCAAAGTGGTGCTGGGGGTACGCGACTTTTCGGTCTGGCCGTTTCGGTCTGGCCGATTCGGTCTGATCCGTTTCGGTCTGTGCCGTTTCGGTCTGGGCCGTTTCCGTCTGGGGACATTTCGGTCAGACTATGAAATCATGCAGAAATCTTACATGTTCACATTTTAATGCAAACATACTTAAATCAACGAGAAGTTTTACTTTAAAAACTACAAACATGATCCAAGATCCAACAGTTAATCAGCATCAACATATGATTTTCATTATCATCAGCAAGCAAATTAAATCTTTATCGACATTTTGCAGTGAAATACAAATTCGTGAAAGTCATAATTATAATTCAGATTTAGGCCTAATCGCAATCATTACTCCCCAGAGGGAGTTGGTATAACACCAGCTACAGTGACATCTCTCCTGCCAATAATCATTTAAATAAACGAATGTCATAAGTTGTTTATGTACAGAAATGTCGTCACTGAAATGTCCCATGACCGAAACGGCTCAGACCGAAAAGTCTTGTTCCAGTTGCTGGCAAGCAAGATTTGAAATGTGATATTGCTTTGATTGACAGTGTCTGCGTTTTGGTCTGTAAAAAAATTTTGTACACTGAAGGTAAAACGAAACTTTCAGGAATGAAAATATGGACAGTTAGAATTACCTTTCCAGGGAATATTTTGTTTTGATTCTGTGATAACTGTGTCGCCAGCGACGCGATGTTGTTTATGATAACCCTTACGTTGAAGAAGATTTGAAAAGTGATATCGCTTTGATTGACAGTGTTTACGTTTTGGTCTATAAAAAATTTTTGTACACTGAGCAAAGGTTTACAGGATCCAGATTTCAGGACTCGAATCCGGCAGGATTCAGGACGTTTTTAACAAACCGGATCGGATCCGGCTGCGGTTTTATTCAAATTCCGGATCAGGATCAGGATTTAAATTTCATTGTTTTTGGATTTGACGCCAAAACAATCATAATAAGAATTTTTGCAAATATTTAAAGGATGTAATGTAGTTCCCATCAGTTGCAAATGTGTGAAAGAGGCGCTTTTACTCCAGACGTGTCATGCACTGCAGAGCACCAATCCACCATCATAGCATCCCATCAGTCAACCAGAGGTGAGCACGTCAGGACTGGATCAGGACTGGAGCCAATATTTTCCGGATCAGGACTGAATCGGACTGAGAAAATTTTTGTTGTTTTAATGTGATTATTCAGAAAATATCAAAAATCTTAGTTGTGATCCGATTTCACAGATTTTCTAAATGGTAGTCTATATTTCGCCATAAGATGCAAAATGTCTGCTAGGACTATTTTGCATTTTCGAACTGTATCCACTGACACATATAACGTTGAGGTCTACAGTACAGTAGCAGCAATGTTAACATAGTTGAGTGCTTAGTGTCTATGCTTGCTGTGCCATTGTTCGTTGGTTCTGCTCTCACCATTTCCGTTGGCTTGACTTGTAGAGGTTACACCTTTGATGGAATGCTTTTAATGTACTTTTTCAAAATGTTCAGGGTTTAGGCTTAGGGTTTACGTTTAGTGTGTATGATAAGGTTTCGGTTTAGAGTTTACCTTTAGGGTGTATGTCTATGTCACGTGTGCGGATTAGGTTTCGGGTGTAGGTTTTCGGTTCAACTTTAAGGTTTTGGGTTTGGGTTTCGGTTTTTACCGTTTTGGGCTTAGGTATAGGTTTTGGCTTCAGGTTTGAGTTTAGGTTTTGGGTGTAGATTTCAGGTTTAGGATTTGGGTTTTTACTTTTAGGTCATGTAACAAGGACCTTGCACCAATCCAAGCAAGTGTATTCATATTGTCCATGACCAATCGAAGGAATCGGATTCTCCTGACGGCAAAATAACTCCAGCACCGCTTTTCCCTCTGATGCCAAATAGACACTTCCTTGTTAAATTTTGGAAATGCCAAAAGGCTATGTCTATCTGGCCTCATGAGGCAAAAGCACTGCTGGAAATATTTTGTCTTAAACCAATCATATTTGGCTAAAGGCAAAATAGCTACTGTAGTTCTTTTGCCTCATGAGGCAAAATAGAAATATATGATTTTGCATTGGCGGATCAGGACTGGATCGGACTGATGATTTTCAAAACTTTTGCGGATTAGGACTGGATCGGATTCAATTTTGTCGGATCAGGACTGTACTCAGACTGAAAAATTTCTCAGTCCGCTCATCTCTGCGGTCCACTAACAGCCATATCAGGCTCACTACAATGTGATGTCAGCTTACATTGGTAAATTGTGAGTTGTGGATGTTAGAGATGTGGTGTTGCTGTGCCTATTTTGCTTTTTTTTATATTGTAGTGTACATCAATATTAGTTAGTGCCTATTTACTTATTGGTTAGGGCTTAATCATCAGCTGCTGTAGTGTTTCTTTGTGGATGTAGCAAGTCTAGCAAGCTAAAGTTGTTTTGTGATTATAGAAGTTGGTAATTTTGGTTTCAGCTTCATGTTTCATTCAATTGCATAAACTTGGTTGAATGCATTTTCTGGATCTGCCTTTTAGTGCCATTTTTGATTATGTGTGGTTTTATTTTTCCCAGTCTGTGTTTAGTAAGCTTTGCTGTTCAGTGATGTTATTAGAATATAATGCTGACTTTGTCACTTTAATAGCACCGTTGTAGTAGTGTAGTGAATGAATGCATCTACATCTGCTGTGTGAATGGTTTTCGATTAAACTCTCACCTGGGCACCTTTCATTTTGGTAGCAGTCTAATGGTAGCGCTTGTCAAGGGACTACTTTTAATTTCTTCAAGTATTTCCAAACGTTTGTGTTCAGATTTCCAGTTTTGGTTTTGGTGTAAGGGTTAGTATATTTATACCAAACCTAGTGCGCTCTGCTAACCACTCTGCGCAGTTTCACAAATTTTAATGAGTCGTCATAGGAAGGAGTTATGTGAGGCTCCAAAAGCACGGAGCCTTAGGCCATGGCCTATGTGGCCTATGCTTAAATCTGTCACTGGTCTGGATCCACCACTGGTGCCTTGAAATGGCACAACTCAGCTTTGTTCTAATGTTCATCTGTATATTTATCTAGTGATCTGGCTGTTTGTGAAGAACCAACTATTCACTTTTCCAATACTGGCAAGTGACAAAAATATATTAAAAACAATCCCTCCTTTAAGATGTTTCATTGACTTTTTAAATGAGTCATTTCTAAATTGTGTTAATTCCCACTGACCAACACCAGTGAAGTAAGCCAAATAAGTTCCATTGTAAAATCTAAAACATCAAACTTTCATGGCAAGTCCATGTAGCAATATAGTTTTTGCAATGACCATTTTTTGAATTCGCAATTGCTGCTGTCTGTGATGACATGATTTGTAATAAAGACAAAAAGTTTATAACATGTATATGTATTGTTCCTTTTGTTTCTTTCGTTAAATCAACTATTTCTTTTTAATGTTTTTGTATGTAAAACAAATGTACTTCAAGAGGAAAACATCACATCTGGTATCCAATACAAGTCAGATGCATCAATACAAAGACTCTGTATCTGCTTCCTGAATTTTCGTTGTATAAAGATATAAAGACCTAGAGCAAAAGTGTTCAGTAAACATTTCACATGCTCTTTTGTAGCTATTGATGTTTTTTTCTAGCATTATCATTTCTCATGGCACTGTGTGACTTCATAGCTCTTTGCTTATTCATAGCATTTTCTTCCCAAATTATGCAATAATGTAATCAGACTTGGCATCTTGTTTTCAGGTCATGTTTTTTCTTTCAGCTTTGTACTTAGAAAGCAGAGCAGAAAGATTACCAGTTCTAGCAGTACCAATTAGAGACTGTCATGTTCAGTTGTAAACACTGTAATTTTTCTCTTTGTTGTCCTGCTGCCCAAAAGTTGTATAATGTATGTGCTTCGAAATCTTGCTTATTAACTTTCATACTATTGAAATTTTATCAGTTTCATTCTACTTTGGCAAAAACTATGTTTGCAGATCTTATTTACTGAATTAATTATTTTTGTTGAGCTTAAAACATCTACTTTATATATAATGAATGTTTTTAAAATTAATAGTGATAAATCTAAAACAAGCTTGTTTTCATTTAAGGGTGTAAATTTTGCACCAAATATTTTTTTAAACACAATTTTCCAAAAAAAGTAGTCTTTGAGTTAGCCTTGAGCAGAGTTTTTGCTTTTTGCCTCATACAATGTGGTCCCCACCACTTCTAACTAGCATTGATCTTTTCTTCAGGTAGTTATCACATAATTAAGATAAAATGCAGTTGAAATACGTTGTGATTCAAATTTTTATCATTGTTGTAGTCTGTTGTCAGTTGTCAACATCAAAGACAAAGCAGGTGGGCAAAAGTTAATTTGTTCAATTCAATAAAAATTGTCATAAAGTTCACTTGTTTAGGTTAGGCGTTGTGTTTTCAACTATTGTTTTTGGACCTTGGTTTAAGGATAGTTTGTTTCCAAGCAAATCCTGACGAGACTTTCTCAAACCCATCCTTGTTTTGGCATCCTTAATCTGCAAAACCATTGCTTCATAGATTTTTTGTGGAAGTTCAAAGATAAGTTTCAAGATATTGTTTAGACTAGAAATATGTTTGCAGGTTCACAATTGAAATGAGGTCAAGTAAGTTACCTAGTGCTTTGAAAATAACATTTATATTTAAAAATAGTCTTTTAAGTTAGAATGTCAGTTTTGTATTGTATATAGCATCTGGCACAAGTTGTATAAATCTCATTGTGGGTTATGTCACTTCAAGCATTTTGTAGATAGCATTATAAATTGTGGAGATTTTCAGTTACAATAATCCTTACATAACACATTTGATACCAGGTAGTTTCCCCACCATGATATCCATTGTTACTGTACAGTTTGGTGAGAAATTAAATGCCTTTTGCTTGTGTAGAATGCAGATACAGTGCTGCTAAGCATTTTCCAGCTTTAGGCTAAAATGGTAAACCTGGCAAAGGTTTTTTTGCCTTTAAATGAATCAATTGCCAACATATTAAAGCATTTCCAAAACATTTTAGGCTACATACCACTGAAACAAGCCTGAGCCTACCAGAGCCAAATTTTCACAAAAATTTCATTTTTTTGAGACAACAAGACCAGCTAACACTGGCATTAAGTGATTAAACTTTATCAACATGCCTAAGTATGCTTACAGAAATGTTTCTGACACATTCTTCCATGCTTTTGTAGCATTTGACAGCATATCAAAGCACTTTCATTACACAAATCGCAGTCCTGGTCCACCAGACCAGGTCGTGCCTAAGGTGGACCAACTCAAAAGTACCATGCTTTTAAACAGCCTCTGCTGAGAACATTGGCCAGCATACCTCCAATGTTGATCCACATCAGTTGGTACTAAAAGTGTTATTGTATACCAGATCACCAGACAAAAAGCTGATTTTCTTGAAGTGGAAAATTTTTTCGCGTTTTTTTGAACTAGCATGTTGCATTTTAAGCTAAAAACATCAGCATGTGCGTATTTCACAAATTAAATTTAATAAATTCCTTTGTAATTTGCATGTGTAAGTTGTAGTTTGCACCAACTAGATTAAAGATATTTTGGGAACAGGTAATTGCCAAGAAAAAAATCACTCACAGAACGGGTTTATTTGGTTTTATTAAAAATACTGGTGTGTTTTATAAATAAGAAAACAGTTTTTATTAGCTCTGCTTTTCAAAAAACGTTCAACTGTGCTCATNTCAGTTGGGCTCAGTGGTAGNTCAATCTAAAAAAATTAAAGGTTTGTTACCACCCGAGACTATTTTTGGCTTTTTCCTTGTCTTGGCTTTGTGCAAGACTTGCCTGTAAAGGTATTTGGTCAGAAGCCCTTCTGTTCAATCATTTGACTGAGTATGTGGTTATTTGCAATTACCTTAACAATTGTGAAGATTGTTTTGTATACAAAATTTGCTTTTTTGAAAGGAAATCATCCATGACAAGGTAAAGCAATTGATGGATTGGAGTAGTCGACGTACAGTAATTCCCATGACAGGCAGCAAGTTCTCAACTTATGTCAAGTATGAAGTTCTTTCACTAATTCTGTTTTGGCATAGTGTAAGGATGATGCACGTAGTCGCAAGTGTTTCAAGGTTCTAGATTTGACCATCCATGTTCTTGAGGTCAAGACTTTTTCCACAGCCCTGTTGTTGTATTGGATTTATTTGGCTCCATTGTATTGGAGCCAATATTGTGAACAATTTTGATATTTTGCCTAAAGGATTTTACGTGTTATGGTATACACTTTGGTAATGCCAACTACAATTTTTTTAGGTCCAAGCCAAAGAACTATTCTGTCATAGCTATGTTCACTGCATTGAATCCTAAACGAGGTTGCAGTGTATGCCGTGAAGCTAATGATGAGTTCACTATTCTGGCCAACTCGTACAGATTCTCACCCAGCTATGGAAATTCACTTTTCTTTGTCTCGGTTGATTTTGATGATGGTCCAGATGTATTTCAGAGTGTAAGTATGCTGAGCTTTATCGCTTGCAGTTTTGTAAGTTGTTGTGCTAAATTGTGTATAACCTTTATAAGTCCCCACCTTATTTTCTGGGGTGGCCGGATTTCCCTACTTTTGAATGCTTGTGACGTCACAGTTGCCAATTCAAACCGCAAAAATTTTTCCATAATTTTTTGACGTGCACTTGTGCCTCCCACTTTGAAAAAGGTCCCGCCACCCGTGCACGGAGGCATGCAAAACGGAATTACGTCGTTTTTCAAACAGTGAAGAACTGTCACAGCAGCTTTTCAATTCTTGCTTTTTTCGAGGATTCTGCTTCGCATTAGTCGCAGTCTATGCAACGGCATGAAGAGATCATTCTATGAAACGTATAATGCAGCTCGGACTCAATTCAGCTCCAGCGTTCATGCATTTTCCCGCAAAGGGCAAAAGGAAGCCCGTCGACACGTACGACATACAGCGACTGGGATACCACGCGGACAACTTGGCCAAGTGGATGACGGACCGGACGGAAATATCGGTAAAGTTCGAGAGATTGTCTTGTCGGAAGCTTCATCGCTTGAGCGCGTCGAATCGCATTTGAACTAAAACGCCCGACACCGCGTTGCATTATGTTGATACATGCTGCGTCTGTCAGTGTTGTTCGAAAAATCGCGACGTTCAATGTCAGAACTGGTGTTAGTGGATCGCGTACGAAACAGCACTGAGCAAATTTTTGCATGTATTGAAAATGTGAAAAATTAAAAGATTTTCGACCAACGCCAACAGCAGCAATGATGGAACATGTTTATTTGGACCAGTAAACTGATCTGATGATGACGTGCTGCATTTTTTCACAAGAAAAGCAAATTGACAACTGACACCCTTGTCACGTAAAGCAAACCGTTCATAGGGGCATGAGTGAATCAACAATGAAACCATCGTGTTTACAGTTTTTTTATCGCCATAATTTATGAAAGTGATTAACGTTCTCGCGCAGGTGCGCATCTTCCGTCCTCCCAACTACACTGGAACAGTGGTACTCATTCTTCTATTTTCGTTGGCTGGCGGCTTGCTCTACGTCAGGAGAAGTAGTTTGGAGTTCATATACAATAAAGTGTTTTGGGGAGTGGCTAGCATTGTAAGTCGTGAGCGTGTCATTTCTCGAGGCGCTAGTCTGCAAATTTTGAGCTCTGTTCTTTGTCCTCAGAAGCTGTGTTTTTTTTCGGTCGTTGACCGAATTTTTTTTTAATGACCGAAAAAATCAAGCCAATTCGCTTTATAATACCTTCTTCAGTCATTAAAAAATATCCGAAAACGAAACGATGACGCTTTTAAGCTATTTCGGACAAATGACCAAAACGTCTCAGCGAAAAGCAAAACCTAGTTCAGGAGTAATAGGGTTTTGCCATTCTACGGTCGAAAGCTTTCTTTTTCAATATTTTCCTCAGAACACCTGTGTTAGCCCTGAGCGTCTGTGTTACTGGGTGTGTTATTTCGTATAAAAGTACCGCTGCTCAATTTGTAATTCATGTGCACGAGCGCCTGATTGCCGACATATGGTTGCCTTCATCACGCCCAGTACCTACGGTGTCAAGATATTTAAAAGCGTTTTGCTTAACACAGCAGCTGCTTTTACGTTTACCAGTAAATGTGAATAACAGAAACGTTACTTTTGATCGTACTTGTTTTTTTAAGAGGAGAGAAACCAGAGATCGCGCCCATATCGCCTTTTTGCTGAAAGCTTATCCACGCTTTCGGTATGTAGTCGCTAGCTTGCTGCTTCCAGCGAGAATTATAGAACTACTGCATGTTGGAAAGAACATGATGCGCTGTTTCTTTTTGGTGAAGATACCATTGTGTTTGCTCAAAAGTGCATTTATTTTGACTTTTCAATAAATCTTAACTTAATGCATCGTCGATGCCTTAAATCGCGTCCAGTTAATACGGAAAAAAAGTTTCTCTGGAAGCGGAATCTCTGGTGCCATTCAGCGACTTCAAATTCTTTCCGCAGTTCGTCGTGCTGGCCATGACCTCCGGCCAGATGTGGAACCACATCAGGGGCCCGCCGTACTACCACAGAAACCCCCAAACTGGCACCGTGCACTATATACACGGCAGTAGTCAGGGACAGCTGGTCGCCGAGACCCACATCGTGATGGTTCTAAACGCGGCCATTGTAACCGGGTTTGTCCTGCTGCACGAGGCGCATCAGACCAAGAACGACGCGTCGAAACGCAAAGGTGAGCGGACTTGTCCCTGGTCCACGGCATCGGTTTTTTGAATATAAAAAGTGCTGAGCTTTTCAAATGCGAGAAGTTCGGTTGGTCATGCCGAACGACTAAAGTCAGCGTTTAATAAGTACAATCGAGTGCCACGATTTATAGGAGTTAAAATAAGGTCATGAATTCTTGATTATCTGAAATCACTTTATAGATGTAGTACAGTATTTTGCAAAAACAAATACTGTAGATACGCACCGACTTTAATAGGATGAGAGGTGGTTTGATTACACTTGCAGCAAAAACCCAATAGATTTTTAAGCTACTGCAGACCACAGATGCTGGCGTGGAGGGGACCTTCAATTTGATACCGTGTGATTTGATAACAAGATTTTCTCCGAATAGCTTTTAACCACCGAAGTAATTTATATTCCAATTGCGAGATCTTACGCTGCATTGTTTTCATTGAAAATCTTGAAATAGTTCGCATCTAAATTTAATTTCGTTTTACGACAAACAGAAACCTTTCATTGCAACGAACAGCTCATATTCGGGACTTGTTCATGTTTACCCTCTGCCAGGTTCAATACTGAAAATTGACTTGCACGCTGAACCACTCAGAAATCATTAGAATATCAAGGAATCAGAAATGCAGCGAAACGTACAATCCTGTTTCATCATAATTATTTTTTCGTATGATGCGTTGTCATGAAAGTCAACAGCAACAGAAAAATTGACTGCACTCGTTGAGAAATTTGAAAGGACACAGTTTCCGGACGAGACGCTTCAGGTTTAAAGTGATTGCTTTTTGAATGTTGATTTAGGTTCGAGTGTGTTAACTAAAAACCTGTCGCCATCACAGTGGCCGGTCAGTCAAAGTCGTTCGCGATACTGGTCATCCACTGAAGCTTGAAAGCGTTCGTTCGGAAAACCTAATACAGCAAAGAATCCTAAAAAATTGCTCTTTGTTTTAAGTTAACTCCGCATGTGCAGCGTATATTTGTTTTACGCATTGCGTTGCGAATTTATGACAAGCAGCTTTCGTCGCACCACCATTTTCTTTTCGCAATAATTCAATACTGTTTTTCTGCGGATTTTGTTTCCAAAAAAACATCGGTGCTGTCACACTGTCTTTCCTGGCCCGACATACCGCCGTAGCTTCTTCCTGCTGCGTTGCAAAAGTTCACTTTTCTTCTTTTCTGTCGTTGCAGTAATGGCCGTCGCAGGCTTGGTGCTGCTGGCGCTCTTCTTCAGCCTCCTGATGTCGATCTTCCGTCAGAAATACCACGGGTACCCGTACAGCTTCCTGATCCGATGAACGGCTTCGCGCTTTTGCACTGGTTCCTCTGCCTGGACTCCAGGCTTGCGCGCGCAGTTCGAATCTAGTCAGCTAATTGTGTTCATGCCGTGGTCTTATTTGAAGTACAAGACGCTCCGCTGGCACCCAATGCGACGTTGCGCGCCTGTCCTTATCCAGTCTTGTTCGGGCAACGTGCAAACGCAGTCCTTGACGGAGTTCATAGCAATCGGGGCGTTGGGTCAACGCGCTGTCCTGACTTGAGTTTTGTGCCGTTCGTTCAGTGTAGTGTCTTACACAGAATGTGGGCCACCGTTTGGTGTCTGTTGTTCGGGACGGGCGTAAGTTTGTTTCAGGTCGTGACCTTTTCGCTTCACGCCCGAACGTATATTTGTTGCCGTTACGTCCGACTGGACACTGTTACGCACCAGTTGCGGAGGTGCGGATTATAAAAAATGTTTTTACGGTCAAGTCTTAGCAAGGCGCTGGTACCAGTTGCAGCTCCACGACTCGTCTGTTCTGCGAGTCTTTCCTGCCGAGGAAAGCTCGTGCTTCGCATGGCAGAGACCTCGGCGGGAGGACCGCGAATTTTGTGACAGGAAGATAGCGAATCGTACGGTTCTACAGTTTCCGATTGTTCCGTTGCACTGTTGGCGTTATTGCGCTTGAGGAAATCCTCGTTTTGTGCTTTCGGGCGATACGATCCATACCGGAACAAAGATGTGTGTTGCTTATAAAATCTTGCTGTTCGTGAAATGTAACCTCGCTTCGTGGAAGAAGAGATACACATGTGAAATCCCAGTCATTAAACTCTGATTGGTGAAGAATTAAACTGCCGTAAAGATAGTCGTGGCACTGAGAACTGAATATTTTCAGAGAAATTTGTTTCATGGGAAACTGCAGTGAACATCAAACTAGCCACACGCTTTAAGCGTGATTTAAATTGCTAACGTTGACAGCTTTGGGCCTTCACTTGCGTCACACTCGAATAAGTGGCAACTTTAGATCATGGCGGGCAGAAAAGCGGGTTTGGGGATCAGAAGCACTTCATATTTGACTGCGAATTTTCTTAAAATGACGCAGTTTTTGTGTGATTTTCAGATCAACAGTGATAAAAAATGTAGCAAGAACTGTTCCGTATCAGCCCAACTCTGCCCCCCCCAAATGCTTCGAAGGGCCCACCTAATGGTGATTTATAAAAAAAGTTATGTAATGCTACATCTCGAGACCGAATGGATTTCAAAACAAAATATTCTAATTGCAGACGCAGTTTTGGCAGAACCAGGCCCATAGCCAGGTTTTAAGGTTTGGTGGGCAAAATACATTTTTGTGGGGGAAGGACTTTTGTTTTTATCATATGTTTTGAAACAAATTTTTCTGAGCACAGCAAAATTTCGGGACACAAAAAAGATTTGGGGGTGACTGTTCCCAAATGCCCTCCGTGTCTGCGGGCCTGGACAGAACCGTCGCCAGAAAGTCTTCCATTGGGAACCTTCATGTTTGTGCAGGGGGGATAGACATTCTGTAAATTTATTTTTAATTCACAACATGAACAGCATTTGTAGATTGTGCAAATTCATTATAAATCCTTCCCGCAAGTTCGCATAATAGGCTCGTAGTTTCCAACCAAAAATTTTTGAACGAGCTTATCAAAAGGAATTGGGTCGTAAATAATTGTCATTTAATTGACGGCGATTATTTGGAGATGTAGTGATGAAATGCAAATGTAAAAAAAATTGCAGGAAATCAGAATCAATACTATCGTTCAGTTATCAAAACATTTTTACCGAAGGAGCAAACATAAGGCCGGTCAAAGCATATGCGCCGCGATGAACGTTTTCTTTTATTGGCACAAATTGGTAAACTTTACCATGAGCTTAAGTGAAATAATCTAATAAAGCGTGCGCATTGGGATTTTTACTGGCCGAAATACGCATACATGAACCTTGCTGATGTCTGAACTGTGACTCTGGGTGCATGGCACATGTTTAGATTATTAATATTTGATACCTCAAATGGCCTATAAATGTTAACAAATATAGACTACGGCCTACGTGGACGCAACGGTTAGCATCCATATCCCACTAACTGCACTCAGTGGCGTAAGTGACAGGGGGTAAGGGGGCGAGCCGCCCCCCTGGAAAGCTAAATGTAGAAGCTGGGCCTCCTCTAGTTGACATTTTGATATTTAGTTTTCTTTAGGTTGTTTTTTGCGTTTTTCGGGGTGTTTTCGTTTTTTTAGCTAGTATAGACATCCAGAAATTCACTATCATTTCCAAATTTTTCCTGAGTTTTGGCTAGTGGGCCCCCTTCAGTTAAACTTTGCCCCCCTGGCTTAAACCTCTCGTTACAGCACTGACTGCTCTGTTTTGGGACACCCCACATAATAGACATCTAACTACACAATTAACTCCATCTGGCTGTGCAAATGTGTAACTTCCGTCATTAAGCAGCAAAGATATCTTGTTGCTATGCAGTACAAAATAAGAGAAGACTACCTGGGCTAGGCATAGTAGCTTACGTTTTTTTACAATGACCACACAAAATACATGATCAAGTGGAAATCTGACTTCTGGACGTATATATCTAAGCATGTAGGCAAGGCCGGAGATATGAACGCGAGGCCCATCAGGGCAAAGTCATGACCGTGAGGCCCCCGACACGCTTAGCGCAAGTGCGCAGTTCGCTCCTTTGCCAGCAGAGGCAGATTACCAAACTTGCTGGCGAATTGTAGTACTCTTGGTCTTTGTTTCGTAACAATACTACGGCAATAAATCTTCAAACGTTCACTTCAAGTTATGGGAGTAGGCGTTTTGCCGCATGTGACCAGGGTTCCCACTGACGATTTTTTCCACCCAGATCTGCTTTTTAGTCGACCTGTGTGTCTGTTATTATGAAAAATCGCGTGATATCTGTGTTTTTTGAAATGATAAACTCATTAGCAACTTCAATGTGTTCAATAAAGATAACTTTACATTACAGTGTTTACATGCGCACATCAGGTGAAAAAGTACGCATATCGGATGAAGCAGAGCGTGTTCAATCGGTTTGATATGCTCATATAAGATCATTGTCAGGCTTAGATACAGCGATGTGTTTTAAGGGAAGGCAAGCGAGGCACTTGCCTCGGACCCCCCTTTGCAAATGTAATATGCAAAGTAGCCTACCTTGCTTTCAAATGAGACCCAACAGCAACTGCAATATATCATTGGGCTACTTTGCTTTCAAAGGGGCCCCCAACAGCAGTTGTAATGTGAAAATACCTTGTTTTCAAAGGGGCCCAAAATAACTGTAATGCACTTTTCTTTCGAAGAGCCCCCTAACTCCATTGATTTCTAGTACTTCATATTCCAATTTGGGGGATCGAAGCTTTCTCTGGGTCGCTAATTGGTGGCGGGAGTGGCATTTTGGGCCCCCTGTAACAGCGTGTGCCCCCCCCCAATTGGGGGGTATGGAGTGCGGCTGATATGGCTCTGAGCAAGAATTATATGCACGATCAAAAACCAACTTTTATCACGCTGGATGACATGTATGCTCAGTGGCGTACGCAATTTCCCAAGGGGAGGCGAAGTTTCGTCACAATCGTGTGCCGTCACAGATTAACTTTAGCGTAAGTGCCGAAGGTACGACCATTCTAGGGGGTCCGGGACCATGCCCCCGGGAAAATTTTGCAAAATTACACCAAAAAATACGCATTTCTGTGCATTCTGGAAGCAAGTTTTAGTATAATGCTTTTATGAGACTTATTAGCCGCTGAAACAGAAAACTGAACATTTGTTGTCTGAGGCTCATGAAATAAACCTATACGCGTGCTTGGATGTTATAAGTTTTAGACATGTATCGCCTATCGAAGACGCTTATTGAAGTTTGTGTGCTCAAATCTCACGCCAGCCGAAGCTTTTTTCTGGTGTTCATTGTTACCTGTGTTAAGTTACTTAACAGCCACATGTGAAGCAATTTTGTCAGTGAAA
>JGI24159J19872_10007077_pt1 | contig 14673 bp, 8 predicted proteins | sample Ectturendosymbi4_FD_19872 | JGI IMG/M metagenome (IMG submission 19872) | reverse complement strand
CCAGAAACTCCCATGTTTGGAAGCCCGTATTCGCGTGGTTCCAACACGTCGCCACCTTGCCTTCACAGCCGGTGGGATTCTGGATCCTCATACGCCTAATTCGCCAAGAGGCAAGCGCATGGTTTGAAGTAGAGTGTCCTTGTCATAGGCATGCCGCCNACCAAGGCTGAGGGTCATGCCAACCCCAAGTAGTTGCTCAGATATACCGCTGTGTCCTCGGACGCGCCACGTCGCATAGCAACTTTTGTTCAAGAATGGGCACCGCGTGAAGGCGTTGCTACGGGCACATTTGCGTAGGAGAGGCCATGTGCAAGTGACCTGCTTGCTGGGAGGCCCCGCGGCGATTACTACACCTGAAAAGGAGAGGCTGTAGGAGACGCTTACACTTTTCTCAAGATGAGCAAGCTCATCTGTCTAAGATGAGCAGCTCATCCGACCCCACGTTGCAATTGTTTGTCGATACCTCTTTCACTTAGATGCCAAAATTTAATATAGTGTACTGTTTTTGTTTTTTTCTATGCCTTTCACAAACTATCCATAAGCTTTTCAGCAACATTGAACTGAAAAAGATTGTATTACTGCTGAATTTGATTTTTTGCCGATGGGACAAGTCATGTCTGGCTAAAGTTGCTCTGGGAGATTCGGAAATAAGACAGTTACATTCGCTCCGTGGGTTTTCCTTGATAAAAATGTTAAAACGGGTTTTTCTTATGCGAAGAAACTGCTGAACTGCTTAATTCGTGATTTTGTAACAGCCAACGCATCAAATTTTGCGTAATACTCTTTTTCAGCGTTAAGGCTTTGGTGGAATGCATCTTGCAAACTGTTGTCCCAGAGTAAGGATTTTTATCAACATTACGAAACAAATGGTCATTTTATGGAGACGTCTATTTCCATACTTTGGAGCACGTGGGACAGTTTGGTAAGGTCAATCTGCGTCCGCAATGTTGGCGTTGATATCAATTTGTGAAGCATCGTGTGTGAACATGGAAAAGCTATTTTGTACAAAGTATTTGCATTTGTAAACCAGAGAATTAATGAATCCCATCTAATTTGTTTCATCTCAGGTAGAATATAATTGGTGATTAATAACGGGTTATCCTTTTTTGTTGAGATCTAAGAAACAACAAGTTAGGTTAATTTTATCCTGACTGATTGCGGTTGTCACACGAGCAAAAACCTACTATATATCTGGTACGCGTTAGATTTACAAGACTGCTTAAGCTTGCTAGCAAGGCATCCGTTTCATGCACTAAAGCTTAGTATCAAGGCAAATGTTGAAGATAAACTTGTACTTGACACGGAACGTATCTACGCTTTCATATTGTAAAACATTAGCGCCCGGCCGATTGTGTTTCTCGTCTCCAATGCCATAGGTCATGGGTGGGCAAACTGAGGGCCTCAACGGAGCCCTGTGTAGCCCGCGAAAGCCTGTAGCAAATTATAAAGAATAAAGTCTTTGTTTTTATGAACGATGACGTCTATTAGTCGTATTACTGCCTGACCTTGAACAACAGCGGTACCCATGCATCCAACATGTTTTGAATATTGCTTTCTTGGTCGAGATGCTCGCAAACCGGGCATTTTTTGCAGGTTTCAGGATTACCAGAAATCATGCTGCAGGTGTTTCAGTTGATGCTGAGAATCGACGGTTTGATCAACCCTAACGCAAAATTACTGAAGTTATCGTGCAACCACTTGCTGTCAACGTCTGCTTACATAAAGGGCAAGTACGGACCACTTTTGGTCATTATTGAACAATGTGGTTCCACCCTCATTTTACAGCAGGCGCCAAAGTTCATAGATTCTCTGGTGCCTTGCCTTGCTTTGAACCACTTAGCTCCGGTTGTCTCCAGGGTGTACAGAGCAGTGATTCGAAGTCTGTTAAGCAATCACGCGGAGGATGTTTTGTGTGTGTGGAAAGCAAAAATTGCTCCAGACTTGGTGAACGCCATTGTAAGCAGCAACCAGGTAGCAAGAAAAAATATCCTCCAGTACTGGGTGCCTGTCCATCTCGATCTCGACCGCCGCATATTTGCCTTGCTGGTACATTCTATTGCGTCGCACAAAACCATCAAAGGTTGTGAACAGAAGCTGGACAGCGTGCGTTTGCCGTGCATCATTGATATCATGAAATTAGCTCGATGCAAAGGTATTGTTAGATTCGAAGACATGGACAAGTTCTTCCTTCGGCACGGCATCAAGGCAGCAGATAATCACGTCCGAGCAAATGCCTTTTTGTCTATTTGCAAGACGAACAAGTTGTCGACACTGATCACTAATGTGGAATTTTTAATGATAAGAGAAAATCTACCTCTAAATATGAACATTGATTGTGCTTCGTTTCGACAGGATTTAGTGTTTTGCATCAACTTTTTCATCCGAAGAGCTCTTTGCAGCCTTGCGTCGTCAGTAAAAAAGGTATGACAATTCATTTTCAAGTAGCTGAGTACCCATGAAAACCGCGGTTTGTTTGTGACTCAGGCGAAAGGAACGCTTACTGCTTACGGCCAGGAGTGCATTAGCTTTTTGTCGTGGCTTGTTGATGTTTGTGAGGAATCCTGGAACAGGTTCACATCATTTCAACGCAAGCAAACAGCGCTTCATTTGTATGACCGTATTCTTGAAAATCTTTGCAATGCACACAGTGCGTCGAGGACGAAAAACACTCTTTTACTGCAAGATTTAAAGATTGTTTTACAGGTGAACACTGCGTTTTGCATTATGTAAGTTAACGTTCGGTTTGCCACTGTAAACGTGTTAAAAATATGTTATTTTAGGTGTTGGAAGAACACGGCCTTCAGCTCAAAACAAGAAATCATCTGAAGTCCTTAATTGCGTTATTTCACGACGTAATACCCGCCATCCGCGAAACTGCGCGGAATATCATTGTTCGACACTTTCCTATACATTTGGTAAAGTCCTGTCAAGGACAGTTGAAAGAAATCTGTCGCACTTTGCTCGACAGCCCAAAGGCTCAGGACACAGAAGGCGGTTCTCTGATTGCCTGCTTCCTTTTTGATCTATTCCTTGTTGCGGAAAGGGGTGCTTCTGATGACGATGTTATGGAAAACGCTGGTGTCGCGCGGCATGTCAACTGGAAGGTTTGCTGCTCCTTTCTACAATACTTCATTGTGACCAATATTGATCTTCACACAGAGGAATTGATGTCGAATCTTGTTCAATCGTCGTATAAGTACCCTTTATTTGGTTGGCTCTCCGCCTTGTCCAAATGCCTGGACTGGATTGTTTCTACAAACTCTGTTGGAGATATTGATGAAACTACTTATGATAATATGTGTTCGTTTGTGAAATCAGTTGGCGATTTGGTTGTCCAGGTTAACGGCCATTTGCTTCGAAAGGTATTTTCGTGCGTGGATGTTGATGATCAGGGCAACACTGTGTTCGTAACCTCTGCAGATTTCGAAGAAATGTCGTCTAGGATCAGCACTATTGTGCGAGCGGCCAGGCAGAGTAACAGGACGTTAACCGAGTCCCCGAAAACTGAAATTGTAACCTCGGATGACGTAATGTTGACACAAGATCACGAACTAGTCTTGGCATGCTCCTGGTTGAGTTTGAAAAACGGCTGTTGTCTCCTGGAATCTTTGGCAATGTTGATTCTATCAGTCCAGCCACCGAATTCAACGGGAGCCAAATGTGCTGATCTCTTGAACTTCATTTCGTCTGGTCTGATTACTGTACTGTCGTCTTGTCGTCATCGCGGCGTCATCGAAAGTTGCTGCGAGTGCCTGCAAGCAATTTGCAACGCTCTCTTTTCATCCAGAGCGGAGCAAGTAAAGAACATCCCCCAAAACCATTTAGCGTCTTTGCTAGACTTGTTTCGTGAAACCGAAGTGTGCTTGAAAAAAGCCGTTCAAGGCGGAACTGTCACTCGACGGTCTGCTGGTCTGCCACTGATAACAGAGGCCATCTTGAGCTCGAGTGTTCTCGCTGGTTCGTTCCAAGCAGCTCAGCTGATCGAACAAACAGTGCAAGTGATGATGACTTGCGTGGAGCAGTCGCTGGGAAAAAAAGATTTTCTTTTGGAGGACAACTTCGACTTGCCAGCCGTCCATGCCTTGTACATTCTCAAGCATCTTTTCAAGAACGCAACACTTGGGAGTTTGATGATTCCTTACGCTCAAAAACTTTTTCCGCTTGCTGTGTCTTGTCTTCACAGCGAAATGTGGCTGATTCGAAACGCAGCGATGCATTTGCTCGGTGCTTTGTCAAGTCGGATGTTGGGACAGCAGCATATTGAGGAGAAAGGCAGTTCAGGGTTAATGAACTCACTCGATGCTTCTGAATTTCGAGCTCGCTATCCCGCACTTTTTGATGAGATGCTGGAAATTTTGTCCAGCTCTTCCGCCGATCTTGCCCAACAAGCAGTGGGTAGAAATCAAAAGATGAACGACTCGTCTGTGATAAAAAAGAATTTCAGTCCAGAAACGTACCCGGTACTTGCTTTGATATCAAAGCTATCAAGTGAACGTAGCAATAACACTTGTAGTTCTCTGTCAACCAGTCTTCAACGTCTAATCGGCTCCCTCTCCTATTCTGTGCGTCAGTTGGCCGTTAAATCCATACTGGCTCTGCATTCTTACGTTGAAGTTGGTTGTATGGTTCGAGCTTACCTGGAATCCCTGCCTTGCGATAAAAAAGTGGAAGGTATGTAAAATCATTGTATCTCAAACAGCGTTTCATCCTGCTTTGTTTCTCATCGTTCTGTGTAATCCGCAGACACGTCAGGAACTCAATTGTCGCAGAATGCCCTTCATGGATGGCTGGGTTTAATTTTGGCGCATTTGGACCAATCTTACGAAAACAGTCCTGAGGATATTCGGCTGCACAGAGCGCTTACCGAGAGAACGTGGCTAGCTAGTCTGTCGCTGAACAAATGTCCAGCGACCGCTGCAGTTTATGTTGAGATCTTCAAACGACTAGCAAAGTCGCAGCCTTCACCTGAGCAAGTGAAAATCGCCGAAGTCGCGTGCGGCTCCCTTTCTGCGAAACATAATCGCATGAAACGGCATGTATGTGCTTCGAATTTTGATAGCAGTATAGTTTGTGCACGGCACCGAGCAATCAAGCTATTTTTGTATTCGATAAATGTGTTTACAGCGTGGTTGTCGCAAAGTGGTGACTGCTTGATTTTTTTAGGCAGGTTACTTTTCGTTTGCCGGGAACGCCATCAAACTACAACTCAGCTCTGCTTCTACTGATTCGCTTCCCGCAATCTACGATGCCCTGGTTATCGCAACCGACGATCGTGGTCTTGTGGCCAAGTTCACTCTGGAATGGGCTGTGTCGCAGATGGATCGAGCCAATGGCAAGTTGGTACGCTTCTCAAGGTTTTTGTTGCGCGATTTATGGAGCAGAGAAGATACCTTTCTTGACCATCAACAACATAACATTTGTCTTGAGCTGTTTTCGGTCATGTGGCCACACGTTGAGAGGTCTGGCCTGGACACTTCAGAACACGAGCTGTTCAGTGGCAGCGTCAGGGCTCTGTTTCACAAATGCCGCAACTTATCAACAACTTGCCAGTTGATGAAAGCACTGTCCGTGCTGGTCGCTTTCGATATGTGCGATTTCCACCTGGTGCAATCACGTGATGTACGGCAACACATGGAGTTGTGGTTATCTTTGATAGTTAAGCATACGTATCGCACTAAATCATCAGAACCACTAAGACTAGCTTCATCCCGTGGTCTGCAAGTTGCTGGTTCTTCTGTCATGAAGTGGATTTTGCAACAGATTAAGAATAACGGTGATTGGGTGAGTCGCGTTTTCCAAGCGTACTGTGGTGTTTGCTCCTGTGTTTTCAAAACCGTAACGGGATAAGGAAGCTATTAAGGCAATTAATAGAAGAATTACCGTTATTGCTTCAAGAGTTTGTCACGTAACCATATTTCTGCTGAAGCGTAGAACATCAGCAAGACCGTAAGTGTTGTAACTTGCCAGAAAATGTTTTGACTATGTACGAAGATTTCCATGTGTCTTTTAAATAGTGGTCAATACTCTTATCCACCTGTTTGCTCATTCCTGTACGTAGGCGTTTAAGTTTTTTCAAGCGTCCAAGCTCGTTTGTGATTGTAAGCGCCCAAGTTCTAGGATGTAAGCGTTCATCTTTTTTATGAACGAACACATACAGTACATAGCGTCATACACTAACAGTGTCGATTTCCAACAATTTTACTCCGTAGTTTCAAACATAAATAACCCAAAATCAATAGGTGTATGATTTTTACATTCAAAATTGTATCAGGACATGTGCAAGTCACGATCGCCTCCAATATGTACGCATTTTGCGTTAAATGCATATTGCTCAGCAACTACGACCTTAAAAACAGCAACAATGTAACTAACATGACCCACGAATCTCAGCCACTCTACTCATTGCAGTTGGAACCCTCAGCTATCCAATGTTCCATTGGCCCTCTACTGCTTCGGCACCTGCAAAAAAACTGAGAATGAGCAAAATGTTGCTGCAATTCGCAAGATCCGCAAACCGATAGCTGTATTTCAATGCTGTTTTATGCAACTGGAGCAAACCGGTTGTGACATGACGCCATCGCGTTTATATACCAACGTTAAGATTCCCCACCAAAGTGACATGCTTACAATCACGATTTTTAAGGCTGCCATATTTTGTGCCAAAGCTGCCTGTTTGGAAATCGTGTTCATCTTCCTGCAGACCGAAGTGTTGTATTGTTATAGCGCTGCCGTGCATTAGTAAATACGTTTTATCACCAAAATTGCTGTGGGCATAAGTTGCGATGCTTCTGCAAGCTGCCAAAAAGCTGTGAAGAAACATCGCTACTGTTTTTGATGGCTTTTAAAATTTTTTATAAGCATTGGGTCTCAACCCTGACTCGCTTTCGCGATGATGGCCAAACGTGCGTGTGGTCGCTGGGAGTAATTTTTCGTAGTGTGCAGGATGAAGTTACCTCCTTGGTAAATTGCAGTGATAATTTCTCCACGAAAGTTTTATTTATTTCCAAAAGGCTTTACACAAGTATGAACGCATGCTTACTACTTGATACAACGCTCACCATTTCGTTGGTGAGATATTGTGTTTATTTAAATATTACTGTCAATACTTCAGTCAAATTTTTGAGTGAACTGTTGTAGCGCGTAGTTCGATGGCACCACTTTTAATGACCATAAACTGAATGTTGTTTTCCAGAATGCAGATTATCTGATGTCGGTAGCGGCCAAAATTTACAGCACAGCGATAATTCATTTGCATGATGAACAACCAGATATACGGTTGCCCACGTGCTCGTTTGCTTCGGACTTCTCTGATGACAATTTCGGCGGTTTAACCGCACATAGCAATGTTGCCGTGCAGGTACGATTTTGATACTTAATTTTAACAAGATGGAAACCAGAGTTTCTGGGTAGTCCCAAAGTATGGAAAAAATTTTGGCATTTTCCAGTCTGGAAAAAGATTTTTTTTGGTCTGTTTGTACGAAAAAATAAAATAAATTTCCAGACTTGATCTTTTGACATATATTTTCATAATATTTTATTTAAAATTGATAAATTTTACTTACGTCGTGTGAAATATTAGCGCCTGTATTTGACCTGCGTAGGTCATATCTGGAAAATGTCTGGAGAAGGTCTTGAAATATTGTGGAAATTTATGATTAAAAATTGCGTAGGAATCCTGTGAAAAGGTTTCAGTTGTTCAATGATAATCACGGAAGTACTTGTTTAGTAAAAATACTTCATCAAAGTTCGCAAAGTCACTCGTTACGACCACTACACCTAAACTTTGTTGATGCTACGAATTGGACGAGAACTTTTACTGTAGTTCAATGTAATGAGGTTATATTTCTGCAATTGCAAGTAATGTAAGATTGCGTGAAATACTGGCTTTCCCCGCATTGTTCTGTATGTATTAGACGCTCTTTCTACCTGGGAAAAATAGCCACTGAACAAAAACAGTTTAGACAAACTTATGTTGAAAGCTGGTGTAACATGATTGCAGTCGCTGTGATGTGCAGCAGTCAACGAAAACTTTGTTTGCAGAGTTTACTGCAAACCACAAAGAAGTTCCCTCCTAATACTGCTGTAGCAGATCAGTTGTTAGCTTTTTACGTCGATGTGCCTCTTCCAACGTCATCAAATGGGTTAGTATTTGAATTGTTAATTTGATTTGAACTTATTTTGTCATTAAACGCCTTTAACTTTTTAGGTGCAATTATTTGTTTGAACAAGAAGCCTTCAACTTGTACGTTGAACCACATCTCCTTGCGTTCACTCTGCAACCTCACCTGCAAGTAAACCGATATTGTGCATTGGTGTTCGGCTGCAGTTGTCCGTGAATATATCGATGTATTCGCAACTTTTGTTCGAAATTCGCCATTAGCATAGTCTTTGAATTTTTGATGAGTTGGCTAGGAAGGTAGGCAGTGGATTATACTACAGTTGTTCCTGCTGTCTTCTGTGTACTTTGGTTTCCGTTGTAACTATGCGACCTTGCGACTCGAGTTACAAACTTTTAATGTGCAAGGTTGACTGTAAATCAATTTTTATGTGGAAATTTGTAATAACAGTAGTATTTGAAAACGAGTCTTAGGTTTTTCACTGTTGATATTTTTGTGGTATCACCTTGCACTCTTTGCTTAACCCTGTAGCGCCCGCCCTGCAAGCCACAATTGTGGCTCGGACATATTTGGCCACAACTCACCAACCAATAGAGCTAGATAGCTATTAGAACCCTCGAAAGATGCGGAAAGTCTTATAGTTTGGGGTCTGAATTTTTTTGGTGTGACGTCACGAGTGGGGTAGGTCAAGGCATTATTGGATGACGTCACTGGGGCCTGAGATAACGTTTCAAGTGGCAATTTACTTGTTTTTTCTTTTGAAATAAACCAGGCGAAAATCGCGTCTTCAGAGCCCTTGATTGGCCATCTAGCGTTGGTGGTTGGCAAGTTACGGCCTAAAAACAATAGTTATTATTTAATTAATCCTCTTGACCCTGGGGGATCGATGAACATGCTTTTGGTGTTTGCTTTTTCGGAAGTTGTTTTTATTGAATTTGCATGGCCAATCATGCAGCAGTATTTAACCCTTGAAAGTGTGTAAAACTGTCAGGTAAACCTGGATTTGAATATCTGAACTACAGAAGCAATCTTGTTCAAAGGTGCTTCGTTTAGAAATTACACTTAAAGTCCTTTTTCCGTTGTTTTTGTTGATGTGCATGGTTGAGGTGTCTAAACTTAGATGCTCATTTTTGCATACTTCTACCTTTCTTGCATAATCCTGGCTGTTGTGCCTACCATTTTGATCTCAAGTTTAGGAAGTGCTTCTTTACCTATTTAAAACTCACTGCTGGTCCCTTCCTAGACGTTGATCTGTAACTTGGACGAAGACGTTTATCCCTGGTTCATCAATAAAGTTTTAGAAGCAGTCGACATGGTGAAACTACTCGCCCAACATTTACCGCAATCAGGTGACTACTGCGTGTGAGTGCAGTCGTGCTTGTTCGTAATTGTATTTCTCTACCGTTAATTCGAGGACGACAGGAAAATGAAACAGAAGGTAGAAAGTTTCGTGAGTGACACGATGAACGTGAATATTTCTGTTCAAAGTGAAAGATTGCATAAAAATTTGATCCAGTAGGGATTAGCAGCTTAAAATCAAGTGGCTTTTTCGCGCTCAAATTCGGCTTCTGTACAGTTTATGTGCTGGTATTCCCTTTGCACTGTCACCTCAATCTGGTGGCGGTTTGCCCAACAGTGGTTACATATTGCTGGGCGTCGTGGAGCTCTTGTCGATGGTAATCGTGACGTGATACGAGCATTTGTCTCATGTCTTGACGTAACAGTCGCGCAATCCGCTTATGATGATGTCAACCAGCATCGCTCTCGTAATCCCGCAGTTATAGCGCTATATCCGCTGTGAACGAATTTTTGAACTTTTTCATAATGTTAGAATTACGGCTGAAATTCTAAGTGCAAGCAAGATTTTGGTAGTGTATGCGCTGTGAGACACTAACGCCTGCAGAGTATAAATTAATCGTTGACACAAGAGAAAAGGTTAAAACGCATCAATATGCAGAAAAAGATCATTCTCTGCTTTGCTGCTCAGTTCTCTGCCTCCTTTCCACATTGTGAAACAGGTCTGCGGAGTCGCAAGCAGTCGGAGGTTTTTGGGTGGAGTCAGAGTCGGATTCCTAACAAACACCAGGAGTCGGAGGCCCCGGAAGTCTAATTGAATCATTTTTACATAATACTCCGAAGTTGGGAATTCCTGTTAAAAATGGTACAATTTCTTATGAAACTTTTGTTGAAACATAGAATTGCTGTGTACCACGATTTCCATTTGAGTGTTAGTTGCTACATAATTCTTGACAGTCAAATTTCGTTCACTTTATGTTGAGGAGTCGGAGTCGGAAATTTTGGAAAGGTCGGAGGCGGCAATTTACCTCCGACTCCGCAACCCTGTTGTGAAAGTCTTTGTGCAGACGATTTTGTTCGTTGAGGTCGCTCAGGCATAGTCCCGCTTGACTGTGTTGCATCTTCGATCTGCTAAATGTTGGTTTGCATAACTTAGATCTGCGTCTACTCGTTGACATGTTGCTTTGTTGCTGATACTTTGCAGTGGGTCCGATAGTACAACTTTTCGATTTTGTGCAATACACAGGTCGTAAATTCGTCAATCTCACTTAAAAGCTTGCGCTTTTTTGCAAATAGATTATTGAAGGCTACAGCTAATCTTCTCCTTTAGTTCCCAAATCAATTCTAAAAGTTTCGTTTGATGCTTGTGGCCTTTGCTTGTGAAGCTGCACGTATGTTCATTATATCTGTTGTGGAAGCTGTCCATTAACTTTCTATTGACACGCACAATCTTGTTGCATTTGCGAGTACTTTTGCGGGAGCCCTTATCAGAAGTTTTGCGATTTAAAACCTGCACACATGCGTTTTCGTTTTGTATTAGTATTAGATTAGGGGCTCCCAACCTTTTTATGCCCATGTACCCCTTCAGCATTTCGACAGATCAGCGTGTGCCCCTGATATTTCTTATGACAAAAAAGCTGAGTGAAATAACAAAAATCCACCGAATTTTAATAGAACTTTTATACTTTAGAATATATGGAAATAAATAATATATAAATATAGTTTGCCCTTCTGTAGCTAACCTTAAATGTACCCCTTCAGATAGGTAAATGTACCCCTTCAGATAGGTAAATGTACCCCAGTTTGGGAACCCCCGTGTTAGATAGAAGGTAATCAAAGTTGTACTGTGTGTCAACAGTTTGAAAACCAACATTGAACTTCACTTTTCGTGCTGATGCTTCATAAAAGAGAAAATTTTGCCTGTGCAAATAAACAACTTGATTTTTCAGGCACAAAATCAGAGTGTGTTTATGGAATATGCACTCTGTTGTTTGTGCAACTGCTCTGTGCATATAATGTTCCCGTGGAAAAACGCAGTACCATTGTCCGTCTTTTAGATTCTGTTGAAGAGCATTTACAAGCATTGGAAGGTGTAATGGAAGTGAGTGTAGTAGTTTTACTGCAGTCCGAGGTGTTCGTGCGAAAATGACATTATAAGTCGAATTTCGGCTCAGAATGGCAATGGAAATTATGGGAAAATAACGACGCATCGGTGTTCGATTGCAGTCACAAGAATATCTATCGATTGCTTTTGTTCATTCAAATATCAAGAACTAGTGACCGCTTTAACAACACGTTACAGTAGGAGTCGTTTTGCTTTTGCATGACTATAAATTTGATCGGTTGACGATTTCAAACGAGAGGGGTTATTTTGACCTTTGTCTGCACTCTGTTCAGGTCCACCCGGAAGTTGCACAAGAAGTCGATAACGTGAAGTCGTGTCTACGAGAAAAAAGGCGGAAGCAAGCGACACGCCCATGATTTTGGAACAGTCGTTTCAAACCTGTCCAGACGTTGGACGATTTCAATGATACGTTACCAGGGTATTGACAAGGTTGTGCAACAATTACCACTGCCACTTGGTAGCGCTGACCCTCGAATTTGGTTACTCCACGTCGGCAGACACCACTGATCAAGTTGGGGCTTGGATTCAATTATGGGATAAGATTAGACACTAGTTTAGGGGAGTGGAATTATGCTTGAGCGTCACTTACCGCATGCATGACGTGTTGCTGGTCAGTAAATACGTCGCGCCTGTATCGATCGTCCTGTTATCACATTTAGTAAATACTATGAGCGTTAATTTTATCAACCCGACTTGTTTTGGTTCTGTGGTTATCAGTGGCGTAACTACAGGTTTGATCCAGGGGGGGACTTAGCTGAAGGGCCCACTGGCCACCGTAGGGGCCACTAGCCAACACTCAGAAAAAAAGTTAAGAAATGATAGTGAATCTGGATGTCGTGGATGTCTACACTAGCTACAAAAAAAGACGAAAACACCCCGAAAAACGCAAAAAACAACCTACTGAAAACCAAAACAATACCAAATATCAAAATGTCACCTAAAGGTGGGCCAGTTATTGCATTTAACTTGCCAGGGGACCGCTGGCCCCCCGTCAGTTAACTGGTGGTTATCAAAGCCACTGGTGGTTATTAAAGGAAGAAGCCAGCCGCAATTCTACCAGCTTCCACGTGGCTTCGAGGTAATTGCCACAGTATAAATTAAGTTGTGGAGGCAAACCGACACTTTAACCTGGTTGTTGGTATAAGCAGTAATGCGAAACTACATCTTTTTCAGCTCAAGGAGACGCTTGGCGGACAAAGATTAACTGTCAGTCACCCATTAACATAAAAGCCAAAAATAAAATCTTTTTTATTCTCCCTGTCTTATTAGCTCTTGTTAAGTTTTGGAAGATTTCACAGAAAAACAGCGCTGATTGGCAGCACCAAGCAAAAACTAAGTAACGCATACTGATCACAGTAACGTAGCCAGCCCAAAAATTGGGGACTCAACAAAATTTGGGGGGACCAAAATGTTCGATTTTAGGCGAATAAAATTATTTTGTTTTTGATACCGCCTCTCAGAGCACAAAATGACTATGTTCTAAAAATTTGGAGGAGACGTGGTCCCCTAGATCCTCCTGGCTATGCCTGTGACTGATCGTTTCGTTAAACCAGCCATCTTGTGTTAATTTTTGTTGTTTTTCTACATTATGGTGCTTGTCTTTGGTTCGACCGCACAGTGTCACCACTATGGAAATAGCTGCATGACCCGGACTGCGGACGCAACAGGCCGTGCCAGGAGTGATCTCCACCTCAAAATTTTGCTTACCCCATGCGGCTCCTACAGTTGTTCGTATATCGTTCCCTTTGGAAATGCAGTATTTTTGACACGTTTGCACTGCAAGATGCACGCGTGGCGTTTAAAGTGGCAATCGAGAGTGACGCCGCTAATATACAATAAACTTTGCGGAATATTGTGTGAGAATGAATGCAAATCCAGGAAGAGTGATACATTTCCTAACGAAAGGTGAGATTTTCGACGCATGGTTGTTTATGAGGAAACTGCCGCGAATATCTCCCATCCGCCAGTTTTGGAGCTGTCCAAAAAAACATGGTCGCATACGGTTAGTTTCATAGTTCCATGTTTCGATTTTTTGTTTGCAAGTTACGAACACATCTGTCTGGGAAGTATAGCAAGAGTGTCAACGATTTGTTGCGAGTACAGTAAACCTCGGTTAATCCGGATCTTCGCCAAAAGCGGATATGACTGGTGGTACGAATGATTTCTTACGTTTTTCTTTATAAAAATCTTCGGTTTATCCGGATGTTCGCCAATACCGGATAAAATTTGCTCTTCATATCTCGTAATTCGGATTTTCAGTGAAGTAAGTGCACTGCCTGATCTCCAGGAAATATTCGGCAGCTTTCTGACGCAACACATGCGTGCTCACGATCAACAACGAACATTTGAGATAATGATAACAGCGGCCGCAACTGCAGGCAACATTCGACTAATCGTGGAGACGATTATTGCGTCACATACGGGCATAGCGTATCACGCTGAAGACACGCCGCCGCACCAGGGTTTCAGTCTACTCATTAGTGTTGAGCTTGCGTGTGAAGTGTAGAGCATTATCCCTGAGCGTATTGTACTCTGTAAGATGTTTGGATGCATTACCCTCCAAATAGAGTAACCGCTTAAGGACCAGTCGCAAAAATCTCTGCGTCAGTCCAAAATCCCAGATTTTTTCGCAGTCAAGTAATCTAAAATTATGAATTTAAGATTGTTCATAACTGCCTGGATATGACGGTTACAAATCTGATCTGCCATTGTAAATACATCAGTAAATTCGTTTTGCTTCTGCGAAAATCTGCTGTTGTGTCGTAAATGTGTTCAATTTAAACGATCCACACCGATATCTCCGTACCGAAATGATGTATGGCTAGAAACAACATCTTCGGTTAATCCGGATCTTCGCCTAAACCGGATAAAATCGAATCCGGATTAACCGAGGATTACTGTAATATCATTAAGATCCGCAAACCTTATCGAATCATCTCGAACACACGGAACCAACTTGCAAATGTTATTGTCACTGTGATGTTTTTGTGTTTATTGCGTGAACGCTATGCCCAACACCTGCGTAGGAAGTCGTCATTGCCAAAGGCGCAGCCAGGGGGGGGTGCTGAAGGGGCTCAAGCACCCCCCTTAGCGATCAGAATATTGATGTTTATTTCTTAGTTTTTCACCAACATT
>JGI24159J19872_10007074_pt1 | contig 14675 bp, 8 predicted proteins | sample Ectturendosymbi4_FD_19872 | JGI IMG/M metagenome (IMG submission 19872) | reverse complement strand
ATTACTGTACGCTAACCATGTAAATTCGTTTAGCCATTGCTTCTGGAAACTTCGATTTTGAGCACCAACTGTTACATATGGAAACGAGAAACCTGAAAAAGGGGACCAGCAATTAAACAATACTTTTCGTCGATCAGTATCAGTCAGGGAACTCAAACGAAGTAACCAATATCATTGTCACTACTGAATACTTGACTGGCAGACTCTGAACACGAGCTGGTGTCATTTCTATCTCTTTTGCGAAAGTCTCTTTCTCTTGACGAACTCTTTTTCCGCTTGCGTTGTACAACTACAAACTTATCCATTTTTCCTCGCACTCTTCTGACTATCACGGTACCCGAAATTCGAACTACAGGAACAACAACAATCGTAAAGCATTGCGCAACACGTGCAAGAGTTTCTACGTCATAGCATGTATGAAGCGGTTTCTCTCAATGCCATTATGACTCATGAATCGCAACGTCTTTATCGAAAAGCGACATTCAGCGAGGGTTTCCTGTAGTCTTAGCACGATTTTCTTATTGCAATTGAAGTGTAACACTCGTAACGTAACAAGGTAACAGATCACTAGTTATAATCGAAATCTTTATACAGCTATGTATGCATGTGCGGAATTGTTTTGTGTTTTAACAAATGTCAGCAACAAATTTGTGTTTAGGCGATTTCCGTTAAGGGGGGGGGCTCTAGCACCCTCAGCCCCCCTGCGTGCGCCCCTGGGGTGGGCAATTGCCTGATTTCCATTTCCCTTTGGTTGCGGGCCTGAATATGTGCACTTCACCAACAAAAAATTTGCAAACATTTTCTCCAGTTCTTGCTAGGTTTCTGAAACAGCATACGGATACATCATCGGATACACTCAAAAATACATTACACATTACTCAGATGAAAACAAATGTTTTCACAACGCGAGGATGAAAGCAACCAGTGGCGCGTGCAAGGGATGGTCATGTAAGGTAGTTTCTTAAAAACGACCATTGCGAATCTTGCAATGAGCCGCTTCGTCAGCAAATCTTTTTCTCTGGCCTCTCAGGTTCTACCACACATCTTACTGCGAACTTTCAAGCTTATCTGGTGCACCTTTTCCGACTGCTCTCTCACCAAATGCCGCAAGTCTNGATTCGCCGCTGCAAGCAGCACATTTATAATAGCTATCGAGAGCAAAGCTACGAATATAACACGATACTAACTTTTTTGCTATCTCTATAGTTCAATCTTGCAAAGGTCTTGATGCAGAATTGCGGATGTTCCCACTGGTACAAGTCAGAATAAGGCTTTACAAGCTCAAAAATACTCGAAAAGATCTATGAAAACTGAAAACTGCTGGTCTAAAATTCTTGGCTGTTTTAACTGTGACAAAATGTCAACACCTGGCTGTTCAAAGACCAGTTTCGTTCATTGCAAATTTTTCAGTTGGAAATTTTTCAGTAACCAAAGCCATACAGAAAAACAAGATGAATATACTGAACACAAAATCAAAGCTTGGATGTAGTCAAAGTTTTTCTCTCCCAGTTTGCCACTGACATGCATATTTTACCGTGGCCAAACCTTTTAACAATACACAGGTGAAAAGCGAGATATGATAAAGGATCACAAAGGCCTGCACTCTTATCTACAAAAATACAAGAGCAATTTTCATAATGACTTTTCCACACATGTAAATTGTATCTTGTTGGGATCATCTTGAGTTAGACATCTTCTTCGCTGTACACAGGATTTCCGAAGGTGACTCCGAAGTCACTGTTCATTGCGTCCATACCAGGGATTCCAGTGACGCTTGAGTCGACTGATCCGTCGTGGGCNACTGCACTTCTCTCCTGCTTCTGTAAAAATACGTCGTTTACTCGCTTTCGGTATTTAGCAAAGAAATAAAAAATGTTACTAGTTCTGTCAGGGAACTGATATCAAAACTACAATCTCCAGTGGTATCGCATCGACATCACCAAAATCAACTCGACTGCAAACGATGTGAGACTATGAACTAGACACAGCTACAAAATCCGCAACTGGAATTGCAAAATGTTTTGCCCAAAATTTTCGAAGTAGCGATCAATAGGATGCGTTTGACATAAATAATCCAGTTATAAAAATACCTAATATCTCCCATAATTCCGGGCAAAATCAACTTGTTGAACACCAAACGGGTTAGTAGAGTTTTCATTTACAAGTTATTCCTTGAAAAGTAAAATTGCTGATAATTGCTTCTTCGCTTTTTGAAGTTGTCTGATGCACTTCAAGGGGTTTGAATTGTCCGAAAGACAAACATTGTACTTTCGACATAGCTACATTTAAAATTTCTTACCTTATCCAGCGATATGTCGTACAGCGGATTTTCAATGGTGGTGTTGTAGTCTACCAATTTCTTGAATGGATTCGAGAACCTTCCCGATGCTCTAACGCACAAAATTTCTTATGTTTTTCATGTAACATCGGATTGCCACCTTTAACTGGAGGAAGATATTGCAATCCATTCCATAGACATTTAAAGTTAAAGGCTTCCAAACATGGCTTACCTTTTACGATACACGACTCCAAGGAAGAAGATAAGTATCACACTTAGAATCACAGCAATAACAATGCCAGCAATCGCTCCTCCGCTGAGACTGTTGTAATCATTGTTTGGACTTGACGAAGCCAAAGTCGCGTTAGTAATTCCAAGATGGTTAGATGCTACAAATACGAACAAAAAACTAAAAATTTATTGATACAGTAGTTTAAGGAGAAAGTATAAGGTTTAAAACTGACGCATTGTGTTTGGAAATTACCGTAAGTCGAAGAGCACACAGTGGGCTCAAATTAATTCACCAACATTAGCGGTCTCTCGACTCCGGCATTAACCTGAACTTTGAGACACAAGACAGAGTCGTCAAGGAAACAAACAAGTCTTTCTGAATTGACACTGAACAGTCAAACACGAATTCACCTTAATGAATTGCCATTGATTGGAAAGAGATGACTTGGCAATTAAGGAACTCACGATTTCCATGCAAAATAATTAAACTCGAATCAACCATTAATTGACTTTTAGTGTGTCAATTTATCCTGAAAATCATATTGTGCATTTAAAGTGTATTTCTGTATGACAAATGCTGATACGACGTGCACCATTGTTATGCGTGATCTTTGCGTGGAAGTATTTTGCATGAAGAGGCAAAGCTCCAGTAGGGATTTACGGAATTACCTTCCCTATTTCCCTGCAATTAATGATGGGAGTATGGAAGAATACAAAATTACTAGAAACCTTACGTCAGAAGGAATCCAATCAATCAGAGATTGCCAACACGAAAAGTCTTCAGATCTTAAGTGGTGGAACTTAAATTTTGATCAATGAAAATGCGTGTTGAAAGCAAAATATGCCGGTGAATTTTCGAATAAAAGTCGATCTTTTCCTGGTTCGGTAATTTGGTTTGACTCTCACTAGAGCTCTTTCCCCTCTAGGTCGGTAACTTGAGAAGAGATTTCTTTTGAAATTTAAAAACTGCCCAACCAGATTTTGTTTAATGAGCAGCGGTATGCTGCCGTATTTTCCCACAATATAAAAAAACTCTTAAAATTAACCTCTACCTAAATTTCGAGTGACTCTGGTAATCTTTCTCCGTTGTTTACGTTATTGAACTCGTGCTACAGTAATACCCTTGGTACATTTTATTCAAATTTTTAAACGTGTTAACTTGCGCCTAATGCTTAATAAAACTAAGAATGCAATCTATTTGGTTAATGTGAAACTAGTGGTTTGTGAAGAGCGGAACATGGGCGGTCTGCCATTAGAAGTAGGCGATCATCTTGCGCTTAAGATACTTTACGTTTGGCTAGAGCAGTGGTTCCCAAACTTGTTTGAGCCGTTACCCAAATCAAGGTAGCGATTACGTCTTAATACCCTCAATATTTCGCATTTATCGCTCATAATATATAACAACATAGTGTTTTTGGTTCTGCATTACCCCCCTAAGAATCGCATATTACCCCTGAGGGGTAATTTACCCCCAGTTTGGGGGGGTTAATTTACCCCCCACTGGGCTAGAGTGAGTATAGATTCGCCCGTGGTAATTTCTACTCCAGTGCTAGGAATTTACCCAAAGACAGTACGTAACCCGTATGTTACGTCTGTAACAGCACCCCAAGATTTGGAAAAAACTGAACTGCTTCTCACAATCAACTGAATCAAAGTGATAACAACCGCAATCACAATTATCATCACTGGAGCAAAAAGCTGTCTATAAAGTTAGATCTACAGTAAAATTACATTCACAATCTTAACAAAGAGCAAATATTTCGAAAAACATCTTTTATATTTTTAACTTTTCTGCTACAAAAACAAAAGAAATCAAAGCAAGCTTGGAGAGGCAAATTCAAGAGGAAAGATTAGCTTGACAGAAGTTTCCAAAATGTGAAGAAGAGGTAAGGTCTTAATGGGGCAACTGTCTGAGTTTACTGAATACTGCATCATGGTGTTCTTGAATAAGTCGGAGGATAATAGAAGCTCATCATTTCCAATTAATACTTCTTAAAGAACTGTGAAATTTTCTCTTATGAAAGTGTAACTCTTTAACAAGACTAAATTTTGTCGATTCTTTGTCAGTCCATGCATCAATTTTTGCACAGAGGGAGGCGAAACTGATTGGCATTTCCCACAAGCTTCACCAAATATCCGTAACTGGAAGCGTTGATGTAACTTATAAAGGCATAAAAACAAAATCAGATGACAGTTTATGTTAAAAGACCTTCGCATAAGAAGTAAACAACGAAGCTTGGTAATGGTTTCACGTAATGTTCAAGATAAACCCATTTCAAAAGAGATATACTCCTTTGAATGAAATGAATCAGCTTGTTGTAGTGTATTGGCGTAGAATAGAGGTAATGGAAATTAGTTATAAAACAAGGGGCAGTGGCGTACTTAGGGTTTTCCGCGCCCGGGGGCAAACTCAGTTTTGCCGCCCCCACCCTGCCCGTTCATGGCAGCATAAATGCGAAGAATGAGTTGGGAATAAAGGGGCATCGACAGCTCCACTCGGGCCCTGCAATCGCCTGCATATACTGTAGTTGTTTCTAGACCCGTCTGAAAACTCCGTGTGATTGTGACGTCACAGAATTGACGTCAGGACTTTTGAATCTTGGAAATCATTAACTACCGTAGAGTTAAGAATCTAATAGTTTTGCGTGAAGCTATTCTCTCTGAAATTTGGTCACGATTGAACATTCTAACTGTTTTATTAAGACACTCCAAACTGCGGTAATACATTTTTGAGCACAAAAATCTTCCGATAACACAGGAGAAAATTGGCCAGAGATACATCTTTTTTTCTAAAGCACAGGTTTGTCAGAACTTTTTGAAGATGCTGAATCCAGCACACCCTGTTGTTCCACCTCCCTAGTCAGGTCTGGTTACAATCACCGTTGATGCGAGCTCAAGAGACTAGGGATTTCTGGAGCATGACCTCTCAGAGTTTTGAGTAATAAAACATCATAAAGGGCTGACTGAGGGAGACTCACGAGTCAAGAATACATAAAAGAAAAGAACAGACAGAAGAATGCATATGAAAAGCTGAAGGCAAATGATTTTATACAAAATTGCTAGACAAATACAAAACTGCAAAATCCCGAAGCGTTTTCTTGGATATAACACCCTGAAAAGTTCACAGAAAATAAAAGGAATGCTGCGATTTAATGTTTTACCTGTAATTATCTAACTTCAAAGAAAAATTTTTTGCCTTTACTGTAAATTTGTCTATTGTTCCTTCAAAAACTGCCATAAATGAAATGTGTCACATCCACTAATCTAAGAAATATCTAAGGTCAGTGACGCTTCGTGCGAAGTTCCAGGTTAGCGATTGTGTGAGTTGAATTTTGACAATCATGTCCATGGAAGATGGAAGTGCTCAGGTTCTAGGCCAAGGTGATATAAAGCACATGTAGCAGTAACTGAAAAGTTCACCATAACTAATATACTCAACGTTGTTACGCAACTGCAATTAGAATTTTGCAAAGGCATTCAGCATTTTTAAATATCCCACAAAAAAGTCATCATAACTTGCTTCAGAACCACATCAAATCCATTTCAACATGAAGTTTTCCAAACCATAAAAGCTCAAAAATTTTCCTAAACATCAGATCTGTAGTCGTAACAACCACGGGCATGCAGATAGGTCTGGTGATTCCCGGGGCAACTGCTTGATTGCATGCCCCCCACCAAATTCTAGTAATGTATTGAGGAATGTGAAAAATACAGGCATTTGAAATAAGTAAAAACTAGTTTTGAAAAATAAACAAGTTTAGAAAAATTGAATTAAAATGAATTCAAAGAGTATTTTTTGTTTTTAATGTGTTAGGTTTTTAATATTTGTTTTATTCTGTGTGCTTGAGACATCTGTTTACAAGCATATTTCTTCCACTCATGGGTAAGCTATGCATTGAGGATATTGCATTTATTCATGCAAGTACGTATCAGAAAGGCTCAGCAAAAGAAGATAGCACTTACGGCATGTTAGGAGATAGAGTTGTCTCTTGTTTTTCTTAGAAATATTATCTGAAAAAAGTAGTACAACCATGGGCGTCGGAAAATTTTTTCCAGGGGGGCCACTAGGAGATTTTTCCAAAATTTTTCTAAGGGGGGCCAAAAGTGGTGGAATTTGATTTTTCCCACTCGAAACTAAAAAAACAAGCTTTTTTTGCTGAAATTTTCAAAATCCAAGGAGGCCTTCCCCCTGTCCCTCCTTCCGACGCCCATGAGTACAACCATGCAATTTGATGCATTTCCGCCCTTCATATTTTTCTGAATTATAAAGAAATTGCTAAGGATGTTTTGTTCAGTAGAAACAGATGAAGGTGAAGATGACAGTGCTCTACCTCTCTCTCAGGTCACTTAACAGTTAACATACCTTTGCATGCTCCCTCAGGCAAGTTCCCATCAGATCCATGCAGCACGTTTTAGCAGCCAATAAGAAGCGTCTAGTTCAAGGGTGCAAAAATGCGGTCGCGCACTCGCGCCGCGCGACCAAAAACGGGGAGTGCGCGAATATTTTTTACCTTTTATATTTCATGCATATGAATGCTGTATTGCAAAGCTTATATGTGTGCGCTACTAAATATTGCTGCGCGTTACTAAAATTCACAGAAAGCTTTGCACCCCAGGTTCAGTTACAAGATTTTGATAAATGCACTTTTTGTAATTTCACTCTTTGGATGACCCACTGCCTTGGATGTCCAGGGCCGTCGTCTCGTTCATGCCCTCTCTGCACATCCCTGGTAACATCGTGTAAGTTTTATCGCAGCGATAAAAGCATGCACAATATAGCATTCTGCATGCACTGTGAAAGCTGGATTCCCATCCCATTGTGACGCAACTATAAAATTATAGGGAAGTCGGAAAGTTCGCATCCCTGGCTTTGCGAAAGCATTGTGACACAGTGCTGAGTCAAACCACAAGCGGGCGGTCATTGCTGGAGACAGAAACTCCGCTTTGAAACATCACTTAGGTTCATAATTGCTCGCTTTGCGAACCCTGGTGATCTTGATGAGATTGTAGTTATTAACATCCGCTGACATTTGACATTTCGTAATTAGTACGTAACATTCTGACCTCAATTTGGCGCCCCTAAAGTGCTGCGCCCGGCGGCAGATGTCCCCCCTTGCCCCCCTCGTTACGCCACAGAAGGGCATCCTTGAATTAAATTTAGTGCTTAGGAAAGAATCTGTAATTTTGATCACAGTGCAGAATACTAAAAATTTTGAGTAAATATAAGGCAACAACATCGGTGGAAACTTGGTTTTTGAAGTTTTCTTTTTGTGCACAAACTTTTATTACACTATAGGCCTAACAATGGAAAAGGCAGATGCTTGAGAAAAATTTGCTTTGAACTACACAATACGACATGATTTTATTCCACATAACACTATTTGGATGAAAATTGGCGATTCTTGCTTCACATAAATGCTTTAAGAAATGAATTTTGCACATACAGGAAAGGCAAAATATTAAAAGCATTGCCCAAGGTGCTTGACCTGAGTCAAAAAGGTACGGTAACAAAATACGTTAACAAGCCTTCCTTACACTGATAATGCAGTCCCGTCGCCACGGGGAGGCTTAGGTGGGCTTAGCCCCCCAAACAAATCTCCAAGCCCCCCAAATTGAAAGCGAAACACTATAAATAAGTGGAATTTTGGTTAATTTTATAATGTCAAGCTCCCCCGCACAAACGCAAAGCCCCCCAGCAGAACTGCAAAGCCCCCCTATTGAAAACTTTCTGGCGACGGTCCTGTGATAATGCAGAAGCTTAAATAAAATGCCTTGCAATTGCGCAATTTTGAAAAGCTTTGAAATTGTGAAGAAATCATTTACAGGATCTTACAATAAAAAGGATTCCTGGAAAATGCATATCCGTCATGTTTTGTTGAGTCTTGTGGTTACGTTTTGTGGTTCATGGCTGCCATATTAATATCAGCAAAGAAATAAACAAGGAAGGCAAACGAGGAAATCAAACTGACACGTTTTTGTAATTGCCACAACCGCTTCACATTCAACAAAGCTGTTGGCGTTATGCAGCACTGTTCAGAATGATGCCAATTGTGTAAATTCCAGGTCTTCCCTAGCTCGTCGTCAAACATGGACGTCGGAAGGGAGGAGCCAAGGCCCCCTGGATTTTGAAATTTTCCTATTAGCTTTTCAGTAGTAAATGTTTTACTCTTTGTTTCGAGTTGGTAAAATGATATTTCACCATTGTTGCCCCCCTGGAAGCATGATTTTGGCCGCCACCTAGAGAAATCCACTACTGCCTACCCCTGGAATAAATGCTTCCGACACCTATGTTGTCAGCTGGGGCTCGACATGAAGCGATCCCGTTCTTAATTCGTTCGTTCGTTTGATGCTTGGAATGCGCGTGTAGGCTACATTGTTGCTGTTTTGAAATGCGTCCCCACCATATATTGTTTCCTTCCTACAAAATCCTGGCTTTGTACCTCCGGGACACTCACCAGTGGCTCGTAACTAAACTGTTACTGGCTCGTAACTAAACTGGACTGTGACTGAAGGGGGAACAAAATAATTATTGCAGATGACTCAGCACAGGGAGGAATCCATCTGCCAACCGGCAGGATTGAGAAACGATTTGATATATTTGCACCTTCAACGCAAAAGATGTGCCTGCAGCCTACTTACGGTCAGAGAGATAGTCAAACAATTCCTCAGCAAATCTCTGGGCTTGTGTTCCTTCTTGAGATCCTGTGAGTTCATCGGTAATAAGAATTTGGATGTAATCTCCTTGTGAACGTTCATCTATATCTGCGTCAAGTTTTGAGGAACAAGCGCTGCATTTTGCGTTTATTGCAAAGGCGCATAATCAGAAAAGCAAGTTAGGCGTCCGCCTTTGGAACAGAAACTAATTTTTTAAACACATAAACAAATAAAGTAAATCTTCACTGACTGCTTAGTCGAGCGGAAGATTACAAGCAATTTCAGTAATTTCGATATTGATAGAACATAGAGTACTATATAGAAAATTACTTATGATGTTGTTAATAAATATGAACTTACATCTTCGTTTATTCTGCTGTAAAAGACAAGGGTGGTGCTCCCATCAAGAACCCAGGCTCAGGGGTCTCTGCCTCCTTCCGGGAATTACTTTTAGAACTTTTACTTAGGATATTACTTTTAAATTATAACCATTTGCTCTCTCAAGATAAAGTGAAAGAAAAACGTTGATCGTGGAGAATGGGAAGCTTACGTTTTCTATATACCACGAGGTTTCGAGAAGATGACTAGAGGAAAACTTATTAAAGACATGCTTTCAAAATGAGATTTCAGACGTTTTGCTTTTACGCATTTCCAAGGTGAAACGCAACAAGCCTGGGAATAGATATCTCATCGCAATCGTATTTAAACTTGGCGTACTCTGAATTCCACCACTAAAAGTTTTTAGAAAATACGAAAGCTGTCTAAATTCATGAACTGCAGTAGTTGCCGCAGTTTGTCCGATTAACATGCGCTTTGCTTACTTAAATAATAGCTGCCTTGAAATGTTTACAGTTTCCGTAAGAAGAACGTATTGTAGCGATGATTGTAAGAATATTGGTATTCGAAAAATGCTCATGGTGCGTTTTTTGGTTTGACTCTATTTTATACAATTTCGGTAAATATTATACAAGTGAAGTAGATGTGAAGAACAGCTTCTTGCTTTACCTTTCTTTACGAACGTGCTGAACTTTTTCAAGTACGTATTTTGTGAGTTTTGCATCATCGAATTCACTCTCGAAATTACCGGATGACATGATGAATACTGAAAAATATGTTTGAAAATTGAGAAGTATTTCAATTTAACTCAAACGATTTTTATCAACAATTTTGATTCAGTGCGGTGTTTCTGTTTACCTTAATTCTACAAAGCCCAAAATATTGTTTAGCAAAAATGGAAATTTTGTAGTTGTAGGTCATAAATTTTGAAGGAGGATTGAAAGGTGCTGCATGTTTATGCTTTGCATGGAAGTATCGATGTAAACCCTCCGCATATGTAAAAATAGAAAACTGACAATGTGGAAAGTGTGATGCATTAATTCTGTGATGCTTAAGTGTTTTCTGGGATATGAAGCGCTTTTCTTGAGAAACTCTTTCTTTTAAACACACCTTCGTGGTTATGTTATCATGAAGACATAAGGGAATGTAAGGTTGTCAACCAAATGGCACCAGTTAGTTGAAAGAAGCTAACATGGTTTCGACTGCTACAGGAAAACGTTTAACTGCGGACAAAACGTTTTGCGTAGCATTATTTCAAAAAATATCGTTACAAATGGCTATAATGCAGAACCAAAATTATTGGTTTTGTAATCAACGTAAAGCCAAGAAGCATAGAGTGACTTTGAAATTACCGTGAACTGTTCTTGCAAAAAGATAACTATCCCTGGAGAAACTTAGCCATGTGCAACAAATTTTTTCAAAAAAATTTTTTTTATTTTTCACTGCGGCATCCAAAACATTTGAATTTTGATGTAACATCATACGAATTACAAAAATGTATTTAGGTATAATTCTTCTTTTACTGAGTAAAAACATTTTTAGAAACACACATGCGCAGTTGTTAAAATTGTTACAAGCTTAATAATATTGTTGTCTGTCGTAAAAGGTTCAACAAAACGCAGCAAATGGCAGTTTTTGTATAAATGAACAAGTAGGCCGAAAACTTACAGTAAACTCAGCCTTAACGTCGCCACCAGGGAAAAACGCGAAGAAAAAAGCGCTAAACACTTTATAGCAGCGCAGTTTACTTCTGATTTGGCACCGATCGTTGAAACGTAAGTGACCATTTCTGCTTCAATGTACGCAGGGCCGTATTCTAAACGCAGAAGAGCTCCACAGGTTTGACAGCATTTTCCGACAGGTAGTAGTGGATTCTTGCATGAAGTTGAGGGACATGTCACTTGATTGCATATGAGTGTCTGAATATCCTTAAAACAAAAAAATGTTGCCACACCGCAACTAAATCACACATCCCCACAAACGTAGCAGTTTTTTTGTAAGAAAGAAAAACTCATGAAAAAGAGGTCCTGCTTCCTGAACATGCAACTTACGCATTGTGTTTAAATAGAAGAATTTACTAGTCGCCGAAAAATGATATGATTTTCTAATGTTTTACGAAGGATTTTGCTGTAAATAGTTGTTGAACACATTTCCCGATACCAGGTGTTGCACGGTTGACAACATACAGTGCAACTTTTATTTTTTCGAAAAGTGAAATATTTTTGTGGAGTCTTTAACTTATTTAAAGATTAATGTGGTAACAAAAATACAATTTTACGTTAGCTTGCTCGGCTTGCTTCCAGCCAAGTTATTTTTGCTTAGGTAAACTGTAGTAAGCATTAAACAACAATTCCGTCCACATCACACAACAAAACACACCATATCGAGCCTCAAAAAGCAACTACATGGCTTTAGTTTTTGTTATAGGTTAACACCATAAGTTACTCAACCTATTTTCCACCAAGAGCACCTTGTAACAAGAAAAGTTTAAATCTAAGACCTACCAATGCTCACCTCAGTATTTTCACTGTTTCTGCAAACACAGCCAGCATTGTCGTTGCAAATGTTTCCCGTTACAGCAACGTCACCCTGTCCTTGAAATTGGTATTGACCACTTCCTGTTGTTCTGTATTCGTTGAACTCGTTTGACGCATAGCGCTGCAAACACAAATTTACTTTATCGGCAATTTCCACGAAGAAACAGATCGTGGCGAATATGTTACTTTTTCACGGAAACATACTCTTTTTTCCCGAAAACATGTAAGTTGGTCTCCTTCCGAAACGGAGAATGGCATTAAAAATAAAAATATACAACCTATCCTGTCCTTTCTGTAGCACAAGCAATGTGTCTCATTACAACACAGATGTATTAGAAGAAAGAATAAATATGGCTTTAATGTTTTGAGCTTTTTAATAAAATATAATGGTGCAAACCTACTTGATTCCATATCTCAACTGATCTCAACGACACATCCACGGGAATGGAAATTGTCCAGCTGTATCCGTGACGAAAGATTGTTTGGTCATAGTCACAAGGCACCTAATAGCAAGTTGTGGATTAAACTTGGAAATCACTATTTCCGTGAGTATAGTATTTTCATGTCTTAGTCAAGCAGGAGCCATCCAACGGTTTGTTGGGTGGAGCAATTTAGAGTCAGGGACTTACTTGCTCTTACCAAAAGTTTGATGGCGTGCCCTTGTACATTAAACAGTAAGTTTGGCATGCCTATCAGCATGTACTCTGGCCTAATTTACTTTAAAAGGAAGACAGATTTTTGTTGTTTGCAAATATGCGGTCAAAGTTATCAAAAACTCGGTTTGTGAAAAAATGAACAAACCTGCTCTACGTCTAGTAGATCTTTTTTGGAAATCTTCGTGTCATCGTCATATGATTCCCAGTTTCTGGGATCGAACCAGCTGTCCGGGTCCGACAAGTAAGAAACAACTGTAAAAAATATTCATTTAAAAGTTTAAGCGTTCAAAAGTTTACTAAGATATCAGTCAAGCACTCCTGTAATTTGTAAAAGCACTTATACAAGATCAGCATAAAGGGAAGAGCTGAGTTTACGAAATTAAACAAGATCATGGCATGCGCGTTGAGTAATGAAAAGCAAGCTAGACACATTTGGAAAGTTTGCAGTGCAGATCGAATATACTTTTCAATGGTGCTTATCAATTGGACCAGCCATTCTTTTAACGTAGTTTTCTTACTTGTGCACCTGGTTCAAACGAGACAAATCTAACTTTTATCCTAAATTGTTATGCTTTAGTTAGGCCAAGCGCCAGCTACAAAACTTGTTCTACAACAGTTATAAAATAACCGTGATGTTTGTAGACAAGATTCAATTTGATATTTGCGTAAGTATCAGGATGGCTTTACTTGAATTACCGTGGTCATCATGTGCATCTTGACAAGAGGATATTGATCTATCCGTTCCCCATACCACTCCGCTGCTGAAGATGAACTCACCCTCCATTGGAAAAACCTGTAAATGCGCGTACACCAATTACTAAAAAGAGAACTGTCGAGCGGAATACGCTTGTGTCTTGAAAGAGCAACTTTTAAACCAAACAACCCTCTTGCCTGTTTGTGGGTTGTGGCTCGGCATGAGATGAAGCAGGCTACTCACAAATTTTGATAAAGTTCTTTTTGATATTGCCAAAGACGGCAATGTATAAGCATATATAAATTGCAAACACCTGCTGAATGTCGAAGCGTTTCGACCAAAAATCAAGATTTCGACAAACGATTGCACCCTATAAATGCACCCCTCCCAACCTTAACAGAAGTTGAGCTACTCTGAGGCTATACGCTAACCTCTACATGCTAGACGGATTTCATACATGTCCAGATGTGCTTGGTCTATTATGTATTTGCTTTGATATCATCTTGACAACCAGCTATCCACCGTAAATTTCAAACCATCCTTGACTTGATCCTTGGCAAATGAGTCGAATGTGGTAAGCTTTGATTGGCTAAAGCTTGAATAAAAATTTACTTTATGACTGCCACAAAGTACGAAAAAATTGCATGCATATTAAACATTTTGAAGGTTCGTCAGAAAAATGCAGTCAAACGCTGTGACTTCTGTCAGGTGATGTACACAGCAAAACATTAAAACCACAGCTAAAACAACTGCACTTTCCCCGACCACGTTATCTGTTACAGCTACGAGGTTCGTCACACTGTTTATTACGTAACAGTAAGGAGCCACACTTCCTACTCTTCTACCAAAGAGAATCAGGTTTACTTGTGTGTTCCCACGGAACAGCGCAGGATAGTGATCAAACGTGCTAGAAAAATCTTACACTCCCCCCAAAATTGTCGCCTCCGGTGCAATTTTACAACACAACAAGATTTTTCAAACACAAACCAACTAAATCACCACAATGAGCGAACAGCGCCAACATGTAACCTGGTTAAATCCACCAGTTTTCTTGAAGACAACAGAAAAAGCTCACAAGTCAACAATAAATTCACATCGGGCTCAGTAAATCAGCAATGCAGTTTATAAACGCCTTGTTTCAGAACGCGTGGCGTTTCAACGACGCAGACGAAATGAAGGTGTGATAACAAAACACTCGGACTGGCGCCGCATCGCGTTACAGTCTTCGGAGCCAGTGCTCCAACGTCGTAGATCATTCGTACATGATCACATCTTCCTCGCTGACACTC
>JGI24159J19872_10007073_pt1 | contig 14675 bp, 10 predicted proteins | sample Ectturendosymbi4_FD_19872 | JGI IMG/M metagenome (IMG submission 19872) | reverse complement strand
AAGTTTGAACGGCTGGCACCGAACTTCCAGCTTTTCCATCCCGCAGCACCTCTTGGCAAATGCGAGAACAAATCTGACCAATCCCGGATTGCAGCAGTGCCCAAGGCCCCCAGTGGCATTTGCGGAATATCGTCAAAAACCTCGAAGCGTGAAAGTTTAGCTTCAGGAGAATTCGACGGTTTGCTGTCCATGCTTGTGGTTACAACACGTGCTTGCTTCTTGTCAACACAAATTGGGTAAACTCTTCGAACGCAAATACATCACGTTTTGCACAAATGTTTTCAACTGCTATCTGTGATATTCGGTCGTCTGATGGCACCAGTCATCACCTTCCCATTAGATATGTCCATGGTTTTCAACAATCGTCATGCCGGTTGACATTATCATGTTGTTTTATGTGGGGTCAACATCAGTGTTTACTTTTTAAATAAGGCCGCAGTTTTGTTTTTTACATACTCTTTCACAACAAATCAACATTGTCAGGTTTAAAGTTTATGAATGAATAGAAATCATTACAGCAATGCACTGGTGATAGCCTGTTATTTTTTGTGTATATAATCTCATTTTCAAATTGCATCTATGTAAATCACGTCGTTTGATAGACGTAATGCAAGTCTCATTTTAATTGCCCCTTGTTTCATTATAGTTTGGAAGTTCTGAAGAAAGCGATCCGAATACAATGGTTTTGGAAGAGTTTTACATTCCCGCCAACATTCCTGATGAGCCGATGCCAACTCGAAAGGGAGTAGTGGTTTTGACTGGACAGGTAAGTTATCAACATTGAACGTTTGATTTGCAACCAGCCCCATCATGCCCTTAAAAATGATGAAGATTTGAACTGCTTGACACTTGTTGTTTTCCTAACAACAATATCTAGAATTTCAAAGCTATTTAAGATATGTTTAAGTTAAGTTTTAGGAACTGTTGCTTCAGATTTGAACTCGATATAGATCTAACTGGTTGCACTTTCAGAGCAAGGTTTACGCCAAGTCGGGTCTACTTTTCGTGCCGAGGCAGGATATCTACGAAAGCCTTCAGCAGAGTGGTTATTACAACAACACAAAAAAGCAAGGCGGCCACTTTTTTCAACCATGGTTCTGGACTGAGTGGACCTGCTGCAGGTCAGATTAACTTACAGAATCTTAGCCCTGTTTTGACTTGTAAAACAAGTGGGTTTAAAATAATCGGAAAGTTCATGTGCATAAATATCAACTTTTTGACTATACACTAATTTCTACCTCTATTATTTGTTTGAAAAACGAATAGCAGTATCTTGAAGTTAAGCTTTCAGTGCAGTGTAAAATATAGTCGTATTCACGCGTAAATTTTGATTCATTTAAATTGTTCTTGCGTTTTGATAATTTTCGAGGAATACTCTGATTTACCCACTGCATTTGTTCTTTAGCCTTTAATATCTCTAATGCTTTTCTTTGCCAATGTCTCAGACTTTTGCCAATGTAACACACGCGTCAATTTCAGGAGCGGCATAAATCTTCAGGCACGAATGCGCATATCTCACTCTGAAGGTGCCGCTGACACAGAAGTTCGACCCTGCCGATGGAATTACTGCCCAGGTAAATACAAGCAGCGGAATGTAAGTTTTTTTACTTTTGCCAGATTCCAATCCTCATATATGGTCGTTTGATGGTCATGCTTCTTTGATTCACAAGATTTGCAAGATATCACGGGATGTTTAGGGTCATTTTAGAGCAGTTCGTCCTTCTAGTTGCGAACTGCATTAATGGTGACCTTAAGATAATGCGAGTTTACTTATAACTATTACTTTTATAATCGGTAGTTCTTCCTTCGCTAACATTGACAGATAAAGCATAGTACTTTTATGACCAAACGTTAAAACGACAAGTTAATAGCACTGCTTCGTATTTGCAGCTTCTGAATGCCGGGACAACAATCGTGAAACCTGTTCGTATTTTCGTCGTTATGGCAGAACTTGCGATGCTCGGTCCCGGAACATTGGGTGAGAAAACAACTCCTTTGCAATTGGTGACGGTTGGCTGGTGGAAGTCATAACACGGAAATGCACAAAATCGCCGTTTCTTTTACTTATATTTGCTAAAAATTGGCGAACCAAAAAGTATTCTGTCCGTGAGGTACTTTCCATAATGACGTAACAATCCAGCAGTTAGCAAGATAAAGCTCTAGTTTTTTCGTAAACCTCAAAACGCGTTGCGGGTTAATGCCTATTGATGAAGTTACGCACTTTTATTGTTTGCGATTTTCTAGCATTTGCTTTCACCAAAGCAGCGTAAATCAAACAAAAAGAAATTGTATTAAAACCTTCCCTATTTGTACGCCTCAAAATGAAATGGCTGAAAATTTTCTTCCTAGAAAAGTTTACCCAAATAAGATCGGTGTGTGATGAGCGCGGATTCGCATGAAACTTACATTAAATCTTGGGTTTTGATAAATACGTGTGGCAATGGCAATAAATCAAATTTGAGATAAGACTGGCATTGCCAAGGTGAAGGAAAAATTTACTAGCAAACTATAGTGGGAGTTCAAAAAATATGTGATCAAAACGAAAGAAATTCATGATGAACATATTTTGCAGATTTTTGGTATCAAATTGTCCACAGACTTGCGGCTGGTGTTCCAGACCAAACGAAGGTTGGTAGTTCTCTTAAAAAATCTTGTCACTGAAGATGTGTTATGTTTTCAAATGTTTAGCACTACTCATTTAAAATACTGTAATGATTATGTCTAGAGGCATTGATATACTGTTGCCATGAATCTGTTTATGCAGATAAACTTAGTCATCGACAAGAAATGCGCCCAAACTGTTCGCCAAGTTGTTATTTTAACATTACGCAGGAATTGAACGAGTGTTTTGTGGACTCAGCTGTAACTCGGATAAACACAGCTCAGTTGAACTTAACTGTGCATTTTCCGTTATAATTTCGTTCTGCTATACGCATAAATTTGTTGAAAAATGTATGTCACATCGCTGGCAAATACTTGTGGAACTAGTTCTTGGTAAATCACTTTACAACAAAATAATATTCTGCTGTCACGTTGCGCGAGGTTCAGGTACAGTGCGGGAAGTTCAACTGTATTTTTTTCCAGCGGCTCCTCGACCACCACAAACGGTTTCCAACCAACCAAGAATTGTAAAGATTAGCGTGTACGCTTCAGACAGTTCAGACCCAAAAAAGTACAAATATAGCGCAAGTGCACAAAATCCAGGATTTTCTTACAAAGAAGAAACGAATGAAGCGTTTTATCTCTATACTCGGTAAGTCGCCAAGTTTATAACAACCATCACAAAGATAATGTTAAATCTGGCAACATGGCATAAAGACATGCCGTCTTTAGTTTATAAAGATGAATCTCAGCTCAATCGTTCAGACAGAAGAAGCTGTAAATTGCCGCTTTTTCATCAGGTTTGTATCTGTTGCTTTCGCAGACCTCACGGAGAGTACAAGACACCCATATATTTCTGTTTTGACGACAGAAGGGATGTAGAATCAATTATGCAAACTCGTTGTTCAGATAAAGGTAAGTAAGTTTCTACTTGATACTATAAAAATGATTCGAACCTACGTATGTCTTACTTATGGGCGTCGGAGAAGGAGGACAGCGCCTTGTACCCTGGATTTTGAAATTAACATTTTCCTTTTAAATTTTTAGCAAAAAAAGCTTAGTTTCTTAGTTTTTAAAGGGTAAAATGAAATGTCACCCCTTTTGGCCCCTCTGGAAAAACCTACTGGTTCTCCCCCCTGGAAAAAATCCTTTCTACGCCCATGGTGATACTGACAGGTAAAGTAGGAGCTGTCAGCACAACTCCTTTAATTTGTCAGCACAACTCCCCATACTATAAAATTTATCGGGAGCGTGCTGTCACTGCAAACTTCCCGTCATTTGTCAATGCTGCAAAACGCAGAAAAACAAAAATTAAAAGACACTGTCATAATTAGGATTTTATCTGTTATTTGTGAGACTTTGGTGCACTCAATGTTCTTATAGTTGTCTTTGCAAACGTGAAAAATCTGCATGGTCCGATGTTCGCTCTGTAATTTCTGACATAATCACAACATCCCAACATGCTTTTCAGTTTGCTGCATTCGTAATATCATATTATATAATCGCTTGCGTTTGCAATAACTAGTCTCCACAAAGGCTATCAAGTCGAATCAATCAGCAAAATTTTTAATAAGAAATCGATTACACGTAACACTACGTGTCCTCAGTCCTTCAATCTACAAGCAATGCCTACGGGTGAAACGTTGAAAAGCTAAAGCAAGAACAGAGAAAGCAAGCAAACTGAAGGCTGAAATGAATAATCACAACACAGGCTGCGCCAAGTAAAAAACTGGAAAGTACGTCGTTCTCAAAAAATTGCTTTCAACTGCAAAACTATCTGACGCCAATTATCCCGCAAAAAAACCCACATTGACGGAATTACGCCGCAATGCGTAAGCAGAATCGCGATCGTAAGGTTGGAAGGACATGATACTAGAAATGGCATCAATTTGGAAAAAAGGCTGTGACCCCAAATTGTGACAAGAAAAATGACCCACAGGTTTGGGCTACATCATTCCTCAATCTGCTAACTCTATCACAAAAAAAAAAGTTTAAATACTAAGGCAATTATTGTCTACAAAAAGACATACCACAATTGGACAAAAACTAACAAACTACAAGCACGTTGCTTTAAATTAGACAAAAAACGAAGGATTTCAGGGTGTTGCAAGCTCTGTACACTTTGCGCAGTATGTTGTATGTCGGCCTAACAGCAAACACATTTTCCACGAAATGGCCAGCGCAACGTACAAGTCTGAATCATCGCAAAGTCATGAAAGAAGAACCCGGTCGGCTGATTCCTCGAAAGCTTGCATCAAACTCAGAGCTTTTATTGTCTCTTAGGTTTGAAGACGAAGTACACATTCTTCAGCGCTTCAAGACAAGTCAGTGGATCAACCTTTATCCTGGTAGCAACAATCACTCGGCCGGACGGATCGCAGATGTCAAAAGCGTTCCAGTACAGTTTCTGCTGCGGCTATGGATCGAGAGTCACTTTCATTATATTTGGAACTAGTAAGTGGAACCACACTCCTAAATTCCCAAACTGGCAGCAAAGAGGCTGAAAACTTTTCCTACCCGAAGAAGTTGTTGTGGTGGTCGATATCATCTGTGCAGTGGTGGTTATATATTAACTGGTTGTGGCGATATCGCCATAATCGTCCAAAATTTTCTGCACGAAAGTGGCAGTTTGATTGATATTTTTATATAAGTCATAGCGACAAGGATGACCCGTGATCGCAACAACTTTTAAAGGTGTAGTCGCGACTAGTCACCGAGCAATCTCTACTTTGTGTCCTAGAAAAATACAGATTGGCGTAAAAAAAACTTCCAAAGAACAATGAATTTTATATACGTATTCGCTTTGATAATAGAAACACAGCTGTTATATGTTCAACATATCGGATTCTATTACACATTAACTACATAACAACAGTTTTTTGTCAACAGGCAAATAGCTCTTGTTTTTCGTTTTTTGTTTGCATTATATCGTTCTTGCTAAGAGTGAAAAGATACCTAAGAAACTGAAAGCGTGTAAAGTGGTTTTACATCAGGCTACTAAACGCTGCATGCAAACATCATTTCACTTTAGCAATTATTTGCTTAATGCTTTTCATGAGCGTCTGCGTCTTATGCTATTTTTAGCCCTAAAATAACGGCTGACAATAACGCATATATCAGGTAAAAGACAAATTAAGTTTGTTACGTTTGCTCTGTACAAGCATCTCTCTTAAAAAGAAAACATTTCTTTTGCTTTAGAAAAACCGGCCACATCCCCCGCACCTTTTTTCCCGGGAGGAGCTCCCCCACCCCCCAATACTGGAGGACTTTTTGAGCGATTTACAACAACGCCAATGACATACGTATCTTCCAGCCCATTCATTCCTCCCGCTGGGTATCCTCCTGCGCCCAATGGAGGGGGATTTTTTGGATTCTTCACCACTACAAAACAAACGCCATTGTTTCCAACTGCTAATCCCGGTTACCCTGGTGCTCCTCCAGCACCGATCGGAGGAGGAGGACCGCCACTAGGCTTTGGAATGGAATGTTTTAATGTCCATAACTACTTCAGGTGGATGACTCGTTTTGACTAGATTTCATGCTTTCGGCAGTATTACGTCATGCAAAATATGTTTTCAACGAATGCAAATATTGAATGCTGTTTTGTTGAAGATGAATAATTTTCCCTACTTTCGAGGTCGCAAAGCATTCTAACCTATTTCTGCTGGTTTCAGGGACCTTCACAACACTCCACGACTGGCATGGGACAATGCGCTTACAGCTTCTGCTCAAAGATGGGCCAATTACTTGGTACAAGCTGCTCCTCAGAGACCAAATCAAATAAATCCAGGCTTTAGACGGACGTCAAACTGGCCTCATTCCGATGTAAGATTGCCATTCACAGTTTTAATTTTTGTGTCTTTCTAAGGAAAATATTGCTCAGGACCAAAAAGCGGTTTTCAGTTTCTTGATGTAACAACATATGTTTTGTGTGGTGAAGACTTTAACCCAAATACAAACCAAAACACGTTTCATGCTGATCTTGAAGATTGAAGAAAACAAGACATTCTTGAATTTCCTTTACTTTTCAAAATTTTTTATCTGTGTAGTACAGCGGTTCTCAAATCATTTTGAAGCCCGCACACTGTCCGGAAGGAAAAATCATTTTTGCACCCCTTGCACCGTTTGATGTATTGCTTTTTGTATCATCATCGCTGACATCAATAGTCGCAAAAGTTCCCAAAACAAGAAATTAAACAAATAATTTTAAACGGTCGGTAATATAAATTTAGCTACAGTTTGGCAGAGAAGGTCGCAACCCAAGAAGTCCCTTCTCGCAACCCCTGGGGGTGCGAGCACCCCCAATGGAGAACCGCTGGTGTAGTATTTCAGTAAAATATTTGAGCACTAATTGCGTTTTCAAACTTATTGGGTTTTAAGCAAAAGTAAACCTATTCTTCGAGGGAAGGGAAATGAATTCAGATTTGACTGTATCTTTTCCAATCCAGGGTGCGTGCAGGTTAACTACTGGCGTGCAATCTTTCATATGTTTTAAAATGGACCAGCAAAGTTTTTCTTCCACGTTGCGTGATGCCGTTGCAGAAAATATGGAAGCGCAGCTTCAGTATTTATCGAAAGACTCACGTGTTCTTCATTATTGCAGACTTCCAGCGGATATCGCCAACGCGGTGTGGGAGAAAATATCATGTGGGAATTGCAAACAGGAAAGACTAGCCCAGAAACAACAACCCTTCGCTGGTACGCTGAAATCTTTGACTACAACAGAAACAATCCCATGCAAGGACGAAATGGCAAACCAGTTGGTACGAGTTAATTGTGTTTCCATGGCAGGTGCAAGCTTCTAACCTTTGTGCATACATCTAGCATTGTTTTTTTATCTGTAATTTAAACCTTTCAATCCGATTTGTTTGCCCAGTGTGGACTACAGAAGCTCTTGTGTGGGTTTGTAACAAGTGTTTGCAAGCTGTATTAGTAGGTCTTCTCAAACTAGTCGTCTTGTAACAGACATGAAGAAAATACTGTTGCTTCAAGAGTCTTCAGTATTTGGGTTCAAGCTCCTGTTCCGACACAGGAAACTGCTGAGCCTTATTTCAATAGGAACTTTCATCACTTTTGCATAAGCTAGTGTATTTTTCTCAAGCACGGGCCTTACTACTCGGATAAACTGACCAAGTTAAATTTCAAAATACATTTTCACTAAACGCTTTTTACCTAACGTAAGCAATTTGAAGATCCCATTCTTTCGTTGTAGAAGATTTCCAACGAGAACAACGTTTTTGATTGCAGCATCTGGTGACACCTAAAAAACAAAAAAGCGATTATGCGATAAAACATGTGCCTAAAAGGAGCAGGCAGAATCTTGAACAGAGCCTTGAAGAATTTGAATGCTTGATTTCCGGCTTCAAATCCTGCTCCAAAAACAAAGTACACACAGAAAGCACTAACGTTTGTCATAGACAAAACCCACCGTTTCGCTTCAGTGGTCACTTTTGTCACCAAAACACTAAAGCAGGGTCTCAAACTCAAATTGCTCCGAGGACCAAATGAGGACTTATAAAGTAACCTGAGGGCCGCATTATGACTACCTGAGGGCCGCATTATAACGTTGACGCAACAATGGCTGTACATGAACCTCACTAGAAACAGCTTTTACATCTTATTTCCTGCGAAAGGTATCGTGAGTTATAAGCAAATCGTCTATAACCTTTTCTACGTTCGTTGAGGAACTTGTTGAGTCGCTGGCAGATCACTTTTAAACACCGGTAAACAAACTAAAGAACTTAAATATTTATTATTTGAAAATTCCCAAACAGCATCGTGGGCCGCACAAAATGCGCTCGCGAGCCACATGTGGCCCTCGGGCAGCGTGTTTGAGACCCTGCACTAGAGGAACGCGACCCCAACCAGCTAGCTCGAGCAGTTTGACGTGATCCTAGCGTGAACAACGATTCACATTCACCAAGGAAAGCTAGCTTATGACCTTGAGCAAACAGAAGAACTTGAAACACAATTTAATACCACTCACTAGCATGGCGTTTTCTCAATAAGTATTTCTTCAGGTCATTACACTCAAGTTTTATGGAAGGACACGAAGTTAATGGGATGTGCCATAGCTACTCGAAAAATTATGCAATATGGACAACCCTATTCAACTACGTATGTTGTTGCCCACTATTCCCCTGGAACCATTTACGATCCTTCGTCGAGGCAAAGAACGCTTGACATTTTCAACAGAAATGTACCAGTCGCGAGACCAGGTAAGGATTATCATGCAGTAGTGAGCTGCAAACCATGTTGATACTTACTACCATCGATCCTTACTTTTATGAACTCTTAATCTTTCCTAGTAACTGTTGACGTTCGCTAAAGTACGTCAAAATTTCATATATTGCAGAATGCTATAAAATCTATTTTAAAACTATTTCAATTTACCACATTTTTATGATTTCTCTCGAGACATAATGTTTTTCANTCATGAATTAATTAGGTTGTTGAAGCTTTAACAAATAAATTGTGCGAACCTCTATGCTCAAGGAGTTCTTCAGGAAACTAACAATGCTTGATATGGTTTAAAGTGATTTATGTTGAGATTCTGTACATCGGTTAAAAATTTGCAAGTATCTGTTTTCCAAATCTTCTACAACACGTTTTTAGTATTTGAGATAATTGCTGTTTTTACAACGCCACATCCTAATGCTTTATGCTTATTCTCTTCCAATATTTCAGGGTCTTGCCAAAGCCAATGCTCTGCAACTCAAAACTGCATGGCATATGGACCTGGATCTGCCTGCAACTGCAACGGATTTACGTAAGAACCATCCTTTCATTATTACTTAGAAACTGGAATGAATTTAGTGCAACAAACTTCAATCATTAAGTGGAATATCCGCGTGGAAATGAGAGACTGATTTAACATGCGGTGCATTTTTCACAGTGTTGATTTTCTCACAGCTCACTCACATTCTCCCCTGTTTTATTTCGTGTTTAAACGTCTTTCGGCTCTTTTCTGAACCACTTCTTATCCATGTGATGAGACCTTTAGTCTGAGATGAACACATTAAAAAAATGTATACAATTTTTTATACAATTAACTGAAAATAACTCTTAAACCACTCAGAAAAAGTGAGACGTATTTCAATGTAAGATAGTGGACAAAATAGTAATGTACAGACCTTTTGCGCCTAGTTAATATATCTAAAATAAGTATTTATCAAAACAAAGGTTGTATATTTGCAAACGGATTTGTGAAAGTGTTCTAAAATGTTTTCGTTTCTGCCCTCTTGCGGACAGATTCTTGGAGTAACTCAACAACTCGCACTGAAAAGCAATGCGACATGAAGATGCATATAAAATAACATAAAATGTTTGTTTTCAGGACTCCTGTTTGCAGAGGAAGGGATGCGTGCATAGCAAGATGTGAGAGACCGCAAGGATTCGTTCGCGGTCATTTTAAGGATGTATGTCGGGGAAGGAATTCATGTCAGTGCACAAACCAAGGAGCCGTGTGCTCTTAAAAAAGCAGTTATATTAGGGATTTCCTCCATATTTTCGTCTGTTAATTTATACTTTATGAGTTCAATTTACTGTTTTCATCTTATTTTCAGCACTTAGCTTCTCAGCAGTTCACCGCTATGTGTATGATCGCTGTATAAAAGCATAAGACACGANATATGTATAACTTACATCTCCTTTGTACGTGCATTTATCGAACAGTAAATGTATTTTATACCTCCTAATAAAATTTCATTTTTTAATAAACTTGCTGTGCTCTTATTTGTTTGGTGGACCTGTTGCGTTTATTAGAAAGACTGCTTTCAAGTATACTTCTATTTCAAATCTCAAAATGAGCTGCAATGGTTCAACAATAAAACAGACAATATTTTCAAAGGTCGTTTCAAAAAAGGCAAAAAAGGAAAACTATTGATAATATTTTGAAAAAGTATTTTCAAACGAAACACCGTGTTTATGATGTGGATCGGAGCATGCATTTAATTTATTGCTAACTAGAAAGATAAGAAAACCCATCAAATTTTGAATGCGTAAAATAAATAAGAAAGCTAATTATACAAATGTCAGATACTTTCAAAACGTTTATTTGAAAACCAAAAACATCAAGCAAATCTTCCAGAAAAATGTAGCTTTTGAAAAACTATTCTCCGAAGACAAATTTGACAAGGCGTTTTTTCTACGCTAAAAATTTGAACAACAAACTCATGCAGCATGCGAAATTTCAGAGAAAGAACTAAAACTTGCAACAGCAACCCATCACTCCCACTAATCCTTTATTGCCATTAGTAATTTCATCTCCTGTTTGGATTTCAAAAGCGTGCAACATACTAACTGCGCTTTACCTGTGGTCCGCTCTTCTCTGTCATGAACATTTGAAAAAAACGTTTGTATACGTTTGCCCTGCAGAGTTTACGACTAGTTTCGATGTCAATGTCAATGTTTTCTTAATGACCTTCACTGTACGAAATAACCAACTTTTGTTTTAGTCTTGTGTTAAAGAAAAATACACTATACAAAATCAGCTAACAGTTTTTACGACTGACAGGAAACAATTGACCTTGCAAACTTAGAAGTATGTTATCTCAAACTATTCAGCTTATCTTGACTTCCCGGTCCAGGTTGCCGTTATAAGCTTATGCTGTAGCCTGAATGACGCAGCTGGGTGTTTTTGCTGACGTCAAATACGTTTTCGATGTATTGTATCTGTTGCTCGTGATTGCCTTTCGCTTAAATTAGCCCTTTGAAAATGCAAGCAAAATTATTCTTATTTTCTGTCAAAAAGTATTGGTGAAGATAAAATGTTGATCACCACTGCCTGCCGTCGCACATCTGAAGCCTTTATCAACGGAAATTTCAAAGTTACGATTTTTTTTGTTTTAGTCTTGATACGAAGTTTTTAGAGTTTATTATATAATAGAATGGTTGCGATACAAATGATCACATGACTGAAATCGTTTTAACATGCTATTTTTCTGACAATTTTTAGTTTGTTAAATAAAGGGTTCTGCAGATGCAATTCGTTTGTGTATATTGGTCTTCACTACATTTTTATCAATTTGCCAAAAAATCTAAAATTTAGACATTTTTTCTGACAAGCACGTTTTTTTTAGGATTAAATATAATCAGCTAGAAGTACACATACAGATGAACAACAAGTTGTTCACAATTCAGTTCAAAAAATTTGCATGCACAGAATTTAAAGGTTTTTCGCAAAGTCGAACAGGTGTTTTCACCAAGGCAATCAGCACGAATTTCAAAGCTGAAGGCAATGTTCTTTTTCTCTAAGCTGCAGTACAATGGCACAAAATTAAACAATAAATTTTCAAATGCAACTTCACGCTAAGATGGCAAATTTTTGAAACAAATTATAAATCGGTATTTCTTGAAAAACATTTTTGTTTATCAACGATTTTGATTGTTCACGTATGAAANGTCATGGATAACTGTTCCTTCTATTAAACATTTGTGCATTGATGTCATTGTTCCTCATATTATTACCATGTGGAAAACACTCGTTCGTTTAGACTTTATAGACCAAGTAACCACCACCGACACAAAATTGTGCAAGATCAACCTGCCAACTTGTTTTGTGACGTCGGGGAAAGTCCCACGCAACCAACAACCGAAATGATAGAAACGTTGATAGTGCTCAAGTGCTGCGGTAACAGATAAGATTTCCCCGCCCATTATCCAATGATGAATCAAGCAAAATTATACCATAGCGAAATCAAATGGTTGTCATAAACACCGGAAGGGTTTGCCCATAGGTGTACGGGAGTGCCTAATTTTGGGGATGCAAAAATTTTTTGCCCAAATTTGATCTTGTTTTTCCCAAATAACGTATAAACATCAAGTCTTAATGTTAAGACTAAAACTTACCATTGTAAAGAAATAAAGGTGTCTGCATGCCTAATTACCAATTACCGGAGCTCAAAGCCGTCCGCCCTCAACTAGCAATCAATATGCTGCATAGACACATGTGAATAAGGGTAATCTTTATTGTGTTGAAAAATGTGATCTAATTACAATAAAATCCCCCAAAAATTGCTGTTAATGCCACCACGTGTGGAAGGTTTTGTTCAGCATCTTCATTTTCAACTTTTTATATACGTTTTAAACTTATTCTTCCAACACGTTCATCCTAATAGCTGAGATCAGTTCTTCTCTAGCACAGATGTTTGCATTTGTGTTAGCCACAATTGCAGTCAATCTGGAAAAGGAGTAAAATATTAAATTAAAAGTACTACATTGCTGCAAATAGGTCAAGTCTCAAGAAAGGAGAGGGAAAGGAGGCAATTTGATACATACCATATAGCTTAGCCTTCCACATAAGGCAATCTTCACTGCAATGTGTTGTACTTAAAATACTACAACTTACTTGAACGTTTATAGCTTTTAATCTCAAGTCACATTATGAAAACGAAAAATCCACTCCAGTTTAGACAGTTAAACGCGCACTGAACACAGTACGCTAATAAAAAAATAACAATATGGGACTCAGTAGGCAAATACTGCAGCCTATATGATCAACTACCAACGAAAGTGTACAAATTCACATTTCCAATGACAAATGACTTATAACACCAACAAGAATATTATATAAAAATAGCAGTTTCACTGGACTGCATTAGCATTAGTGAATTATGTAGTGCAACAAATAGTAGCCTACAGTTGCTACTATTCATGAACACTTCACCTCACAGCATTAAATTGAAACATTAAAATGTGGCAAGATGCAATTTATGAAATTCATTGCATGAAACGAACAGAAAATATTAAAACCTGAACAGTATGAAATCACAGCTACTTTACTACTACACAACATATTACAGCTGAAGTTACGTAGCTAATTCTGCTCATGAATACTTTGCGGATACAGATTCACACTTGCAAATCTCACAACATCAAGCAAGTTTTGAAACCCGAAAACTTCACAGTATCATATCACAGCACATTACTACCACAAAACTTTTTGCAGCTACAGCTTAGTTGCACACTTTACAGCATCAATAATTTGACGTTTACAAAAATTAGGGTTAGTTGGAATGGTGGGTTACCGCTACATGTTCCTAACTTTTGAAATGTTTCTAATTATACCCAAATTTGAATGAGGTTGTTCCCATTGGCCCAAATTTGATTTGGGCTGTTGTAATTTGCACAGATGATTCCAGTTGTACCCAAGTTTGAATGAAGCTGTTTCACTTACTCAAATATGAGAAGCTGTTGGAATTTGCCCAAATGTTTCTAATTGTATGGAAATAAATTAAGAACTTTTATTTTACCCAAATTGGAATGAAGCTGTTTGAAATTCCACAAAATTGAATAAAGCTGTTTGAAGTTCCCAAAAAATGAATGAAGCTGTTTGAAGTTGCCCAAAATTGAATGAAGATGCTCCACTTGGCCCGAATTTGAATAGAGCTATTGCCATTTGGCCAGAGTTGGTTTAGTCTGTTGGAATTTACCTGAATTCTTCCAATTTATGGAAACATTTCTAAGTTCACCCAAATTTGAATAGTTGTCCTAATTTGCTCAAATTTCATTGAGTTTGTTAAACTTTACCCAAATGATTCTAATTTTCTTCAAATTGGAACAAAACTCTTATAGTTCACCCAGACATTTCTAAATGCACTAAAATTTCAATCCAGCTTTGAAAAAGACTGTTTGAAGTTGCCCACAATTAAATGAAGCTGTTATAAACTGCCAAAGTTTTATTTGACTGATGGACATCACCCAAATGCTTCCACTTTATCTAAATACTTTTTTATCACCCAAATTTGAATGAAGCATTTCTTATTTTCCCAGATTTAATTGAAGCTATTGAACCATACCCACATGCTCCTAATTTGTTCAAATGTTTCTAATTTTACCCAAAACTTGAATAAAGCTTCTTAGTTGGCCCAAGTTTGATGAAGGCTGTTGGGATTACCACATGGTTCAAGTTCACTCAAGGGCAGTGTCTATTTTGCCGTCCGGGGCAAAAAAGAATGGCAAAATATTCACAGAGTATTGTTACGGTAAAAAATATCTTTTTATTTGGCTTGTGGGCCAAGATACTTTTCCGCATTTAGCTACATCCGAAATACCTACATGGGTTCGTCCATGGA
>JGI24159J19872_10007072_pt1 | contig 14677 bp, 5 predicted proteins | sample Ectturendosymbi4_FD_19872 | JGI IMG/M metagenome (IMG submission 19872) | reverse complement strand
CTGTCTGTAGAAGAAAGAATACTGAATTACGCAACGGCTTTACGCAATACGTAAACTTGTTGTCTGCGCAAATGGAGTTAATGAAATATTTGAAAGATTATGTTGCGGGTGATATATTGAAAGTCCGACATAAGGTCGTTCAACATTGAAAACAGCTGGAATTGATTTTGGATCTAATGTTTTATCAAACTAACTACTCAATGGCGTCAGATGAGGCTTTTCGTTTATGCTAACAACTCTTGCAGAGTAATTTTAACTAATTTTTGTGGAGATTTAAGCACAATGCTTAATACTACAGAAACGATCCCATCTCCGAAACGCAACTGTCTTGAATGTCCTTTTGTTTACATCTAATCTCATTTCGTATTTTATCAACTCAAGAGTGTTTGCTTTTTCGCTGTGTTTTAGGTATCGCTCAAAAAATGAGAAACAAAGATCTTCAAGAACACAGTTCGAATCTAAGACCTTGCTCAGCATTTCTTCTAAAACAACGTCACCTACCAGCCCTCGCGCAACAGCAAGCCAGCGAACTTGTCTGAACTGACAACCTGGCCGAGCTCAGCAATTCACGTTTTTTACGCAGCAACAGACGGATAGCTCTTGCACGACAGCGTGCACAAACCGTTATGTTGCAGGCAGAAACTTTCGAAAAATCCTTTCCCGCCCGAGGCTCATTATATTATGTACCGCGTGTAGTTTAGATAACAATCGCAAAACCATCGAGGAAGACAAACTGCAATTCCAGACAGAGCCCTGCGACAGCCACCAACCAACTGACGCGTCTTTGCTGCTAAGGCGCTTGCACTGCTTGTAACGCTTGTTCGCGCCCTTTTACTGATTCATGCGCACAACTTGTCAAGAGACGGCGCACTCATAACTGTTATGCCTTCGAAGGCGAAAATTATATCCGATTCAATGCAGTTCATTTTGTCAACGTAATTTCTGAACACAGCGGAACGATTTTGGCAAGTCACATCACATCTCTCAAATCGGCCAACGTACCCAGCAACTGATCTTTAAAGTTTTACACGTTAGAAAAACTCAACGGACCGCTCCTTCGCTCGACGACAGAAGAGGCAATCCAGTTTGTCATGCCAGTTCGAGCCGCAAATCTCTTCGAAAGCAATGGGGCGTAAACCTTGTCGCATCTTGGGCGAAATGTATTTTGAGTGTTCCCGTTTTGCCGTTAAAGCTGGTGTAGCTTGGACTGAAATATTTTTCCAGTTGGACAAGAACACGTCTCAGCATTGCAGAAATTTGTTGTAAAGTCTTCTTCCACAAAATTCAAGCTACTAATCAAAATTTTTGAATTGTAAAAGCGAATGGTTTAGAAGAAATCAACGTTAGATGTTTAAGCAAAGTTTCACATCATTTCATAGCTCAGCTTTATCGTGCAAAGCAACCCTACAAATTACGTTAGACGCAAACCTTTCAGAAACCCAAAATTCGAGCACCATCTGATTTCTAAGGTTCATTAAAGAAATCTTTAAACCAAACGTTCGTTAAAAAAAGCATTCTCAGAGGTTTCAATGTCAGCTACTTAAAAATTGATTTACTCTTGATTCGCATAAATGTTTTGTTTTTCTTTAAAATTTAGGAAATACCTGGCGCGTTTTTCTGTTGCAAAAATATGAACTTTTACTTGAAAAACGTTTTTCGTTTGGTGCGCACAGGCAATGAGGAAATTTATATAAACGCATGAGTGCTTTTCGAAATCATCCTCAGTTATTTAAGAAGCGCAGATCTACAATGTCAGTCTAAGATATCGGTGCAGTGCAGGCGTTTGCTACATTAACCACAATAGAGCGTTTGCTGAGATATACCCCGTTTCCCCAACGGGGTGTTCGCAGGTTCTGTGTGACAACTGCTGCCGGCGCAGTTCGCATCTTGCCGATTTGACAACGTTCTGTTGTCTTATAAAAGCTATTGTTGAAAATCGGAGCCGCTTGTATTCTTTTTCGGTTGCTTCATTTTCAAGCCGTGTCTAACCCCCAACAATCAAGGAACCGCGACACTCTTGCACGTTTTTACTTAGAACAAGCCTCGCATTGCACGCCATGAAAATCAAAAACGAATCGAGGTGTTTTTCTGCAGCTGATCACTGAGCAGAGCTGCCTCTTGGCTTGTTTGCAGCTCAAGAGTTTTTCATTTATCTCTGAAGGTCATTGTCATCCATCAATGAAACACGAAACAATACACCAAGGCACTTAACTTGCTCAGCGAACTCAATCGGCACAACATTCATTTGAACAGTCAAGTGCTGCTGTTTGTATATAATTTTTTGACAGAAACGTGTGCCCACTCTTTTGCAGTTAAAAATATTTCATGTTTAGCAGCATGCAAAAAAATCATTTTTATTGAGATTTTTCAAACTGTTTCAAATTGTTGCGCTGCTATTTTTGACACCAGTGCCTGACATAAAGTATGTCTATTCAGGTCCGAACTGCCAGTAAATTTACGCTGTGGCGATACGTTTCGGCATGCGTTTGTTATCAGTCAGCTGGCCCTTTAATCGTAACTGGGCTTGCGTTTCCGATTTATATCGATTTATGAATATTTTGTTGTCCATCAAAAAAAGGCTCATTCAATCGGTGCAACGTAACCATGTTTTATGATGTCATAATAGCAACAACAATACTATTGCTGATGTTGAGTTGACCTACAAATTTCGCACTACGCTAAATCTTGTTGCTTTTCGACGTCAACTTGTCTCCACACATGTGATGGGTTTGAATCCCTCAGCAAACTTTTAATAGGAAATCGGGTTCACGTAACAATACGCACCTTCAGTGCTACAACTGTATTCAAATAGAATCTGCACAGCAAACATCGTTTGCTTAATTCGCGATGTTGTCACACACTTCAAAGTGTGCCTGTGCTGTGCCATTGCGTTTACATGAGTTATGTCACATCCAGTGTTACTGTACTTCAACATGGTTCTTTGTGAAACGTATTGGCTAAAAAACTAGACATTTAAAAGCATATTTGAAACCAAAGCACAACAGGGAAGTTAAGCCCAAACAATACAAAATTCTAGTTGTTTGCTTCATGTACATCTACTTACGAAAAATCACATCCAATTTACATTTCTGTGGCAAACACAACATGAAACGCTGTAAAACTCTTTGTGTAGGCGCAAACGTAAACAGCTGTCATAATAACAAAACAAAACACCAAACAAAGCTTCATAAACCAAAGCCTTTGTTAGGGGTTGCTTTGACTTGGAAAACCAATGAAACCTTTTTGTAGGTTTCACTGAGGCTTGAAAGATTGATGNCTCTGTTCTGCCGAGCTCGCCAGATTCTTTCGTGTCTCCCCACAATGACGTTTTTCAAACAACTTGGCCGTGTGCCATGATGCCTCGTCTGCTTTTCAAATGGTCCCCATCCCCATCAGCGCCTTGAACATCGCTAATAAACTGCGAAACGGCAACGTGCTTAGCAGAACGTACCAACATTTTTATACCTATCCAATCGCTTGTTGTACTGCTTGATTAAACGTTTTTCAACTTCTGCTTTGCACCGCTCTCAAGTGCAGCCTCTGCTGGTGATCGAAAGAAGTGCCACAGGCAGCTACGTCGTTATACGCAGAAATGATTTTTGTTTTTTTGCATGTGTAGGTGCTTGAAGTGTGATGTTGCCTGCATGTTTACCCGGGGACTTCCTCATGTTTTCCGGATAAACGTATATTTGGGCGCAGCCTTTAAAAACGGTGGCACACAGCAGGCACGGTTAGTTTCAGAGAGTAGGTGAGTCCAGTTGTTCCCACCAAGTCAACGGCACCTCCAGCACCTACGACAGTTGGCCGTATGGTAATAAGGCTGGATCAAACAAGCGATAAACATGCAGCTAAATTTTCCACGTAAAAATGATAAAAGAGGTTAAAAAGCCTCTCGTTTGCAGGTTTTGCAACTCTTCGCTTAGCACCTTCTACACCGTGGTACCAGTGGCGTAGCCAGTCCAAAACTATTCGGGGAGAGCAAAGCTTTTTGACTCAAAACGAGCAACAGTATTTTGTTCGGGAAATCGCCCCTGAAAGCACAAAACTACAAGATATGCTAGAATGCTTGGAGGGGTCATGACCCCCTGGCTACGCTTACGCGCGGTGCACAGCGCGGGAACCAGTTGAATTTTTCTGAGGGGGCAAAGGATTTGTGCCACACAACTAAAAATGTTATTCGTGGCTTTCAAAATGTTTTGGAAATTTCGTAAGGGCAGTTGCCCGGTCTGCCGTCCCTGGTTGCGGGCGGGGCGAAGAACAATGCCGGCTAAATGAGATCTTCGCTGGTTTTCTTAAAATTTACCTTTCCTTATTGAAAACCTTTTGTAACAAATCCACCAATTATTAAGTAAAGACAGTACCTCAACCGTTTACCCTTGATTTCCTATTGGAAAAAAGCTATAGAGCTAACTTGAGGTCTGTGGACTCTTCGCTTTCATAAAAACTAAATTTCAGATCAACTGGCGTTTTGCTGATTTGACCTCACGTAAACATTTACATCTTCTCCTCTACTCGATTTTCAAGTGATGTGCTTACGGGCCATGTTGGGCGGCGTTTTTTCGGCGATGTTAAGGGCGCCAGACAAATTTCCGCTGATCCTGGTAATCCCTATTTCGGTTTGCGATAAGCCTTGAGGGAAGTTTAGCTGCACTTCCTATCAGTATATTTTCAACAGAACAACTACAACGCTTTAACCGCCGAGTCCGGTTCAACCGAACACCGAAGTACAACAATAATGACGGAGATTGATTACTTTGAGTGACTGTAAATTTCGATGTTGTTGCGGAGCGTATCAGCTTGCATCGCTACATCTTAGTCAAGATCTGTTTTGTCGATGTCTAAGAAAAGCAAACAGAGGACAAAAAGCACAGAGAATTTATTTGGAAAAAACAAAAGTCCTATTAGTCAAGGTAGGGTGAGGTTATGTTTAGTCTTTATTTGCGGTCTTAGAATTTGTTCGACTTGATTTAACCTTATCACCATCCGGAAAGAGTGCAAGACGTTAGAAAAGGTCAGTGAGGAGATTACCATTTTCGTGTATGGAGAAGTTAGGTTAGGGAACCTAAAACCCTTAATTTGATCTTTGCTGATAATCAGTCACGCAGAGTTTCCCCGGAGCTTCAGTTACTGGTANTTTCCGCAACAGNAAATATTTTCATGAGTATGCAAATTGTAGATTGCATTCTTAAAACCTGCAAGAATTAGCAAAAGAAATGATAGGAAATACCAACAGAAGGTAAGGTTTTACTGTCCCGGGAATTTTTAGTTTGAAAAAAATATAAAGGTATTGCCTCAGTAATGCTCCGTGATGTTAAGTGCCTTCGGGCGGCCTCGCATATATGCAGGTGTAGCAGCGTTGTGTTTTTCCAAATTAACACTAATAATAACGTGTCCTGGCTTGTCACATTGAACTAAATAACGCCACTAGTCGTGACAGGAGAATTGAGCACTGCTGGTTTCCACGTGCAGTGACACAACAGGTAGTAATCTACAGGCTTGTTATTTTATCTCTTGCTTATTCTGTGACGGTTTGCTTCCAACCGATAAATCACCGGCATTGGCCACGTAAATATTTTGCGACGTAGCAACCTCGCAACGTGACATTTGCANCGTGNCACATTACCGAGATCTCCATTCAACGACATGTTTGTCGCCGATCTGACTGGGGGTCANGTTGTAGAAACGCCAAGTCGACGAATTGACCCTCTGGGTACTGCTTGCCTCTGNCCAAGCGCTGTTGTTAATTGTTTCAATTTGAGGACAAAGACGTGGCGGTGTTGAGGTTCCATAAACCTTTACCCGTTGAACAATTCCAGCATTTTTTGAATTGCGCACCTCGTCGCGATCTCACTGCTGTTCAACCCACCATTTCAATAAATTCAAAACTGCCTGTGTTTTCGTTTTCATTAAGTGGCATGAGTATTGTAGACGCTGCTGCGTATATTAAAAAAAAAGAAAAAATTTAAAACTGTAAGATGGCCGTTACGTCTTGAAAGTGATGCTCAGGTGGAGATATTCAATATGCAAGGCGCACCGCAGAAAGCCAAAATGCAAGGGGGAAGTTAGTTCTATTGATAGCAACAATGATCTCAGAACTTTCCGTAAAAAGGAAGTTAGTTATCCAGCAATTTTAGTTTTAAGTCTCGCTAATTTTTTTACGCAAAGTTGTTGCGCACATGCGTAAGCGACAACTTGACCTTTTTCCAGTGAAAAATGTTTCCGGCAATCTATCAAATATCCTTGTTGAGTGCAGCGTTAGTCATTTCATCAAGTGTCGCCGTGTTATTACCTGGCCTTTAGGCCCTCAGTTCCTTTTTGAAAAGACGTTGTACATTCAGAGAAGTTTGTGATCAGTGGCGGTTCTGCGGTTCTAAGGTGGGCCTGGGTGGACCATGGTCCCTCCAGATTTTTGGCTGCCCCCCTGCTTGGCCCCCAAGTTTTGAGCTTAAATTCACGTTAAAGTTCGTTTGATTGACATACACAGCAGGTAACGTTCAGCCAGCAAAATTTTAAACGATTTGAAGACTTTCCGGCAACGTTTCTGACGATATTCACAAGCCTATGTTAGGTTTGATATGATTGATCAGAGCAAATCAATCTTCATTACGACGGAAAATCACCATGCAGGAGAGACATTTATGTTGGTCCCACTACTTTTTTCCTTAGCCCCGCAGTGCTCCTCAGTTTTTTTCATTCTAGAATCGACACGGTTTGTGATCATTTCCGCTGATCATCATCAACCCCCCGTAAGTTGGCACGTTTTGTTGATGCTGAAAACACTTCAGCTTTATACTTATGGTGTCACTTTTAAGTAAATATAGAAAGTCATGATTTGACGCACAAGGCAATAATGCTACTTTCTGTTCAAGTGGTGCAAAAAACGCCAGTTACATAAAAGCAAAAAATGGCAAGACACAGCAAAACTCTCACTTCTTTTCCGGTATCGCATTCTGCAACTTTTAAAGGAACATGTCACCTGCTTTTTTAGCATGTCAAACCGACACAATTTAATTTAACCTGGATTACGATGTATTAGTGGATTTATAAACTGGCACATCAAAAGTGTTTCCAAGGAAAGTATTAATTAACTTATATCCGATGACAGTATTAATGTAGCTTTATATAAAAGGATTTTGTTTGCCATCTACGAAACACCTGATAAACAAATATGTCGATTGTTGCTTTGATTATTTTGTAGTTTTCCGAAAATAAGTTGGTCAATTAACCAATCATCTCATTCTGACATTTTGTCTGACGTTAGGTTAAAAATAAAACTTAATCGCTTAATTTTAATGATGAAAGCATTTGGACCCTTATATCGGCCAAGTCACTTCGTCACTTCTCGTTGTCGCTGGCATGCCAGTCGTGAGGAACAAATTTTAATTGATCGCTCTCCACTGAGGCGTCGCTCTCCACACCTTGAGGCGTTTTTCGCTATGAGGCGCTTTAAACGTTCGATGAGCATGAAAACCTAAAAACACTGTTGAAAAACTTTTGGAAACGGGGAAACAGGTTTCAAATATCGGCATCAGCATTTCCACACTGTGCTTCTATGTTAACTTCATAATAGTCAATCGCTAATCTGCTGCATGGATTTCATGAGGGTCGTGTTCGACTTACTAAAACAAAGATCGCTTCTACTAAGACACATGCTCAAGTAAAGCTGAGTAAAAGACAGGTCCGATCAAGGGCAGTTGCGCAAACAGATCTTTCAAAGTGAACATAAAATCAAAACATTCTGTGTTTGACCAGTGGCATCGCCGCTGTTATCAGATGCGAGCAAACAAAAACATCCGCCAAGGTTGTGAAAACAACATCATTGAGTATTTCGCCGGACCATGAACTTTGCCAAACAGGCGTGTTTCAGTTGACAGAGGGGATTATTTTCATTAATAAACAGTAATAAACAGTACGATGCTTATACGTTTTTCGAAAATGGATTTTTTTGGTTCTTGTCCCTGTTACAAGGCAGACTACGTAAAACGAGAGTGCTGTTCTGACGTTAGGTGGNCATTGGTCTGGAGAAGCCTTTAAAATTTTTTNTAACTTTTGTTTGCGTCTTGCACACGTGATGCTGCTTATTGTGAGCTTGCATAAAGCACCAAACACAAACCNCACTTAGTTCGTGCGCACCCAAGCCTGCGACAACATCGGACTATCGAGCTCACACTTTCTCTAATGAAAACAACAGACTAACAACCTCGCTGCAATCACAATGCGGGGACGTTGACTTGCTTAAAGTGTACCACACCAGGTTCAATGTTTGCCCCTGATTTTTGGAAGCCTTTGACTAGGCATACCATACGTCCCGTTTTAGCCGGGACAGTCCTGGTTTTAGGGCTTTGTCTCGGCGTCCCGGTCGGTCAACCAAGAAGTCACGGTTAGGCATTCAGTTAGCCATAATGAATCACATTTGGTCTGATAACAGAATGCTGGGGCAGAATGTCAAAGCCCTATCATCTGTAAAATTAATACTGACTTTTCTTGGTGTGACTTTTACGAGAAAATACAATCGAGCAAAGACTTCTTGAAAAACGTATTGGTTACAGAAAAGTATGATTGGGTGAATGGGTAAATTTTCAAATGCTTTAAAATTGTTTTGTTTCTTGATAAAATGTATTATTTTAGTTTTTCTTGGAGTCTTAACTGAAGGAATCCAAAATAGCTACATACTCCAAGTTAGATATAAACCAATAAACCACATTTATCTGATAAGTCTCGTTGTTCTGAAACGTCCTGGTTTTCAATCGCAAAAATATGGTTTGCCTGCCTTTGACTTACATTTGCGAATCTTTGCCGTCCTATCTTATTTTTATTATCTTTTTGCTTAATTTCCCTTTGACTACCGCCAAAAAAGAGTTTTTTTTTCAGGTTAAATTAACAAAGTAATTTTAGAATGGTTGGTAAAGCAATGGCTAAAAGAGCTGATAGAAAGAGAGCGAAAAGAGAAAGTAAAATAGGTCTCGAAACTTTGCATAATGAAAAAATACAGCAAATGGAGAAAAGGTTATCTCAACACAACTCGGTAGAATCAACGTACCTCTGATCAAAGTCATTATCCTCCATTCCACAGTCGTGTCAAAGATCCATGTACTCCAGATTTTCTCCAATTTTACATAATCACAAGCTTTTAAAGCTTAATGCGCTTTTGCTTGTCGAGGTTAAACCTACATTACCAAACCATGTATGTTGCCCTGATAGTCCTGCCAAACATATAATGAAATCTTTTTATTTTACAACGTTTTGGAAACATGCGTTACGAATAAAATGCACCCTTTAAAATACGTAAAATTTCTGCAAAAGTTTAACTATACCGCTTTTCATCTTTCGATTCTTTGACCATTCTCTAGCAGCGTTGTTACAGATACCGTCAGTCACATGACATCACCGCCGAAGTGTGTAGATAGTATGACCGGCAAGGCGTAAGAAAAACCTGGATTCGAGGTGTCAGCGAAGCTAGTTGAATGTGTTTCGAAAGCGCAACAGTAACAGATCTTTCCGAGTTATTTGACACATTTTTATATGTATTGCGAAAAGCCGAAAATGGAAGGGTTGGAACTGAACTGTCAGCTGAGATAATATAACGATTTAACAAGAAAACTATCCCGCAAAATATAACTGATGCTTTGATCATGTTTGCAGATATAGTTTCTGTAGAACTTTCTATTGTCACTACGCAATCAACAGCGCATCATAAGTACGATCAGAAATTCAACGTTCAAAATCCTTGCAAAAAAATCTAAACTTCCAGCTGGAACCTGACATAACCAATACATGTGCAGATTATTAGTGCCCATTGCAAATTTGAATTCCTCAACCACTACTTAGGGTTTTCACTTCAAAGCAGTGGTTCTTAATCATTTTATTAATTATCGTTACCCCTAAAAACAACAGGATGGATTTCAATTACCCTCATTTAAAGAAATAACAAATTACAGCTTTCGATCAATTGACAATAAACAACACGAAAATGACGTTAACCTGCATTCAATTGTCCATCAAATATATATCAATAGGAAAGCTGATGCAGTTTTTTTGCATTCAAGCAGTCAAACCTATTAATACTTGTAACACCAAACTTCAGAAAAGCTTCTTTGTAGCTGCGTTTCTTCGGAGGCATATACCGTAATAATTTTTAGCTTACACTGGACTACAATACAGCTTACACTGCTAGCGACTACTTGTCACTAGACAAAGATCTACGATACATAAGAGATTCCAGGACTATGACGTCACAGAAGGCATGATGTTTTAAGTGAAACGAAACAACACATGAACGCACACGAAACTTGAAAAGCCAACGTGGCTCATTTTTGTATTGCCATTTTGCAGAGTTTTTGCTAGGCGTTAGTATAGTCCAGTTTCATTTCACGGTACTTTTGTCTAGGGATGGGAATTTCAGAATATCGAAACTGTCGAATCCGAATCCTGAAAGATTCGAATCCAATCGGTCGATTTGTTTCGAATAGTTGGAAACGAAATCATAATAATTATTAACAAACGGAGATGGAAATAAAACATAGTCGGACGCATCTTTTATGACGTTAACAATGTGCTCTCCATAGAAGCATTAAGTAAATATACAGTAGGCGCAAAACGTCGCGTTCTTTTTCTTTATTGCTTTAAGATCACATTTGACGAGAAAAAATTGCCTAAGACTTAACAATCTGAATTGCAATAAGACCAAGGTATGAACTTGTCATTTCATTGCCCATAATTCGACCAGTGACATTTTCCATTAAATAGAAAAACGCACGTTGGGGCCTCATGTTTCAAAAATCTTGGAAGCTTATTCTTGAATAGATTCGAAATACTGAATTCATCTTTTACAATTCTAGAATACGTAACTATTCCGGAATGCCCACCCCTACTTTGATCTAGCATCGATCGCTTAAAGGAGCTTAGTGGAAGGCTGAGAAGACAACATACGTTTACGAAGCTTTTGAACTGACGCTTTGAAGCTTTTCTCGGCTTTGCAAAGTAGTTTGGATTACATTGACGTGTTTCCTGCTAGAAATAATCTAAAATTAGTAGTGTCACAGCATTTTCAAACAGTGCTAGTGTTTGTCATGGAAACTGCAAGAATTTCGTGAAATGTTTTAATAGAACCCCCAATCTTTTTTCAAGCGCGATATTATAAAACATGGAACTGCAAAAAACTGTTAACATGTTAACGTATATAATTTCTTGGCGTCCTCACCGACGCTAAATACTTGGAAATAGAATACTTGTTGACTTCAGCGATATTGAACAGCTTCTAAACGTTTTGCCAAATCCGGGTCTACACTGCGTCCTTACGTTTTTCATATGAGGCAGTGTAATATACCAGCCCGGATGATATCAGCCGCGAAATGTCTTTAAACCTGTCAAAGTTTTGCTAAAAGTTACTGAGTTGGAAATGGGTGAAAAGAGTAACGGTTTTAGTCAGAACACCAAGTTTTCAAACACCTAAAAGGTGTGATTTTCCATCAAAGGCTTATTTATCAATATGATACTTATACGAAAAACTGAAAATGGAGCTATACATTCAGGCCAGCTGATGAGCTGTTAGTAAGTGCCGAATTCCCCTTTAAGTTATTTAGTCCTTACGAGCTGCGTGTTTCGCAGTAAAGCCCGTTGCCATGGCAGGCACTCGAGGGTAGTGCCCCAAAATTTTTTGTGACCCCAAATTTTGTGCCCAGAAAGCCTATAATTAACATTTAATAAAAAACATATTTTCCACTAAAATGTAGTTTGCCCCCAAATCTTAAAACCTGGCTACGATTCGAAGTACGCCGAAAAGAGTCTAATTTTTAAAAATGCGGAATTCAGGCCATCACAAGCAAAAAGGATACTCCGTATCGTTTAACATATTATGTGAAGCGCTTGACCCAGCGAACATGACTGATGGCTTCGGAGTTGTGGCTTGACTTCCTAACTTCGTCGAGATTGCGCTGCAGAGCTGCGGAGCTGCAGAAAGCAACTTTTTCATACCGGTCAATCAACCCACCGTTGAGCCGGTACTGGCTTTGCTGACACAAATTTCCGATGTATACTTCTTACACTGGGTATGCCGAGCAAGTAGTCAATGCGTTTGATCCGAATCTCCAGTTGAATTCAAGCAACAATAATCGTTACTCCGTAAAGGGATCTGTTCTCCTAATTGTCAAATAGCCATCCACCCATCAATCAATCAATGAAACACGTCAAAATAAGTACACATCGAAGTGTAAAAAATCCTGGGGTGCTATTGCGTAACTCAAGCTTGCGTTCGTTGGTCTTCTTAAATAGTTGCTTTCCTGCACTGCACATATAAAGAGGAGAGACTGTGACTGTACACGTGATTGACGCCATCAGTCGCAAAGCCCTCATTGGTNGATCTGAAAATTGGTTCTTGCGTCTGCACTGAAGTAGAAGTGTCTANAGCATACTATCAAACATTCTTACTGCAAAACAACTGCAAAAATGTCGGTTTCCACTTCTTCACTGAGAATACTTGAGCGCTTTTGAAATTTTCCCACTGGTACGGGCAGGGACCTATTGCTGCACTTTCAAAACTTTGGAAGACAATTCAGCAGTTGGTGAGCACAGGCAGTAACTTAAACCTATTCGCTACTCGTCAAAAGTAATCATTCCTGGCGAATATACACTTGACATGCTTCGATACGGCCGCCTTTTCACACGAAGTATTAGCTCGCAGAGTTTTTCCGCGTTTGACAGCATCAGCAATGCTGTCCTTAACGTATATCATTTAAAAGAAGTTCTGTAATGATCACGAACTTTAAAAATTTGTTTGCCAAGCATTTTCATATACCAGGGAATAACGTTGCACGCAATGCCAACCTTCAGTAAACACTTACCGCAAAGGCCTAAAGAGACTTTTGTGCGCTTGTTTTGTCTGAGACCGAAGTTAATGTTTGCTTTTGGTAAAGACCCAATTGAGTTTGAGATATCGTAAACAACAATTGTAGGTGCGGTTTTGAAAAGTGTGCTACGTTACTCAGACTCCGGGAGTTGGAACGGCAAACACAATTGGCAAAATGCCAGAAAACCGGCTAACAATATTTATGCAATGCCAGCCGGAAAATCACGTGTCCATTTCCTCAAGTTACAAGTTGCGTTCCATTTCAATTGTTTTTTCTTTGTGTTGTTCAGTGGTAATGGTCAGTTTTTCCATTTGACAACGAAGTGTACATGTACAAATAAGGGACAGCACATGGACAAATTCGGCCCGAGTTGAAACAACTACCTCGTCGCGTGGTCAAGGGTTTCGTAGCTTGCAAACAGTAACCAGACTGAAATAGGAGCCAATGCTTTACCATACTGGAGTTTAATTTGGATGCACACCATGTTTGATCATCAATTCCTGTACATTATATACACATTACAGGGTATGCGAGTTCATATCACGGCTGCTAGTACAGTGAGGAAATTTTAATCTCTACATTTTGGAAGAGCGGAAGAACCTATGCGACGCTACTGCGTAATAGTTACCTTGACTCCTTGCTTGCTCGCAAAAACGAGTTTTACTGTCAAACTTAGTGGTGACTGCTCTCTTCACCACAATGGTCTTTCTGGTGACGTACGAGGGAATAAAAATCATCCACGATGCGGAAAGCCTCTTGTTACGAGACAGCAGAGAACAGAAAAACAATACGCTAGCACGTGAAAGCCTCGCGAGCATTTAAGACACAGACGTTTCCAATGGAAAGTATACGGACAAGACGGACAAAATATTGTGGCAGAGTGCTGCATAAACACAACGGGCCATTATTAAGAGGTGATGCTGGCGACGCTTTGTCGGGGACATGGAGTGTGTCGCGTGCTGGGACTGAAGCTTTTTGAAGATTTGACAAGTATTTTGAACAACATGGCTCCTATACAAAGCATCGAGCAACTCTGTAATGATATTGTCTTGTTCACAGTTATAAGAAGAACTTTCTCTTTCAGTGCTGCCCTCAGACTTTTCGACATCAGCGGCAACGCTCGATACAAAACAGTGTCCATTTCGTTCAAGAGTTCTAGCGTTAATGTGAGTTTTAATGCACAGACCTAAGACAAAATATATATTATTCATGTGCGGTCTCACGCCCGTCACTCAACAACTAANGCTAGCTACCTGTTGAGCTATAACCTAGCAATTTCCGAGACAAGTATTCATCTTCCNGCAACGACTGNTCTAATTGCGCACNNGGAAAACTGCTGCCAACTTTTCCAAAACTCTTGGAAGTTTGCTAGCTTTGAAAGTAGCGCACACACATGACAAGGTCAAGTATTGTTCTTTTTGCTACTCATGTTGTTTCGTAGCAAGTATTGTTCTTTTTGCTACTCATTCGTCGTCAAGTATTATTCTTTTTGCTACTCATGTTGTTTCGTATAATCCCTATGTAGGTATTGACCTGTTTTATTTGTTATACTTCATCTCTCAATGTATTTTTTAACACCGTGAAAAAAAATTTCCCTGAGTGAAGCTTATCCGTTAGCGGACTTTGAGTTTGTCTTCTTATTGACCGGCTTTGTATCTACAGATTTGCCAGCTCTCACCACACAGTTTTACACATCATTGGTTCGCATTTCTACACTTGTCCTTTATTTTGCCATGCACCTTTACGCCATTTAACCGGTTTCTTATACATTCCAATATAGGCTTTGCCCTGTTTTGTTGTGTTATTGCGCTTCATCATTTTCCAACGTTTTC
>JGI24159J19872_10007071_pt1 | contig 14677 bp, 5 predicted proteins | sample Ectturendosymbi4_FD_19872 | JGI IMG/M metagenome (IMG submission 19872) | reverse complement strand
GTCTTACATTTACAGGACTGATGATGCGTTGGAAAACGTGAAACTAGTTTCCCCGTCAATAAACTGTGACTGATTTACTTGCCGCCATCTTTGTGGCGTTTAACTATTAAAAATATATACACTTGCAAGTTTTAATCGTCGCAGAAGAATGCAAGCAGAAAGCAGGCAGATTCCTCAGAAGCTTGCCGCAAGGCTAAAGTTTGCTTACTGTTAACAAAGTTTTGTCAACTTCTTGATGTTGTAGTGAACCTAAGCTTGTGTTTGCACTCGATTCACTTGGGTTCAACCTGTGACACAGTTGTAAGTTGGGCCAGGTTTGGTAGTAAGTTTGCTAAAATGTTTCAGGCAGATTTCAGGCCTGCATAGAAAATTTTTTCACAACAACAGACACTTATGTTGCCAGTTACTGTTGAACCAATCAAGTTGTTAAATCTTCAATAAAAATGATAAATTGTGATTAATTTAGTTATTTTCACTTTGCTATGTCCCCAATACCTGCAGTTCTGCGTATCTTGACTCACTCAGTAAATTGGCTTTCAGGTCTAAGTTGGGCTTTAAAAATATATGTCGGGCCAGTTTTGGGTTTCAAAAGAAACCCATTTACAACTCTGCTGTGACAAGTTACAATGTGGTTGAGCAAGCACATGAATACGGAGCTTCGGTTTAACATGATTTTGTATCTAAATTTGGTAACGAAAATTCTGATGCGGGCCATATCAAATGTCCACACAGGCTGAAGATTCCCCACCCCTGGATTACAGCAAGCCTAGAGCTTTTAATTATCCCGAGAAAACATTAAGAATCCATGATGTTGAATTTAAATTGGTTGAACGTATGGCCTTTGCTTTTCACATTTACGTGCAAGGGAAAACAAGATCATGAACGCTGTTTCTTGTTTCGTTAACCTCGGTTCGAATAAAACAATGAAAAGCAACTCTTGAGGTGGTGGTACGACAATGACTTCGTGGCAGCGATATCAAGAATCCAAATCAGACGTTGGGATAATGGCAAGTCGCACACTGGGAATCTTCCCAGTGCGAAATAGCGACAGATACCTTGGGTTGTGATCACGCCACTCAACCTCTTTGGTCGGGTGCTGCTAGGCAGAGCTTAAAGTTGCTATATTAATAAGGGTTGACGAAACGGAAACATTTCCTACGCTTTCACTAGAGATGAAACAAAGTTTGATAGTGATGGTTAGAGGCAATGTAGAAAGTGTTTAGTACCAGACTGCATATACTTGTTCCACAATTAGCAGGGATACATTTGTTCGCCTTGATAAACTTTCAGCTTAACACATTATGCTGCCAACATTCATTTAAAATTTCAGTTTTTATCTGTATCTGTTCTGTGCTTGGTCTTGGAGACTGGAGCTGGTATATCAGCACTAATCTTTAAAGAGCCCGTGAGTATGGTCACCATCGATTCCGATCCTGCTTTGCATCAAGATGCTGTTGTTGGTAATTACTTCAGGTAATTTGCATGCTTGACACATGATTTCATTGCAACGTAATTTTATGTACTGATAATGCAATATTGATGGTTGTTCAATTAGCAGTTGTTATTTTTTCAAAGTTTGATGGTTGCTGTCAGTTTTTTAGATTGCTTCCAACACTGGTTGTGGTGGTTTTTACCCGAAGCTGTGTATGCGGAGTTTGTAAGTGAACCAGTCATTTCAAAGATTTGACATTCCATTGTGAAGCAAACCTTTTTGTTAATTGCAGCATGATATTAGTCATTGAGTAAATATTTACGAATAAAACCTTATCATAGCATGAAAATTTGTGTGTAGCTTGCAAAAATGCTTGTTGCAAGTAATATGTGGCATACACTCAAAACTGAAAATTTTGCTTGAAAGTCTGAACTGATCTCCAATCAAGATGGTGTCTTGAAAAGCTAATAAAAATTGATTGTGGAAAGATACTGTGATATATTATGCCAAAAAAAAAAAAAAGTAGTGTCATTGTATCTGAGACAAGATTCAGAAAATATGTACTAACTAATTTTAAGTTAAATTTTTATGAGTATAAGAACTATTTCAAACTTTTTTTAGATTAGGTGCCGTATTGGGCTATCATCTTCAAACATTGGAGCAGTTTTGGGCTTGAAATTGTGCACTTTCTGATAGTTTTTTGCTATTGGTTATCATGCAGTTATGGCTATTGCATATCATGTTATTGGATGTGTGTTTGACAGATGGATGGTTTGTGATGTGATGTCTAGTAATTGTGTGATAACATGAAAAAGAGTTGTGAGGTTAGTTACTACAGGCTGGAAACAATGTGCGTGGGTTTGCGATGTTGACAGCAGATGGTAGATCTCTGAAGGTTGACTACTTGAAAAGTAGAGCTTGGGTCAAAAACGGTTGGATGCTCCCGGTCTATACCAATTGAGTCACAACTGACTAGCACAGTACATTGAGCATATTGTAAATGGCCAAGTCATGTGCCTGGAAATATACGAGGGCAATGTAAAAGTGCATTGAGATAGTTATCGATGGAAGTATATGAAAGGCATTGTAATGTTTCCAACATGTAGATATGAAGTTTTCTGGCTCTGAATAGTTACATGGTAAGACTGTGACATAGTGTAACTAATTTAAAGTATGTCTGTGCAGTGTGTATGCTCCTAGAGAAAACACACTGCCATTTTGAACTAAACAACCTTGCTACTATATTTTTTTTAAAAGCAGCTGATAACATGAAATTTCTACGACAGCTGCAAGCATGCTAGGTAAGAAACACAGAATCATAGCTGCCTCAGGTGGAAGAACAAAGAGTGTGATCACTGGCTGCAGCAAAAAGAACTGAATGTTATGAAAATATATCCAAGTGTAAAATTTTTGGCGCAAATTTGCAGCCTGGGAATGGGCATAAATTCCACTTTGTTGGGAACAAGAAATTCTGAAACGGAACAGAAAATTTGTTTATTTCTTGTCTTTCACTCATTTTCGATCAAAGCATTCAAATTTTCTCCAATTTGGCCCACCCCACCCAATTGTACCTGAAGAAGGTTGGCAAATACAAAAATAAGCACAAAACATTGAACTGTGTTCAAACTGTTGGAGAAAACGGTATCTGAATGCAGAATTCTTGCTGCGAAATGTCACATTGTTGTGAATGACTCACGTGTTGTTAAGCATCAAATTATTATTCCACACTGGGTTTTTCATTTCGCTGAAACATTTAGGTCATTTGTCAGAAATGGCTTAAAAATTTCTGTAATTTTTTTGTTTTCGGAAATTTTTTATGACAGAAGAAAGCAATAATAATGAATTGTCTTAATTTATCTCAGTCATGAACAAAAAGCAGATTCTGCATATCTATTCAAGCCAGATTAGAGGGTTTTGTATGCGACTAGGGTTCCACACAGCATGCGCTTGAAATATATGAAGGTGCATCACTGTGCAAAAGACACAATCCTGTGTGAAACCCTCCACTTGGCTGGCTCTGACAGATTTCTGTAAGAGGCTCTGTTGGCTAACTTGAAGCACTCCGACTCGACAGCTTTACGCAACCTAGCTCAGAACAAAATTTCGCTCGACTTTCATGTGATTTAAATTATGAGTGTGAATCGAGCTGAATGCTGTAGACCAGGGGTCTCCAAACTTTTTTGTCCAAGGGTCACATAACCTATCACACAACAGTTCGGGGCTGGACATCTTACGTAATGTGACTGTTTTGGGCTATGTTACATTCTACCAAATCAACAAACTTTGTAAATATATTATTTTTTCATTAGTGAGAAAATGTCTTCTCAAGCCGGATGAAATAGTGACGTGGGCTGGATTTGAACCTTGGGTTGTAGTTTGGAGACCCTGCTATAGATGTTTTGATATAAGTTCGTCATTTTGTGTGGTGGGAAATGAGATCAAAATGCGTATTTTCAAGCACGCCACAAATAACATTTTGCCTGAAATGATTTGATTATGTCAAATATACCTTGATCTTTTTGCAGGTATCTTCAGGCATCAGGTCAGAAAAAGTGTTTGCGAAATGTAGTCATGATGTATCACCCATTCTCCAATTCATAAAGTAAAAATTAGTAGTATCCAAATCTTTTAGCTAAAACTGAAGCTAAGGTTGCACATCAGGCAAGTGTTTTTACCCACTCATTTATTGACAGAAACTTAGTGATCTTGCTGCACTTTAAGAAAAGCTGACCCCTAAAGTAATAAAGTCATTATTGTCCATCTGCAAGGTAGCAGTAATTTGCTTAATCATCGCAAACATTAACCAAGCCCAGTAATAACTAAAAGTTCACTATAACCCTAAAAGGTGTCTAATCAGGTAACATGCCAACCTGCGCTCACAAATCGTTTCTATATCACCGTGGTTGCTGGACATGCAGTTCATGTTTTGCCTATGAGTCCTGACAACCACCAGACAGTGACTTAGGGGTATGTTTTCCCTGTTTTTTTTTTAATCGTAAACCAAAGTGTTTTTGAAATGACCGAAAAAAATTGAGTCATTTCGGTCAGAATGTCTGAAAATGCAGCCTATGAACACTGTTATGGCAAGTTTTAATAGAACTGAGACAAATGACTGAAATGTTTCAGACCAAAATGCCTCAGCAAAAAATGATCGAAATGTCGCAGCGAAAAAAAAGCAGTGTCTTCCTGTAGTGTGGGTATGTAGGCCAAACCCGTCGCTTTTGGCATAGAGGTAACAAAAAATGCCATACCACCCAATATGTTTTGTTGAATCAATCTGTCATTTTGTGAATGGATCATCCCTAGAATGCGTAGAACATCTGGGATTTTCTTAAGTAATATGCACTCTTTTAATGTTATCCTTATTGATTGCATGAGCGAAACACTCATTCCCAGTGATAGGTACGCTGTATTATGCTTGGTAGATAGGATAGCTGATTGGCAATGCTGTTGCCAACATAACATTACTTATTCTTGCTGTCAGTGGCGTCTGTCACGCCTGTGTCTTTTATTGACAGGCTAAGAACTTTGTGAATGAATACGTCTTGAAAGGAATCGTGACATATTATGACGACCAAGATTTGAAGAATGTTTTTGACTACATTCAGGAAGATGTGAGTTTCGTGGTGTAAATGGTGATTTTGAGGAAGTTGGTTTCGGTTTTAAAAAATACAGTTTTGGTGTATAGAACGTGTAAAACCGTAGAGTTTTAAAAGTATAAAAACCACTGTAACCACAGTGAAAAATGCACAAATATATCAAGACTTTTCGGACATACTTCATACATCATCAGTTAAAAATGACAATCTTACCAGGAGGTGTCGGCGCACGATCTTATCAGATGTGGGGTCTCAGCTGCAATGTGTCCGTCACTAAAAACGCCCTGCAATGCGTGTTGCACATTTTGCACTGGCATGACAAAGATTGGATAAGCCCCGATCATGGCCCGAGCCCGCATTCCACGGGAGTTTATTCTGTTCAAAGAAATTATCGATTTGTTGCAGAATGCCGTAGTCATCGTCTTCAAAACTTTCGCACATTGAGAATTCTTGTTTCAGCTCATTAGTATGCGCATGTCGACCACCAACCAACAACTGTTCACAGCCAGAGCTGATGAATTTGCTAGCTGAAGGCTGATTTTTGCTGTAATAGCTCAATGTTCTGCCCTACTTGATCAAAAATTTCCTGCGACGAGCACTTACACGGCAGCATATTGCATCGTTCGAAAGAGATCTTCTGAATTTTTTTCTTGGCTTCCGCCCACCTAGATGTTCAGCCATATCCGTAGCGCAAGGCTTGACAAGTCGTTCGCCATTCTCAAAACAACTCGATAGAGTGGTTTAAACCTGATTTGCCCTCTGCCAATGATCTGAGAGCAGGTAGTATTCCAGCAGCACGAAATCGAGCCTGTGTGGCAAAGAAAGACTGAGGCCGCCATATTTATGTGCAAAATGACGTCAAGTAAAATGAGCTTTTAAAATTGATGGTTTCGTAGAAACATTCCCAAGCACTCGAGAAGAAAAATACACTAAGATTTTTGAACACCCCTTCTATTGCAAAGTTGAACCCGAAGTTATCGTAGGATTCCCGATAAGTTCCCTGCTTCGCCATAATAACTGTAGAATATTGTAGTTTTACTTATGAATTGCACCATAGCGCAGACTCCAACGATTTATTGTACAAGTATATGAAAAATAGGCCCACCAATCACGAGCAGCCTGTTGCAATTCGTTTGTAATGTCACTGTAAAGGCCTACTAAACCGAAGTTGGTTACATAGTTCTTATTCTCGCTCTTCTTAACACTAATAGGCCTTTTAATCACTAGCAACTGCCTCCGTGTATTATTTCTTGTGATGTCATGTATATACAAGTTTGCTATAAAGCGCTTCTTTTAAAGTGGCAGGTATGTATGGGTTTCATTGATCGAAGCTCCGAGTCGGGAAAACACTGCCCAGCATTTTTGATCAATATAAGACAAACGCTTGTTAATAAGATTTATAAAGTGCTTGATTGGCTGCTTCCTGCGATAAAGCATGCTACTTGTAGTTAATTCTTTCTGCGACAGTTTCAGTGTTGTGGTGGAAGGATATTTAAAGACTGGGAAATGAACATTTACCACAATTGTTCATCGCCTGGACCAGCTGCATGCGGCGTGCCTTATTCTTGCTGCCGACCACAACCAGGGGATGACAATGTCATCAACTCCATGTGTGGATATGACACAATGACGCTTGAGGTACGTATGCGTGGTTGCTTTTTTGATAAAGTAAAGTTGTGCTCACTATGCGTATTTTGAAAACCTGTGCATCTATCCTGGCACAATTTGCTTTCGCAACGCCTAGCGCTTACTGAACAGCTCCTTTGAACATAATCGCGTGCGTGGATATGTCCCAAAACAACCCAGATGTTTATTGATGTTGATGCATTTATTATCAGCATCTCCCAGATAAGATTTCATTCCCTTGTTTTTTCTCCCTAATCCAATACTGAAATATTGTTCTAATCTAAGTTTTTTTGCAACCAGTCCGTTGTCAGCTTACCAATAGTGGGCTTAACGGATGATAAAGAACTTGCAAGATGTGTTATGTAACAACCTAGCTCTAGCTTTATCTTTATTTGGACAGCTCCAGCGTTGCACAGTTGCTTCAATCAAAATAATGTTACCTGCTAAGATCCCTTGTTTCGATGCAATTACTGGAACCTTTAAACTTAAAATACGCGAGTAAAATAAATTTTGCGGGTTTATGTAGCATGGTGTATTTCAAGATTGATGTGATTGGACATCAAGCGCCTGTGAGAGAATTATGGTCAGTCCGATTGTTACCAATTTTGTTGCATGGATATTGTTTGGGAAGCTTAAGATTTCATACAGAACTTCCTTTGTAGATGAAAAAGATCAGAGGCAGCTTCACATGAAAGCGGCTTATATCGTTTCATTATAGTGTTTGTGTTCATGCGCTGGTGCAGCGGTCCCCGGTACTGAGTATTAAACACAACATGACACCCACATATCACATATTTACGTTGCAACCCTGGTCATGTGTTTATGCATGGTTACACTGTAATTGATTTAACAAAGTTGTACGGTACCTCGACTAAGGGTTATTTCGGCGTCCTAGTTACGAATATGTTCCAGCAGTGATTACTACCGCACTGCTGTGATATATCGTATCTGGGAGTGAAAACACACGAAGCCATACTTGAAAAAAACTTCGGTTGGTTTCAGATTTTTGATGCAGTTGATGTTATTTACGTGGCCGGATGCATCGATTCCGTTATTGACTTTTTTTGGAGCAACCTTAACCTACTAGCTGGAGTGCTTCTTGGGATATTCATACCTCAAGTAAGTTCATGGCATGATTTTGTCTTTAACATTCAGATGGTTTTGAATGATAAAGATGATCATCGTGCAGCACAGGAAGGTCAATTTGGTAAATGGCTGTTCCTCGAATTTTGAGTGCAAAATACGCACGTTTTGTCTGTGGTTAGCGAATTGAGTTCAAAACGCCTTGTTAACCACTTTGTTTGTTCATTGGATAGCCACGTCTTCATTGCATTACCCGCAAGGTTATGATTTCAATTTTGCTGCAGCACTGCCTGGCCGTTACATAATTTTGAGATGGGAAATTATTGTTTATTTGGGTTGTAGCCGCGCTCTATCGGTCGGATTGGTTTGAATGTTTCATTAATTTTTAAAAGAATTAAATCGTCTGCCGCCGAATGTTATAAAGGGGCTCTGCGTAAAATTTCTTTTAGTTTTATGAAAATTCACAAATGAAACGATTGAAGAAAATGGATCCGGTTATTTTCTTTTTGTTTTCATGAAAAGTGGAGTAAACAGAATAAGACCGGTTTCATATTCTCCATGGAGGTAATAGCGCTGTGGTATCTCTGAAAAGATACCCCTGCTCAATATCATCCAAGCATAAAGGAGAGACGTAAAGATGACAACACTCAGTACAGTTGCCCTTCCATTGACGACGATAATTCTTGGCCGTTGCCTTTTAAAAGAAGTAACAAAGACAATTTTTGTTCGAAAACAATGGCGCAATTATCCACATGCATTTGGTTGATGTACGTATTGTGTGGTTGACAAGTTTCAACGTTTCGTGTCAATAGTGTCTGTTCTAATTCGAGCGTGTGAGGTGGCCTCGACCATCCCAGTACCGGCCACAACATTGTTTCGTGATTGTTTTATAAGCAACGCGTCCCCCCAACTTATTATGTGGTCCGGTTTTCCCGTTTCGGTGCAAGTTGTGACAAAGTCAATATTTTCCTTGAGAAGTTTGAAAACTATCAGAAAGTTCATTGGCAGAGTGATCCCACTACAGTATAATGCATTCACTAAAACAGCATCACCCATTGCCAGTAAGCCGATGCCTGATATATATACTGTAGTTGCACTTTCCGTATGATCGTTCGGAGCGGAAATATTTCCAGGAAGGTTTTGCGTGGATGCGAGATTGGTGTCAGTTCTTGAAGGACAGCTCATAGATTTTACGATTAGAATAAAATAAGATTTCGAATGCATTCATTGCGTGAGATTCATACATTTTAATCATTTCACGACATGTAGTTCATCGCGCTTAAGATTTCTCGCTTCCAAAAATTTTAATGTCTGGACAGATTTTCCGGCACAAGTCACTTGCATCGCTGTGTTTTGCGCTGAACCGTGATTTGTTTTTAGATCGCAGGCATCATCCTCTGCGTCATGTACGCTGGAATACTTAAGAACATCATCGCCGCACAGAACAACATCGCCTCTCGCGTATGTGACGAAACAAATATAAGTTTGACCGGTCGCCAAGCGAAGCCAGCTGTAGATGGATCTCTGCCGGAAACACAGCTTGCGTGAAAACTTCACTGTATCTGTTCAACTGTTGGTGATTAGGTGTTAATGTTAGCTGCACTTACAAACACGTACAGGAAATTGCGTCGAATTGGTTGCATATGAGGCTCCTTGATAATCGCAAACCGTGATGCAAATTAAGTTGCGACTCAAGAGGAACTTCTTTACCAAGATCTCCATTTATTCTGTCGGCAAATGTGACCTGACGTGACCTTTTCAATCGTTTGGAAAGTGTTCGATTTAAGATGTACGTTTTTCTACGAATAATTTTAAACGAATTTTTATAGTGGGGGGGGCAGAGTCGGATTTGCGGCTATGTTGCACGTCATGGTTGATTGCTTGTGTGACGTCTTCGGTGATTACGCTTGGAATGCCTTTTTTTGCACAGTTTTTAAGATTGAAGTTCGACTGCGGACCTGCACTTGCTGTGATCTTATCGCAGACTTTTTTTATATTTCGTCGCAACCACTTCACCGAAAACTGTGTGGTTCTCTGGGAAGTGAACCTGCGGCAAACAATCCGAATTTCACGAGTTCGGTCGCAATTTTCATAGGACAGCTTATAGATTTACGATTTGAATATTTCAAAGACCTTGCGAGTGTCATACGTGAAATTTCATTTTGCTTTACATTTAATATGCAATTTTAGGCCATGGCAAGCGTCAAAAACCGTCCACTGGCAAAGCTCACCAACTGAGTTCAGTAATGAGGTATCACCATCAGCTTCTGCTGAACACCTTTGTACCACTGGAACACTAACTATAGAGACGACTAGCTGCTAGACTCGCAGTGAACATTTGGCATGCAACTTTCCACGGCTAACGTAGTTTACTAGTCTTAAAATGTCGTTTGCATAAACTGTGTTCTCTTTCCTGAACCCACTTGTAGGTGGATTGAAGGTGCCTTCATTACAGAAGCCTTCACAAGACTTGCACATTGGCACAGAGTGGCATCGCGGCTCTCAACAAGCTGCTTCAGTGTTAGTTGTAACGGAAAAGCAGAAGGATATTGTGTGTCAAATCAACAACACGCTTACGCTGGCCAAGGGCGGATCCAGCCTGCAAGGTTAGGGGGGCGATTTCAGTATTATTTGGTAGTCAATATCAAGATGTAGTCAAGACGCTTTACGGGTTCTCTTCTGTAAGAGAGATGAAGTATATTTCACAACGCTGTTATGACAAAACAGTGGGCGTCTAAATGGCCTAGTATCGCGAATGCTGTTTTCCGAATTACGCAAAATTATGGCGAATAAATTTACTTTTCTAGGTTTTAGGGGGGGGGGGCGATCGCCCCATTCTGGATCCGCCGCTGGCAATGCTCGATATACATCGATTACAACATGAGTTGATAAGGACAGCCGAGGAACTTTTGAGCAACGACATGTTAGCAGTTGCCGACAAGTCAACAGCAGTTTCCTTACTAACGAGACAACAGATTTGTCAGGAATTTAGCAGATGTCACTTGGAATTAACTTTGTAGATCAGAGCATGAGGTATTTTAGGGATTTTTCTCCTTGACCCAGAGCAGTGGTTCTTAAACATCTACGGGTCACGGACCTCTAGTAGGCTATGTCCTAATCTTAATGAAGGTTCAGTCCCGTCGCCACGAGGGGCTTTGGTGGGCTAACCCCCCTAAAAATTGAAATATGAAACGCTATAAATCATTGGAGTTTTATCAATATTAACTATGTCAATCCTCCCTACACAAACGTGAAGCCCTCTTGCTGGTGACGGTTCTGTGAAGGTTGCGGACCCCCAGGGACTGAATTTAGATTGCGCCCGGGGTAAGGGACAAGTTGGACGCCCCCGTGTTCGTACCTGAGGTCTTTCGGAAGCCAATGTACTGTATTGAAGAAAGCACTTACGACATTGTTGGGACTTCTCGGCGCCCAGGATATTGTGTCCCCCCTCGTTACGCCCCTGAAGAAAAACGTAATAAATATTTGCAATTGGGTCATAATTGTCATTGTAGTGATCACAATGTCTGCAAAGCGTAGCTTAGGAAAAATATAACTGCTGTAATATAAAAACTGTGTTGTTGGTTGCAAATATCAGTGCTATGTTGGTCGTGTGCAAACACCTATTCTGTAATACGCTATGGTTGACCATTTTTTGTGCTCTTGTGTAGTTCGATTGTGCCTGTGATATTGACTACGAGTCTCCAATAATAGAATTATTATTATTAACCCTTTAAATTACAGTACATTCATGGATACGTAAGTCACCTTGACGGACCCCGGGTCAAAAACCTGTGACCCAGAGCAGGGCTTCTCAAACTATGGGTCGCGGTCCCAAATGGGAGTCGTGAAATGTAATTTTGGGTCGCTAAACCAATTGGTTTGACAAATCACATGTAACAATTTTTGTAAAATTTTCAAGAAAATTGAAAGTATGCCTGCAGTGAATCTATTTCTTCTGCATTTTTATTTTTAGGGGCAATATCCTACTTTATGCTGTCAGATGTTTACTATGATGCCTGTTTGAGCTATCAAATGATAATAAAAACCAGGCACGACAAGTATGCGTTTTTACACTATGATTGTTTTAACGTACCAACCGATACTGACCTTACTGCGTTCATTCCGACACGAAGGCATGCTTCTGTTTAGACTAGTTCTAGATCTACTCTAGCTAGGAGTTAGGCTAACTGCTTTGAGAGCACACCGAGTAGTTTCAAACTAAAGTTAAAAGCTTCATACACAGTTTCAGAAACACTTTGGACTTTGATTCAGGAGAAGTTGGATCCACAAGCCATACACAATTGAAACTTTAGGAGGGCACACGCCCAGCCCCGTAACCAGCACGGGGCGAAGAGCTTTCTGAGAGGGGCCCATAGTTTTTTAAACTATGTCCATTGTCCAATATAGTTTTAAATTATGCCCAACACATTTTTCCAGTGGTTTTCGACGCCCCTGGTTACGGGCCTTCATACACCTGCCATGCCCAGGATGAGTTTGCGGAGTTATTAAACGAAAAACATTTGCAACTGGAATTTTCAAAACAGTTTTAGCTTGTATCATTTTTGGATAAGAACAAGAACTGAATGCTCAGTCATTTCTGATCTAGCCATTCATGAACTCTTAGGCTTTTGCATAAGATATTTGTTTGAAGTGGTATTCTCAAACTTGATAATCATCAAGTCCAAAAACCGATCCTTTTTAGGAAAATGTTAAGAATGTCCAGTGGCGATTCTAAGGGTGGGTNATGGCACCCCCAGTTTTTTGGCTGGCCCCCTGCTTGCCAACCCAACTTTTGTGTTTAATTTTACGTTGAAGTACGTTTGATTGACATACACAGCAGATAACTTTCAGCCAGCAAAATTTTAAACGATACTTTAGAAGTCGTCTTGCATGCATTAAATATTTCCCAAATGCATGATAAGCTGGGTTCTTGGTTTTGATGGCGGAGTGATGGGAGATGTTGATGATGACACATGTCAGTGGCAGTGATTGCTCGGATCCTGTGAGAAATGCAGTCAGACCGCGATCGTGGTGGTGAAAGTTTCAGTTCGAAGCTAAGAAACAGTCGCAGAAATGGGAAGATTGATCTATCGTGCATTTAATTGAGGTAGAACTGGATTGTATTACTGTCAGCAGATTGTTGCTTGTCCCATTAGAAAAATGTTTGCGACAGCGTCAGCATTAAGAATTGGGGTCAGTTAATTTATCCTGATTGTAGGCTTGTGTCTGTGACTTGAAGCATCTTTCGGATATGGTTCAAGAACTACCCAGTACCCACACATGTCCTGCAACCTCATAAAAGTTTGTAATGGCTTATGAAATGAAACTTTTCTCGCCTCCTGGAAAATGTGATGGACATAGTTTAGAACTAATGGACATAATTTTAAAAATTTGGTCGCCTCAGAAAATTCTTCGCCCCTCCTAGTGTACCAAGCTGGTTGCGGGCCTGTTTAGGAGCAATTGTTTCCGGCATTTCTGCTGTTTTAAGCGGAGGTCAAACATTTCTGTCAGAACACAAAAGAATTCGCAAATGCATGTTGAATTAGTGAAAATGATTTAAAACTTGAAATACTTCTGGCAAAGAATTTGCTTCGGAAAGAGCCGCAGCTGCCTACGTCGCTCGAAAAATTTATTTCGTTTAAAGCTCCTTTCAGAACTGCGTTTGATTGTATACAGGTTGTTACTAATTGCTGTAACTCTTCTCGTCACCAACTCTTCATGCGAGAGAAGTTTTTCAAAAATGAAGTTAGTCAAAACATATCTCAGAAAATCCATGACCATCAAAGATTAGCAATGCTCTACTTTCAATTGAAACGGTACAAGCTGAAAAAATAGATTTAGATGGCTTTGTTGATGAATTTGACTGTCGACATGATAGGACGACATGATTACACTGAGTTGATGTTAATATGAAATTCTGACGTAGACTGTGTAGGGATTTGTGTGAGAATCATATTGCTCATTGTCTATTTGTCTAACTGTTTCCTTTGGTTTAGGCTATATGAGGTAGTGCGCAGTGGCGTACGCAGAAAATTTCCGAGGGGGTCAAACTTTCGTCACAATCGTGTGACGTCGCAAATCAACTGTAGGGGAAGTGCCCAAGGCAGGACCATTCTAGGGGGGTCCGGGGGCATGTATAGCTGTAACTCTTTATCATGTTACCTGACATACAAACTGCGACCGATCGCCAGACCAATTAATGCATAATTCGATACCAGTGGATGAGCAAACACGCGAAGCACTGCAGCAACCAAACAAGTACCATTCAATCAGTGGCGCAGCCAGCCGAAAAATTTTAGGGGGGCCAAAATGTTTGATTTTCGGCGAATAACACTTTTGTTTAAAAGGCCTCTTAAGACACAAAATGACTATATTTTCTAAAAATTTGGGCAGGGCATGGCCCTTTTGGTCCCCCTGGCTACGCCTACGCATTGAGTGATAACGAACGCGCAACCACTCAACACAAGAAACGGAATAATAATCACACGCACATTCCACGATATTCACCCCCTCCAAAAATAAACCGGTTGACCATATCTGTCCGGTGGCACACCACGAATACTTCGGGTGAAACGACGAGGCTCCGTATTTGCAACATCCTTTAAGTTAGAGCTACTATCATTTGCGTCAATCGTTTGTAACAGAGTCGATGCAGTTGCACCGCTATCCTGCTGACGGTCATTGCTCAAGGCAGGAGGATCGATTGCTTCCTCAGGAACAAGGGCATCTACCACAGGATCAGGAGCATCCAGCGTTTGCGTCTGAGGACAAGGCACTATGTCGCACAGAGAAACATTCTGTTCTCAGCCATCTTTGTGACGAACATTCGCATCAAGGGCGTACGCAAGGGGGGGGGGTTGGGGTTAACCCCCCCTTGAGCTTGATATTTTACAAAAACTTTATTACCTTCGCAAGGAGATTAAGTGTTTTCGCATAC
>JGI24159J19872_10007070_pt1 | contig 14677 bp, 8 predicted proteins | sample Ectturendosymbi4_FD_19872 | JGI IMG/M metagenome (IMG submission 19872) | reverse complement strand
TGCATATATATATATATATATATATATATATATACAACAGCACATCAGAAAAACAGAATTTAGTATCAACAGATGCTGCCAAAATGAATGTGAATCATATTTTTTGACAAAATCATGCTTCAACTTCATTTTGTTACATTATGCAAAGTGACCCTAAGGTTATGTTTTACTCAATCTGACTGTCAAAGCAGAATGAATCTACTGGTCTCATAGTTTGGCTAATATTGGCCACAACCAAAAAATGACATCATTTGGATCATTGGAAACTGATTAAATTCATTGATAGAAGCACCAGAGGTGTAATGCAGTGAAAAAGATATGGTTGGAGTTCGAGTTCAATAGCACAAACAATTGAACAATTTTATGCAAATTGGTACAATGAAAAAAAAAACTGTTTAAACAAGTTTTCTTGTCGAGCACCCGTCTACAGTTTTATAAATTTATATCATGGTTTAAAGTTCATGGCCGAATTATTGGGAATTTAACAGGGTATGGCACAGTGAAAAAATATTAATATCAGTGATAGTTAATTCTGCCTTCGTTTTGAATGTTAAATTTAGAACATTTTTATAGCTGGTTCACATACGAGCTATGTGAAACTCATACCAAAAAGGGCAATTCAAATAGGAATTTACCAGAATTTCTTTCCGGCCAGAAATTGGGATTTCTTTCCTATTCTAGCTTAAGTCAGGAAGGCGTTAATTCTGGCAGACTCTAAAACTGTTGGTTTGTTACTTTTAAAACTTTCTGTTAGCAGATCACTTGTGGTTCTGCAATATAATTATTAACAATGTATTTTCACTGGAACACAAAGATTAATTTAAAAGAGAAATAGGCAAACTGAAGCCCAGTGAGCTTTTTCAAATTTTATTAATCAAGGCAATCCGTTTTTCATATTCCTTGCCATGTTCACGTTTGCTCAGCATTTTATCACTTGCTCCATGTTTTAACTTTGCTCTTCAAAACACACTTGACACTTATTGGTTTTCCAGAGATGTTGTTATGAGACTAAGGTGGGACCAATCGTGATTTAAATCAAGTAGTGATTTCATACAGAGGTCATGCTATACCAGATTTAAACAAAGATGTGGGATGACACCCAGAGTTTCTACTGAGTGTGGAAAAGTACAGAAAAAAATTGTTTGGTCTGTTAGTGTGGAAAAAGAAAATAATTTTCCAGACTTGATCTTTTTACATACACTTTCATAATATTTAATTCAATATTGATATAGTTTTATTTATATTGTGCTTAATACCAGGGCTTGAAAAAATGTGAATTTCGTGGGAGGTTTATTGAAATTTCCTGTGGGCCGCAGCTTGAAGATCTTCGTTAAGTGAGTTTTTCTTTCATCTACTACTTGGCCACGCCAGATTTCGGGGCAGCCATTCGGTTGTCTCATCGTCTAGAACTGTCAGGCTGTGCAGTCCATTGGGAGGTTGATGGATTGGACAGTGGAGGACGACTTGTTAATGGTTTGTTCTTCTGCGCCACACTCACAAGCCACAGAGGAGGCCATACCCCAATTTGTACAAGCAAGAGCGGAAACATCTGACATCAGTGCAGAAGCAGTTGAGCCAGACCCAGGCTCTTCTTGGGAGGGTCATTCCAGTTGGAGATGATCGCCCCTTTATTATGTCCAAAAGGAATTTGTTTTCTTAAACAATGCACTCAAGAGCCTTTACTATCACTGCGTTCACATAGATCAGCTTGGGTTTATTCAGCTTCACATTCAACTTGTCAACAGTTGCATCGCTGCAGTGTCCCACGCTACCATTCGGCTCACAAAAATGAGATATTGGAGTGCAAAGCCGATGGAAACAGGAAATCTTTGCCGTGAAGTGGCATATTCTCACACCTGATCCTTGTTCAACCTGCTTCTAAAATTTGTATTTTGTGGGTACTATTCAATGTACAAGGAAGTTGTTACTACATTAGAGTTTTAGATAATTTATTTAAGTAATATGGACTGCTTACATGAACCTTCGCAACAATCGCCAGCATTTGGAAAATCATAACACAGTTTCTAACGACCAACCAAATCATAGTTGGTAGACCACTGAGAGACTTCTTGACACCAAACTAAAAATATCAAATTTTTGGGCTGGTTATGCTACTGCTTTCATTGAAAGACTGCTGAGAGCCACACAAGGTGTCTGGGAGCCGCATGCGACATTCAGAAAAGTGGTTTTTATTTGCTAGGGGTGCAGTATTTGAAATGATTGTGGTGTCATGTTTCAAACGTTGATTGTTGTGGCCAATTCGGTGGTGAAGAAATTGGTTTGATCCGACCTGTAGAACGATATTCAGACGATGTTAAAATTTTCTGTTGAGTGAGCATTCTACGCATGCATTTTTGGGTGCGAGTGCACAGTTACCAGAGTGAACTTGTGAGTGGATGCTAGTTTGGGCACTAGTTAAACGTTTTTGGTATAAAGTTGATCGCATTAAAGCTTTTTTGCATATTGTGTTACTTTCTGCATCGAAAGGTCTGCAGTATTGTCTTTAGCAAATACTGTAGCCCTACTTACTGGGATTTTTGTGTTGCCTACACTGAATTATACTTATTGCTTCATCATATACAAAGCCAAGGATGCAAAAGTCAGCTTTAAGAATTAGTGTTGATTGTCTGTGATTGTATGTTCATAATAAACAACTGACCAACTTTCTGGAACAAACACAGAAAATCCCAGTTAAAAAGTGCTAGTTTTGGTATCAGCATCCTGTAATGTATGCTGTAGCAATTTTATGCTCATTCAAAAAAATTAAGCTCCAGCTATGAGTGTAATGCTCCTTCCCAGTTTCCACATTTTCTGCAGCCTTGGTTAAATACTATAGTGCCTGTATTTGACCTGGGTAGGTCATTCAGAAAATTTAAGTCTAGAAAGTCTGATAAGAGTCTGGAAAAGGTCTTGAAAAAGTCTCAATTTATAATCAAAATCACGTAAGAACCCTGGACACTTGATTTAAATGAAGTGGTGAAACTTCATAACAGAAAAGTCTTATTCGCAGAAACCAAAATACCTTTTATAAAATGCCTTGCCCTCCAAATTTTATTCTTAAAAGCCAGAATTCTAAAGGATATCTATTGCAGCTACAAACAAAGCATAAAAATAATTCTAGTTCTGGACAGATTTTTTTGTTTCTGGCCAATTTCTGTTCCACCCAGCAACAAAAATCCTGATTCTGGTACATCACTAAATTCAGACCAAGCTCTTGATGCAAACAAAGTTGTCTTCTGTTATGTCAGCTGCAAATTAGTTTTGCTGGTTTGTTTTTAATGATTTTCTCATGTGTTAAACATTGGTGTGTTTGACTAGTATAAATTAATTTCATTTCAGGAGATTTATTTAATTTTCTTTCATGTTACGTTAACGCAGGATAAAACTTCGGAAAACCAAGAGTGTGAGACAGTTGATGAGAGAGAAGCATACAGATATGTCAAAGTTGATAACGAACACAAAGTATAATAGTTTTGATACCAGTAATGGAGCACCTGAACCTTTGACAGATTATTTGGATGTAAGTTAAAAATCATTATTGTTCTTGACCTTTTACAAGTTTGCTCAACTTGAAAACAAAGTTTTTGGTGTTCTGCCATTTTGCACGTTTGTCATTCAGTGCAATAAACTCAGCATTTCATTGCTATTTCTATTACTTTGAACAACAGTATTTGGTGTGCTGTTGCAATATGATTCCATGTTAGTGCTAAAACTTGATGTTTACATGTCAGTGCTAAAACTTGAATGCAAGTGCCTGTGATTTTTTCGTCAGGGTTACATTGCGTACCAGTTTTGGGTGAAATCAACATTTGAAAAATGTTTTATATAAATCAACTCGGGAGCAACTCCAGGTCAACAGCATCACTCAGGGCTCACCATGCACTTTATACTGACTAAATGCAACTGTTCGAGGCTTGCATTACTGAAATTTCCCTCATTCTGGCTGGCACTATTGTTGCTCTGTGACGTTAGTATACAACAGTGAATGATAAGTTCTCGTGAGGGCTTGTCCATTGCTATGTAACAGACGTCACAGAGCAATGATAAAGCCAGTTCTCTGCATACCAGGCTCATTCATATTAGCCAGAGTTACTGGCCATATTTTGTTCGTATGAAATTATTCTGGAATGGGTACTGTCTATTGGATTGGAATTCAAATTAAATGTTGCATGCAAATCCACTGCTTCAAAAAAAACATTCAATCTGATGTGATTTATATTTGCAAAAATAATTACGGTACTTGCAAAGGGAAGCTAGTAAACCTCTGTGTACCAGGCTCATTCATATTAGCCTGAGTTACTACACAATTTATTATTTGTTTGAAATAGTTCTCCAATGGGGTCTGTCCTCGGGCTCCAACAGATGAGCCCGAGTAAACCTCTGTGTACTAGGCTCATTCATGTTTAGCCCGAGTTGCTGCACAATTTATCGTTTGTTTGAAATTATTCTCTAATGAGGACTTTATTGTTCTATGCAAATCCACTGCTTCAAAAAACGTTCAATCTGATATGAATTATATTTGAAAAAAAATTTAAATTGCAGAGGGCAGCTTGGGCTGTAACAGATGAGCCAAAGTAAAGCACAGGTGAATGTATTCGGGAAAATGTCTGCTACAAAAAAAGGTGAAAGCAGAGCGTAGCCATCTGAAAGGCCCGACATGAAATGAAAATACAGTACATGAATACTGATAAGGCCCAATGCAAAGAGCCCAAGTTATCAACTATAATCAGTGAAGCGAGTGGTGGCACAAATATACAAAGTAAGCAAGCTCACGTTCTATAATATAAACCGCAGTAGAAGACTCAGGCTGAGCCCAAGTGCCAGAGTTGTCACTGACTCAACTATACATGTACATCAAAGAAGTGTAATGAAGGATGTAATGAATATCTTCAATTAAAATGTTAATTGCCACCATATTTGGAAATTTGGGTGAAATTTTGTTGCACAAAATTGGCTGTTGGTAATTTCCTCTCTAATATGAAAAATAGTTGCTAATGCATTTTTAAAAAAGTGGAAAGAAGATTGCAATTACTGTTTATTGTCAAAAAACAATTTCCAATGGTTTTGGTATCCAGATTGAACATTTTGGCACTTGCAATCGATTTATGGACTGTGAAAACCACTTGAGTGGCATGTGCTGTTGTAGCCGTAACTCCTCAGCAGATAGTGCTACAGAGCTAATCGAAGCATCAAAAGATGCAGAAAGTCATGTACTTTGTAATTTATAAAATTGGGTACTTTAGGATTTGCATTTGTGGGGGACAGTGTGATGCCACAATGTGGACCCAAGGTCATTTTGGAGATCTGAAAAAAAACCCAAGAGCCAATCCACGCATTTTTTCTTGTTATTTTAAAAAGAAGCTAGACAAATCCACTTCTTTTGAGTCCTTAACCTTAAATAACTCTCCAACACAGTGAGTTGCCAAGTTGGCCAAAATTCAAAACCTAAAGCAACCGTAGTGACTTTCATGGTCCTGCCCATCACCATGCCTGGAGGCAAAGGAGCCCTCCAGAGAACCGTCGCATCAATTTGAGATAAAAGAAAAGAAAAAGTCTCTCCCTGAGTATGCATACTATGCTGTGCAACGATAGCAAGGGGTCTCAGATGTTTCAGAAAGTACTCATACCAGACCAAAAGGCTTGAATAACATGGCACTTTTGGCAAGAAGGAAAAGTGAAGTACATTCTGTAACATACCTTGGCATTTAAAGTGTTAAGCACAGGGAACAGTGTGTCAGTTTTCTGCAAAGTTGTGATACCAGTAGTCCGGTGCCATTAAAGGCATTAAAAAACAAGCATGTGTCAAACCACCTGACTCGATGGTAACGAGGAACGATTGAAGTTGAACTTCATTTTGAAAAATAAGAAATGTATTCGGAAAAAAAATAATTAAAAATATTTACTCCCATTACAGTCAGATGATGCCAATGTTTTTGTCACTAGAGTTACTCATCTATTAACCTTGGAAAATATTTTACCTTTTGTTTTTGTTTTTTATATTTTCTGCAAAAATTACTAAATTGAGCTGTATTTTTGTACAAATTTATTGAGAATTCTTTAGCTATATACTAGTTGGTGTTGGAATCATGTTTTTTTATGCTTATATAGCAGATGCTATGGACACAGTGATCTTGACAGCAGAATTGTGCAGAGGTTGTGATAGTTAACAGAAGGTCAAAACCTTTCATACATGTGATTTCAAGCTATTTTTATGTTGTGATTCTCTGTATTTGAACTGGAGGTTATGATATGATAAGTGATAAATACCATGAATGAACACCCCTATGACTTACAGTAATATATTATATATGTGTTACTTTGTCTATAGCATTCAATGTTTATTTATATTGCAAAATATGCAGTTTCCTGGATAAGTTTGTTCTATGTCAAGATTAAGTTTTAACATTTAATTTTGATTTGCAGGCTCAGTATTATGGTGAGATTTCAATTGGTACACCTCCTCAACCCTTCACTGTTGTATTTGATACTGGTTCATCAAATTTGTGGGTTCCCTCTATCCACTGCCCTGTGTCAGATATTGCATGCTGTATGTTGCTTTTGAATGTGTAGTAGTGATTTGACAAAGGCCATAATGTTTTGAATATTTAGCAATTGTTGCTTCAACAGATTGTCTTTTAACAACGTTAACTCAACTTTTTAGTAAATCAGAAAAACTTCATAATAACTCAGCAGTAATATTTCTTTTGTGCTTACTCAATGAGACATGTGAAGTTTTTAACAGTGGTTGAAGTTGAAACTTCACAAATAATTCCTAATTAAATAATCTTTCGCTACAGATAGTGAAAAACAACTACGTGTAGAAGAATAAGACAGCTTGTTTCAGTCATTGGAGTACCGTATAGGCATAGTTACCGATCGGTTTTCATGTACATTTGTGGGTTCAACTCATTTTACTTCGACAAACGCAGCGAACAAGTCGAGCAACACACTGGTGTTGCAAAACAGTATGTTAGCTTTGAATTATAGGAAAGCAAGAAATTCAAAAGATTTTTACTTAAATCGCCGGCGTCACGCGCTAACCAACGCTAGCAAAGAACACCAACACGGTCACGCAGGCCTTGCGTGTAGTAAGCGATAACGCAAGAGAACTTGTTTAATTTCGTATGTAAGCTACCACGCTGCGAACATGGTAGCTTTAACACGTGGCACATCGTCCTCCCTAAATAAAGCCACTCAATTGGGGAAACACCCCAATGACCGACATGGCTGTATGTGCCTCAATCGTAGGTCTCCGTCTGTGAACAACAAACGAGTGTTTGTTACGTTGCAAAGCACACAGCATACAATATTTTGAAAAATATAATGGGTTGGGTACATGTCATAGCTATGTTTTCTAAGACGATTTGTTGTTTTCGAAGTAATAATGTACATTTTGATTGAAAGCGCAAAAAAAGCTAAGATCTTAACGATTGTAATGTTTTTTAAGTTTTACCTTATTCACGAATAGTTTGTCTTGTGCTCTGATTTTTGGCTCTGAGTTCACCTCAAGATTGTTTGTGTTGAGTGGTATTGGTGTTGTAATTTTAGTTTAGTCGGTAATAATGTTGTAGTGGTGGTTTGCCTGAATACTTTAAAAGAAATTCTCTTGTGCAGGCTTGCGATCAAGGTTTGTATGTAATATTTCATAACATTTTTCTACGAAATGGCCTGACGTTTACGTTGCAGTTAGGTCCACCAACATCACGTGCTCCAGTTACCCCGAACTTGTGAAAAGTTGTGAACTCATTCGTTTCAAAACGATTTTTTTTCTCGCTGATTCTCTTTGGAACTATCTGGATTTTGAGACCGAGTTTATTTAATAGTCCGAATCGTATCTAATTCATTTATAGTTTTNGAATTGCCAAGGTACTGTTTTGTGGTCAAATGCAAATCTAGTTACATTTTGTTGCGTTTTNTCGAGTCAATTNCATTAGGCTGGAGCAAATTCACAAATCAAAACGGCCGTAATTCATCTCTTGTGTAACGTGTGATGTAGTGCCATGCTGCATGTAATGTGGCTATTTGCTATCCACTATAAGTATTTTTTATCCGAGAAAAAGCACATTACAAAGCTGAAGTGTAAAGGTATCAAGCAAAATAACATGCGTGATATTTAAAACCAGGTGTCTCAAATTTCTGGCCAACACTTCAAAGTCGTTTCGTAATAGTACATCCTTTCCGCTGTCGTATTGTGTGACAAACTCACAACCGTCGGTACAATCACGTGATCATTGTGAATTCTTTAGTCTAAGCCAGGCCTGCACAACATACGGCCCACGGGCAACATCGACCCGCAAGAGCTTTTCTTGCAGCCCACGAGAGCTTTCTCAATTGCAGAAGATGTTGCAGAAGTCCGACTTCGGATGATTTATTGTCGTTTCAGAATTCATTCCAAACTACAACGAAATAAACTTCTGCTGTCCGCGACAAATTTGTCTTGATCAATTTGACCCTTCGGGCTTTCTGAGTTGTGCAGGCCAGTTCTAAGTTACCGAGTGAGTTCCGCAATCAGCACAGTTTTGCCAACTAAAAAGCGTGCCCTTGTCTGGTGTAACCTGTATGAAGTCAAAATCGCAATGTAGCAGCTGGATGTTGGTTGGATTGCTTGCGGAATTTGACGTTAGGATGTCAGGCTTGCAATTTCTTCAGTATACAATATTTCAAAATAATTGCCATATTCATGTGATTGTTTGGCTACATAAAACATGCAGAAATCATCATAGAATATTTTGAATGGAGAAAAGCTTGGAAAAGCTAACCACGTCACATTGCTTTGAAACCTGGTCATATCCAATGTTTTCTTATACATAGTCAGAAGGTTATAAAGTGAAGTAAAAACATTTAGATCGTAGTGAAGCTAAATTTATTGACCTGTCGACAACTTGCTCTTAAGCCAGTGTGTCTGGATTGACATTCGACGCCTCGTTAAGACAAGAAGTGAAATTAGAACGTGCGGTTGGGGATGGTAGCCAGGCGTTGCGTATTTCGTTGGTCATAAAAAAGTGGCGCAAGTGTTTCAGTGAATAAGTTAATGAACACTATCAAACTGTGCGTAACTTAAAGGCAGTGCATTTACGGTATGTAGATGGGAGACACATTTCCGATCTCGTGGAAATGACTGCAACGTGGCACTGCAGAATATCTTGGCACTTTCTCCACCAGCTGGGAGCAGTGGCACGAAAATATATGCATTTGTAATAGCAAAAAAACAGATAAATAACTTCCTTTGTTATTTAACCAACTTAACTCTCAAACTTTGCTATGCCTCTAATGCCTACGTCGTCCTTCTGCGGGCTTTGTATAACTTACTTGGATTTTGCTACTGTTCTGCATTGCAAATGCAGGAGCAGCTTAACAAACAAATCATGTAGTATTTCCAGATTAAAAAAATAATTCGCTCACAATAGTGAAAGCAATCCTACCTTTGCGAAGTTGCCTAAATGAACTACAACAGTGGTTTAGTGATAGGTTCTGTTGACAAAAACTTCCCAGATCGCGAAATCAGCCCGATGAGCGTAAACCGTGACTGCCGCGTTGAAACGTCGCATTGCAACAGTTGCTGGAAGCTTGCGAGCCAATGTGACCTAGTAAGATCACATTTTCCAATTGGAAGTAACTTCAACATGAAAACTACCACCTTAAATTTCATTTGTTCCGTCACTGAAGACTTCACTAAAGCAGTCTAGTTTCTATGAGAGTCACTTTTGCTTCAATCATATCCCCAACAGTTACTGAACTTATATGGGCCTCAGCTGAACTTTTCTGTAAAAACATAGTTTTTATGCCCAATTTCTGATATTTGTTGCAGTGACTCATCACAAGTATGACGGTTCCAAATCTTCAACCTATGTCAAAAATGGAACAGCATTTGCGATTCAGTATGGCAGCGGAAGCTTGAGCGGATATTGCAGTCAAGATAGCGTTTCTGTATGTGTTTGTTTTGTGATATTGCCTGTGCAACCACTTTATATGGAGATAACGCTAGCTTTGTTGAGCGATCCATTCGGTTATCTCGACATAATTTTAAATAAAGTCAGTTTTAAAGTAGTTCTTCGGAGAAAAGTTGAACCCTTCCAATGGAAACAATGCAGCTGAAACTACGACGCTAAGATTTAACTGCTTGGTAAATGCGTTACGGCTTGTGTCATTCATAGCTGAACATTAAGTGAAACTGCATTGACATTTAATCAATACTACCGCATGTGACTGGATGGCTTCTAGGAAGCAAAGGTTTTTCGACAGATCTTTTGAGTGAACGGCAAATTTCACGATAGCAACATAGGGATAGGTGTTATATTGATCTGACAACGTGCTTACTGTTGTCAAGTAAACCTCGGAACGTAGGATGTATGCTCTACGCCTTGTCATCGCACCTTGCGTAGGGGTCTGTTTGATTTTACGTATGAACGGCAAGGTAGGGGTTTAAGTATCGTAGAGTTTAGTTGCACTAAAACCGCTTTTTTGCACGTTTTAAGGAAATAGGAATGTGAGCTAACGTTTTTCGTAAGTACAAATGTTTCTGTTCGGCTCTGCAATGTAAACAGGATGTGTCCATCTAAAAAAAAATAACCAGAAAAGCATTCTAACCTTAGGTCTGCTGAAAAAAAATCGCCGAAAAGAATGGGACTAATGATTGAACTTACGCTGTATTCGCATCCATGCAAAAGTGCAACACTTGTGTGATTTTTCAATCCGTCGTTGCGGTCTCGCTTGGTATAATGTAAACTTAGCTTTGCTTCACGTACTGTTGGTTTGCTTTAGTCATACTGCTGTTTCCATTGTAGCAGATTTCATCAAAAACAACAACTGGATTCGAAGCTTCATGTTGAATTTTGTTAGTTTGTAACAATAATTTCCTTATTCTGCAAAACAATGCAAAGCATGACTTCTCGAGTATAAAATTTGGTTGCTTTTGTTATCGAAGCGGTGTGGATAAACGTCAACATCAGCATAGTTATGTGCTAGTGAGCGCGCATTGAAATAAGTCTTGCTGAAGATTTTAGCCGAATTATATTTACATCACAATACATGCAACTCAATATAGGTTATTACATATGTATGCTGTGTGTATATATTTCGATAGACAGTATGTGCGAAATTCAGGCTTACGTGGCTGAAATGTCTTACAAGAACGAGCTGTAACAATATGATTCCACCTGCTGAACTTTTTTTATCTGGCTTTGTGTTGTATTTAAGATTAAGATTGTATTCGTATCACAGTTGTGATCTCAATTTTTGTAATCAACAGGTGGCTGGCATAGTCAGCAGAGACCAGATATTTGCGGAAGCACTCCAGCAACCGGGAGTTACGTTTGTTGCGGCAAAATTTGATGGAATTTTAGGAATGGGGTACCCGTCCATTGCTGTTAATCATATTACACCAGTGTTTAACCAAATGTTCTCACAGGGACAGTTGGCTAAGAACCAATTTTCATTCTACCTGAACAGGTATGTGTAACTTAAGAAAAAGTGCTTCTGATCTGGATTTAGCTTCTTTTCTGACCTTTTTTTTCTTTTAAGAGCAGAACTTATTTGCCAATTAAGTAAACTGTACGTTTTCATGAAGCTGCGCTGCTACATCAAACTTCGATCAATTGCATACTTCTGTCGATTCTGAAAGTGCATTTACGCAAGTGATTCAATGCGTATTTCGTATTGCAGACACCCAAACAGTTCGGTTGAAGGGGGTGAGCTGTTTCTTGGTGGAGTAGATACTAGTAAGTTTACAGGAAGCTTCACTTATCACAAAGTTACTGTTGAGGTAAGCGTGTGAGTGCTGTCTTGTTGAAGTTGTGTATCTTAACATGTGATCTTGTACAAGATGTTAAGAAAATCAAGGTGTCTTCTGGATCATAAAGCTTCGTAGGTGTAAACATTCGTGAACACCAGAAACTGCGTAAAACTGAACCGACCCCAGAAACGATCGCAGTGCTTGCACGTCCTTTGGTGGGTGATGGCATATTTACTCACAGCATCGGTTTTGGCCCTTAAGGCAATTCCTTCCCTTAAAAAATTGTGCGCCAGCTAGTCCACTTGTGGTGAGCACTGTTGGCCACACCCATAGGATAGCGACCCAGAGCCCGACTAGGTGGCGTGATTACATCTCTCACATGGCTTGGTCCCGTCTTTGGTGTCGAGCCAGCTGAACTGTAGGAAGTTGCTAAAAAAACGGAAGGTATTTCCATGCCTCCTGGCCTGGGGCTGCTGCCCTGCGACCCTCCAAAAACGAAAAACGGGCGGGAAAGTAAATGACATGTTGAGTACCATGCTAGAGTTGATGGCATTGAAAATAAATGCTTTGCATGGTAAATGGCATACAATCAGCTGTCCTACACGACATACGAAAACAAATGTTTTACAAAGATTGGCTGACGTATATGCTTAACGCAGGTAAATAAGCCGGTTAGTATTATCTTTGTCTTTGTTTTGCTAGGGTTACTGGCAGATAAAGATGGACAGCGTCCAGGTAGACGACAGCCAGAAAACAAGGTTGTGCGGCAAAGGATGTCAAGCCATTGTTGACTCGGGAACTTCTCTTCTCGCCGGACCTACGACTGAGATTACTGCGATCAACAAAGCTATTGGAGCTATACCAATCGTTGAAGGCGAGGTAAAACTGGTTTTCGCATGAAGAGTTGGTTGCGGCTGAATAAGAAGGCGTCGCTCTGAACATCTAAGATATAAAATCATTTTATACTTTATCGAGTATGACTCTTTTTTATATATTACATTTGTTTACTGTTCGAGGAATTGTGAAGTTGTTTTCATGGTGGAACCGATAAAGTTCCTATTGTGGGTAAGGTTGCTTATCAATAAATCAGGGTAACACCGCTAATGAAAAAAGCCCACACTAAAGTGTGCCATTTATTTTCACGGTTGCGACGGTACATAATGTAAAACTGTTAACGAACATGTTAAGTAGGGCTATTCATTTTACTCCCGATTCGGAAACGCTGCAAACGACTTGGCCAATTTATGGGGCAACAAATTAATCGGACAAACATAATCCACGAGAAATTAACAAAACAGTAGTGGCTACAGGTTACTAATTTTTGCTTGTTGCGGCCTGATGCAAAGAGGTGAGCTGATGCGAACTTAACTCATATTGCAGTCACCTGCCGTTGTTGCCCTTTGTTCCAAGCAGGGCTTCTTAGTTTATTGCTGCCGTGTGGAGAGATATTAATGTAACAGTTACATGCATTTCACACGTGCGATATAATTTGGATAAACGACTGTTCGGTTTAAAATGATTGTAGGTTTGTATATGGCAGTGTCAGGTTAAAGCTCATAACAGAGCTGGATGTGGAAATTAGCGCCCATTCACCAACAAGACGAGGCAGAAGATCAGGTACGCGTAAGATTCGGGCAATTGCTGTAATCATTACAAAGCGTGGGCAATGTAACCAAACTCGCTCACGAGGCTGCCAGATCGGAAATTTAGTCCCTGTTTATTGTGGTGAATTTATCACAACACAAATCCGTCAGAGGTACATGTCTCCAACGCCAGCTTGCTCGGTGCGAAAACCGCCGGTTGCCAATCAGCGTAATCTGGTGCAAGTAAATATAACTCGTCAGCCGGCCTTTAGAAGAGAACAGTCTACAAATATGATCATGATGGTTACCCTGAACTGCCGCTCCGTTGCAAACAAACGTTTGTCGATTGCTGACTTCATAATATCGAGAGACGTGGACATCATGGCCCTCACCAAGACCTGGCTTGGTAATGACAACGATAAACAAATAAACAGATTTTGCATGATCTGGTACCACTTGGGTACAACATACTACAGGTTTAACGATCCTCAGGTCGCCGAGGTGGAGGCGTTGCGTTGCTTTTCAAAAGCAATCTGAAAGTGAAAAGTGGCAAAACGCACAGTTTCGATCAGTTCGAACATATGCACTGTACAATTGTCTTTAGGACACATGTGTGGACTTGTTCGTTGTCTACCGCCCTCCTCCTTTACGTGCGAACGGTCTGAAGACATCTGACTTTTTTGACGACTGGTCAATCTTTCTAGATGCATATATACCAAACTCTCGGGATATACTTATTACTGATGATTTCAATCTGCACCTAGACGTTCCCGATAATCCGGATGTAATTAGGTTTAATAACCTCTTAGATGTTCATGGCTCAAAACAGCATGTCAATGAGCCAACACACATACTCGGTCACACACTGGACCTGTTCATCGCACGAGACTCATCACGTCTGCTTTGCGATGCTGTTGCTGTTGTTGATCCCGGTCTCACGGACCCCAGCGGCAATTATTCTGGTGGCCACTTCGCCATTGTCGCTCTATTAAATTTCATAAAACCCAGTCGTCAAAGGAAAACTGTTACGTTTCGCAAATACGCATCAATAAACCTCACTGACTTCAAAACGGGCATACGGACGGCATTAAAAACTTGCCTACCCCATAACGACGCTGCGTCCCTCGAAATATATACACGCGCGTGTAGTGATACCATCGACTTGCATGCCCCGCTCAACACAAGTCGTAGCCATTCGACCAGACACAGCATGGTATACAAAAGAACTGTGGCTTGCAAAAACCCTTCGAAGAAAGCTTGAACGGTGTTGGCGAAAGACCGGATTAGCTGTACATCGGGCTATGTACAAGGATCAGTGCGGAGTTGTGGGACGCCTCATCTGGTCCGCGAAGAAAAATTATTA
>JGI24159J19872_10007067_pt1 | contig 14678 bp, 9 predicted proteins | sample Ectturendosymbi4_FD_19872 | JGI IMG/M metagenome (IMG submission 19872) | reverse complement strand
GCGAACCTTGGTGATCTTGATCAGATTTTGCAACTGGGTATCAGCGACTGCCATTCGACATTTTGTAAATCGTAATTACTAGAATCCGCTGACATTTCGTATATGTTACGTGAGATTCCAACCTCAATTTACGCCCTCAAAATGCTGCGCCCCGGGCAGATGTCTCCCCTTCCCCCTTGGCTTCGCCACTGTCTTCAAGACAGAATCATAAGTTTACTTCAAGTTATGCATGCAGCCAAATATATTGAAGTCGAACCAACCTACAAAAGCTACAGAAACTGTCATATTGACATATTTATCAAAACAAAAACCGTAGTTGCACATGTAGAGAAATGTTGAACCCAGTGACATATTTTTACAAGCATTCAATTCAGTCATACGCAACTTTACGCTGATGCTGAGTTTTTACCGAACTAACGCGGAACCCGTCGATCAGGTCAAAAGCAACCTGAGCTAAATCTTTCATAATGCTGCTATCTTACTGTAAACAAATCATCCAAAATCAGTGCAAAACAGTGAAAAGAGCAGTTACTGTCAACGTGTACTGGCGGAAGAGCTCTTGCGAGCTTTTTCCTTTGGCCACCACTCACGCCAAAGTAGCGAATAGCGGTAAAATGGTGATAGCTCGCTACCGCATGCGTTATTTTTTTCAAAAAAGAGCGTCGCTACCCCTATCGCTCCTGGAAAATTAGTTCGCTATTTCAGTAGCTCGCTACTGCCCAGCTCTGCAAACGATGAAGGGTTGAACCTGTAAACGTATACCTGCTATCCGAGTTCGAAGACTCCAGTATTTGACCATTCAGCCAACCGCAACAAGTATTGTACTGGACACTGAAGCGCGTCAGCCTGTCGGGGCAGTGTCAATAGCTGTTGAGTAGCAACGCTGGTTGTACCAAAACTATTGTTGGTCGTTCTGAAACAATTGCAAACTGGGGCCTTTGGTTTGAGAAAAATGTATAATGTGCTGCGATTTGATTATAGACTTTATATTCACTGTGTCCTTAAATTTTTTAATTTATGACAGCCCAACACTAATCGCAATCCGCATTAAAAGGTTGCTATGCCTCCGTGGATTACCGCTGGTGGAAATATTACCCTCCGGTCGGAAACTATGGCTTGTAGGCAGTTTCCAAGATAAAGCATGAACCCATCTAATCGCAGATGATACTTGATGTGATCAAACGCGAACCAAAACTGATGAAAAATCTGCAAAATTAAAAGACATTTTTATTGCATTTGCTGTTGGGCGACTTTGTTGAAATAACTAAATATTGTTTAGAGAAACTTAGATGTTCCAAATCACAGAAACGTGCCGAAAAGAGAGCGTAACATAGGTAGAAACTACCGTAGTGGCAATGAAAGAAAAAGATAACTTCGGTTGAAAATGAAGTTGCATCTCAGCTTGATTAAAATGAGATGATCAGAGCTTCAAGCATTTCATCTCGCAGGGTGTTTCTCTAATGCACGTCGTCGCAACTTTCGGCACTCGTTCGTACGAGTATCATTAATTCTAGCTATCTCTAGGTTCGTAATGCTTTTTTCCGGCCGGTAAGAAATCTTCTAATGAATAATCTCGTTAAGTCTTTTCACTCGGTAATAGGTCGCTACGTGATAGCCAAAAATCTCATTTCAAACCAGTGCAAAATTCAGTGTCCACCAGAGAAGCATGCTTTTGCCATCTTTTTTATAATCCAGGCCATTGTGCTAAAACATCTTCAACAAAAAGGCTGCAGCACGATGACGTCAAAACGCCATTGCTCAGAGGGGCCCCGCATCTGCTGAGGCCACCCCTGCTGACTACCAAATACAGTAGAACTTGTCTAATTCGTCAATTCGCTTTAATTCATCACTTTTTCGTTACTCCCGGCAGAATCCTTATCTTTTGTGTACATTTCTGTTCTCCTAATTTGTCAATTTGCTTCATTCGTCACCTCTTTCTATCCCTGAGAAGCGTTTCGTTCGCCTCATTTGTCATTTGCAGTTTCGCTTTGGATGTCTAAGCAGCTAGTACGTATGGGAACTCAAACAAATTAAGGATCTTTATCTGAGAATTGTTGCACCTTGCAATTTGTTTATCAAATTTATACACCAAGTTTGAAGCGCGACCCAACTCCCCATTGAGAGAATGCGGAAGTTTCTTAAAGATTTAAAAGGTGCTTGATTAAATGGAGCAGTCCAGATAGAGCAGAGGAATTAATTGCTGTATTCAACCATAACGTCATAAACTCGTATTTTACTGCAAATAAGAGCACTATGTTAGTATACGAGTTACTATGACAGAGTATACGAGCTTCTACGATAGAGTTTTCACCTGTTTGCATAATTCGTCACTTTTTTCTAATCCCCTTGAGGTGACGAATTAGGCAAATTCTACTGTATTACTGAAATCGCCCCCCTAACCGTACTGGCTGGATCCGCCCCTGGATGTACTACCTTGCGCTGACTCGCTATGCTTCAGTTTCGTAGCATGTTCGAAGAAACGGATACTTTTAATGACAACAGCTGCCGGTTTTGTAGCCAGCGCAGAAGTGGAAAGCAATGTACAAATCTCTTCATGATCTACACAAAGGAAAAAAGAAACAGTTTGTATATGACAAAATACGTGAAACGACTGGCGATGGAGAAACGCGATTCGCGAAAAATGCCGCCAAGCCGACCGCGCTCCGTCAGACGCCAAAGGTAAAATGTTTTCAAATTGCGACACATGCTGTACTGCGCCAAGACAACAATGCACCATGGGTAGCGCGACACCTTGAGCAAGTTTGGCCACGAAAGGGCGCGCAAGTCAGATCATCGCAGAGCGCAAAGAAACGCTGATTGTCGGGAGCTATTGAACGTTTTACGTATTTCGTGAGTGAGCTGGAAACAAAGCGCTGACGCCGCAGAGTATAAACCTTGTATGAATAAGGAACGGTAGACGTGAAGTTGATTTAAGGTGCTCTGGCTTGGAAACGCGGGTCTTCCAGTGAGAGCACAGCGGGCTTGGCCTTGCAGCCCAGTGCTACTCAAGCAATAAAACGTAAGAGCGACCACTGCACGGAGATTTGGTATCTTTCTTTACGTTCGTATCTGCCAATCACTACTTCATTAAGAGCGCGTAGATTCCCACCCAGCCGTACGTGGTAGTTACCTACACAAGAAACATACCATTTTAAGTTGGGAACGTACAATTACGTCGCCGGCACGTAAAAATGATCCAAACATACGCTATTCCTGATGGTGCTGCTTTCATGAAATTGCCAATCGGATAAGACACTTGAAATTAGCACGGACCAAACAAGGGTGTGGTTCCGAAAACGAACGGGGGTGATACAAGTCACCGGCGCGTGGCGTGTTCAAGAAGGCCTCTAACGGTTCACCTCACAAAGGTGTTATGTAGCTCTGCGCTATTTGTGGAATTCAACATGAAACAAGACTGTACAGGCAACGGTAAAAGCATGTACAAAAATGCTCTTAGCGTCACTGACGAGAATTCACGGACAAAGTTCGCCGTCACCGGCCAATCACCAGCTTCGTTTTTGCGCTGCACGAAAACGATTTTTGCGGAAACGATGAATCGCAGCGATCGTCGCAATAAACGGACACCTTTCGATCAACAGGTCATTTCGCGACCGGACCTTCGCTGTAAGCTACACCTTGAGCATCTGACGTACAAGCACTTTCACCTCACTGCGAAAATATAAGATCCGCACCATTAAGATTTGTAAGTCGCAAATGACGAAGAGGGGACTGATTAAAGACCAGTTGCTGTCAATCGGCCTTTTAATTGCTTTTAAGCCACGTGTGCCTTGCAGCATGATCACTGCAGTTCATTTTGCAATGCACTAATGATGATAGCAGGAGTCATCGAAACGTTTGCAATATGTCGTTGATATCGTTTTCATTGGTCGTGATTTTCATTAACGCGTGCCTCCTGCTCTTGAAAGCGCATCCTGTCGAAAGACGATCTTCTCCCACAAAACATTTCTTAAAATCTATTTAGGAAGTTATCACGTACATTTATTTTCTCTTGGATTAAAACAATGCCTATTTCTATAGAAAACACGATTGTGTTTCAAAGTTAAATTTGATATAAGCAAAAGTTTAGCAAACGCAAAGAATGGTGCACTGACAGCTGGCAATAATGGCGCATTCAGAATTACACAGCAAACCCGCAATTTAGATTCTAAGAATAATGTAGTAATTGCTGCGAAGGGCCGCAACGTCACGACACGAATCACCTTGATTGCACCTGCCAACGTGAACTGTCGTCGCCACGGCAACCGCTCCGCATCGTAACGACGGTAGCACCACGACCACAACACTTAAACGGCCGAACGAAAAAGTCAGCGTTCAGATACGTATGACGGCGTGCTGAGACGAATAATTGCGCGGTCTGATCGCAAACGCCGTCTGCAAAGCGGCGACTGGCATCATGAACACAGCAAGAAGCGATGATACGAAAGAAAACCTGTGTGGCTGCATGGAGTCAGCGCGATGAACTGCTCTTCACAAATTTAGGCGTCGTTGCCATAGTTGTTGGAAAGCGTCAGCTTCAGCCTGTTCTTGTTTGAATTTGTCGAACTGGCAAGTCTTACAGTTGTCGAGAATTTTCCTGCAAGAATCACGGAGCAGTTGATGGAATCAGAAACCTGCCTGTTGCAAACGCTCACACCAGCTCAGGGCGACGAGGACGAATAGCAAATTTCTGGAGACAACATTCATCTGCGGCCCAGGTGAAGAACAAACTGTGACCATCTCGACCAGAAGTACAGAGCAGGCCTTAATGAAAAAAAATCTCTTTTTCGTGTGGCCACAACAACAGTTTACGGGTTGTACCGGCTGAAGCTCTGCTGGTGGGAGTGTAAAGCACAGGGGCGAGCTGAGCAACGAGACTGCCGCTGGTCCGGGTGAGTCGTCAAAATCAAGAATCGTAATACTGTCAGGTGTAGAAGGAAAGCAACGGGCCGCGCTTTGCCTCCGAAGCCACCAGCGTCGAGACGCTACGCACGATTTTCACCGGGGCGCAACGGACATTCCAGTTAACCCAGCGATGAGCCAATGGGCGCAATGCGAAGTGGGGGCAAGTTTCGCAAGCGGATGAAAAAAGATCGCTGCTGTTGCGATCTCGAAAACAAGGCAAGCGTTCTACGCACAAACGATCAAAACAGCGAACAGGCCTTGCCCGCTAAACACTTCATCGAATCTTCAGGCAAGACGCAAGTACGTTCGTTCGCGACTGCTACGCCCAAGGGGAGCACTTGCGCAGGGGTGTACGTCGACCTGAAGGGGGGAAAAGTGTTTGCCATCAAAAGCAAAATTTGATAAGCAAAACACTTTCTCACAAAATTTTCAGCGAGTTTTCGATCGAGTAAAGCTCTAACGGCAGTTTGCCTTTGATCCCGAAAGCAAGTTTCCTTTCCTGAGTTGCGAGCTTGGGCAGGCGTACAGGTGAACCAAAACGAAATTGATAAAAATCACACGGGGAAACACTTGCAAATGCAATGAAACCTTCACCCCAAGCACGAAGATAAACGCTACCCCACGTCAGAACAAAAGAAAAGATAAAAATTCTAATCGTTTGGTTAATAAATAGGCACAAACAAAGCACACGAGCACGTTACGCACGCTTGGCAATGCGATTTTGATTACGTGACTAGTAAAAACAACGTGACCGAGTGACTTTATTTACGTCAGACAAGCAGACAATGCTTGTTTATTTTACATGGCCAACGAAAAGATCCGGAGGTCATCAAAGTCAGCTGACCATAGAAACAAAATGACAAAAAACACGTTTGGTAATTTTGTTTCTGTGACGTAATAAAGCTGAAGGCGTATTGTCGAGTGATACAAGCAAAGCAGACAAACACACATGAACTTGCTCAAGGAAAAAAACAAACTCGCGCGAGTAGACAGGATATCGCCCCGCAGCAGGAATTACAGCGCGCGGCACCCAGTTGCGTCTCGGGGTCAAGAGTGGGGCCAGTTTTCCAGCGGAGAGAGAGATCGAAGCAAAGCACCTTGCACAACGTCACAACAATGCGGCAGAGGCTGTCGCTTGTAGTCTCCCGTAGCTGACGCAGAAGAAACGCGTGTTGTTTCAATAAGACCGGCCGGTAAACCTCGAACGGATTGCGTATAGCCGCAGAGCAAGGTCGGGGATCATTCAGGCAGTTCTGCGGCGAAATTACGCTTGAGGAACCCTTGTGCGGAACGTTGTCCTAAACGGTGTCATCCACACACTTGACGGCATTTCAATTATTCAACCTGAAGCTTTCCGCGCGTAGGCAACCGCATCCTCTTCGTTAGACTTCGTGCGCTCGAATACGTACAGCTTCTAGACCTTTCGCGGGAAACTCGGATCATTTAGGCGACCTCAGCACCAACGAAACATGTCTTCTTGGGAGACGCACGCAAGTATGTACGTATGTCAGTGTCAAGGACACAGCAGGGAAACCTCAGCAAGCAGTCTGTAAAGCGCTGATGAGCCGTCGCATGTTCACCAGTACAATAAGCATCGAAGCTCCTGAATGACAAGAAACATACTGACGACTTGCTGTACAAGAAATTCTGTCGCTTATGCGACAGGGATGAGCGCGCAATTTTGCTCTGATAGGAAGCACGTCGCATTCCTTTCAGAGCAGTGGTCTTGCAGTCTTGATTGGAAGTTTGCGTCAAGTATTAAACAGAACGTCCGACCGGCAACACGAGGCCGTTCAAGTGTATGTGTAGATGTTATCGACGGCACGGGACGGCAAGCAGCTCCTGGAGAGGCTTTCCTGCAAGCCAGCTGCGTTGCTGCCGGCGATGTTCAAGGCGCGGTTGCCGAGGGTTCGAGACGAACCGAAACCGGATGAAGTGGGATTGCCCGCGGAAGATGCTTCGCCCGCGTGCGGTTCGATGTTTTCGCTCGCAGTCGAACTGGGCACGTCGTCATTTCCGCTATTTGCGCGGGCGGCGGAAAGGTCGTCGTTAGCTGAAGGTTGGGACTCTAAACGAACAAAGAAAGTGATTTCAGGCGGCCTCTACAACCGTGAGTGTCGTTTGAGTGAAAAAAACGCGCTGGCTGCAAATGCACGAAATGGCCTCGTGCAGTAACTTCAAACCTGATTTAAACAAAACAAGTTCTTGGAAAAAGCACAAAATTAACCTTTGTTCGCAGCTTTCGCATCAGCAGCTGCTGGTCTGTCGACAACTTTAAGAAACGCGACCAAAAGCAAGTGGTTTACCCGCGTTTTCGTTTACGACGTAATCAGTGAGGGTGACTTGACTTGTTCCACACTCAAGCGGAATCGGATTTTTTCGGAAATGTTGGAGCATGTCGAAAATCGAACTGTAAGTGACGCACTGCACCACGCAACCGCCGTCGTCTTTGAGCACCATCCGCAAATGCTGAAAACAAACGGTTTTCAAATGTTACTGAACGCCACAGCAAGCGGTATCGTTATACAATCCTCGTCCAAGAGCATATTGAGGATTCTACCGCATGCGGTGAACAGCAGCTATACTCCACCTGCAAGTAACATACCCACCAACAGACACAGGAAGGGTTTGGTCAAAAAGATCGATACGGGATAAACGATAGAAGCAACCTGAAAATTTGAGCCAGTCACAATCTATACACATGGCCTTACGATGTCAACTGGTCTTTTCTTTTGGTGTGTAGATTTATAAAATATCGTTCTCGTTATTAAACATTAACCTTATACGTCTATATAACAGGGCTCTTTCATTTTCGAATACATGAAACGAATGCGCCAAAACTGGGCAATATTATATCAGGTCGTGCGGAAACTCCGTTAGGACATGACTGTACATAGCAGGTTTGGAGAGACACCCTAACTAAAGGCGGAATTTTCGCAAGAAGTGAAGTGCTCATAGGCTGCAAAAGAAAACCTCGGTTCACGCAGTGGTCCGTTTACGCTTTTACGGTGCAACTCGGTGGCTTTCACTTGACCTATAGAAAAACAAGCGCGGCAAATGTGCTGCTATGTCTTCACCGGTCGAGCTCGGCGCATTTCCTCACTACCATGCGGTGGTTGGGATGCCAGATGCAGTCGCCACCTGAGAAAGCGATGCGGAACGCAGGAAGAAAGGCTGGCAACCAAGCAATTCCTGAGAATTTAAAACTCAGGAAGACAATTAGCGGCCGCAGCGCACGGTGACAGAAGACACGTAGCGTGGATTCGCTAAATTTAAGCCGACTTGATATAAAGCAGAAAATTACTAGGATCATCGCCTCGCTCGTACTTTTAATACGTTGCGTGGCGAGAAACAGGTAATTTGCGCACAGGCCGAGCCTGATCAGAGACGACGGCTGTTGCGCAACTGTTGCTCTTCAGCAAACCAAAGTATTGGTTTAAACGCGGCAGCCTGTTTTCATCACTTATAAAATCCTTAACAATTTCTGCCAAAAAAAAACCGGCACACTTCTACAAAGAACTGCATCACAACCCGGCACAGAAATATAATTTCGTAACGAGCGATCGAATTATAAATTAAAAGAAGCAAGCCAAACCAATAACTTTTCACTCGCTACAGATATATTAAGTCCAGGCCTAATTGGACATAGTACTTCAGACTCAATATTTGTCTTGTCTTATAACAAAGACTGGGTCGCAATTATAAAAAGAAATAGTGTGCCTACACTGCATACAGAGCTTCCGTGAAAGAAATTATAACTTGATTCTAACCAGAATGATTAAAACAGTTTTTTTTAAGGAAAATGTTAGGTACCCAGCATGCACCTGTAGGGACCCAATTTCTCTGATTCTAGGGACCCGATGATGATTTTCTCTGATTCCAAGGACCCGATCTTCAATTCTAGACCCGAATCGGGTCCCTAAAACACCTTTAAAAAATCCTGATTAAAATATAAATTATATGAACCAAAAAAGTTCTATTAAGATTGTTCCAGAAGATGACATGACTGCGTTTGAGTAAATTGTTGTAAAAGAGTTTCTGAGTAATTGTTGTTGTACATTTTAAGGAAACATATCGGTAGATTGTTGTACGGCACTTTAAAACATAAGACATTTGAATAAGCCTTGGTGCGTCATTTGGATTGAAACTTAATATGAAACCCATCTTCATTCCGACCAAAACACGGTAAATATCAGCGATGTCAAATGCGACCTGGGTCAATATTGAGTTCAATGGCTGATGTACACATAAGCAATGCCAACTGCTAAGAAGTCAACAAAATTACGTTGTCGATATTTTCTATATGCGCGTGTTGGTTACAAGCTGGGTAAGATCGGTTTTCTGATAGTTAGTGAACAACCATTGAAGCGAATAAACCTGAGAAATACTGCGTTACAGACGGAACTGTTTCTAGCACAGCCACACTACACATGTGTTATGCATATCACGATGTATCTGCTTATGTCAAACCCTGCTTCAACTTCATTTCATTGTATTTTCGTCAACAATTTCGAGTTACTAAACACTAGGCAAAATACCATAAGGGCACTTTTCAACATCCCGTTTGAAAGAAGTTTGGCCAATTTCAGAAGACTATAACCTACTTGATCTTAGATTTCTTCGATAGTTACATAATCACTATAAACAATGGCAAAAGCAGAAAATGTGAACTAACTTTCTTCGCAATAGTTAAAGCAATACTCGTCAAAAATTGCCTCAGAAATATCATTAAAGCTTCGGAGATCCTTTAATACAGCAGATGCACAATTTAGCCCTGAGTGACAACACCAGTATGTGCGTTCCGTAAACAAATTTCTTGCTAGACTTTTTGTGTTAAATGACGCTATTTTCTACGATACTTCTTCCAACAATATCTACATATGCAAACGCACAGAACTTTTTTATCTGACTGGAGCAAGCCAGCTGTAAGGTTCACACTGATGGATGAAGCGCGTATGGGACAAGTTCGAGTGCGAGCTGCAATGACTTTGATGCGTTGTAGTTACCATTTCACGCATGCTTTCATAAGTGAAAGCTGCACATTTGGTGTTGTCTTACGTTACAGTTGCGTAAGTTGCGTTCACTTGCACATCATCTAGCAGCGAAAAGCTTCCAGCAACATCGAACAAGAACACTTTAGCCGATGAACTCCATTCAGCGTTACCCAGCTGCGAGCAGTAAAACACTGAGTAAATTAGCGGGGTCACGTGGCATCAACAGTTTTATCGACAGTTGTTATCGAAAACATGAAAAGCGGGCGATGAACTGCAGCATGCAGGGTGACAATGCCAGGAGTACGTTAAAGTTATTCAAGAGAATCGAGTAGGTCCAGTTAGAAATTTGAGTAAATGCGATCGAACAATGACAAAGCAGCTGCAGGCGGCAAAGCACCAACAACTGAAATGAATTACATAAAAGGTAAGCAATCCTATGCAAACTTACGACAGCATGTTCATCTTAAAGGTATGGTCTGAAGTGTATGCCAAGCATACCACGGCCCCCCAAAAAACGCTGCTTGCACAGAGGGCAGAGGTCATCACTTTCATTTAAAATTAAGGACAAGTGAAAGAACTCGCAGGTCGCTTTTTCCACCAAAACTTCTGAGTCTGTTACGGGCAATGAATGAGCAGTACAGATGTTAGTTTCGTCAACAAGTTGGATGTAGCAAGTAAAAGCTTGCAATTTTGCAGCCCGAATGCGATAACGAAAAATAAACCTAACTTTTGAGGAAACAAAACTGATTCCGGAAACATGGAACACAACGGCAGTAGCAGTAACGCGATACGGTGTATTGTTCGGTCGCAATCGAACAATTAGGCCTTTTGAACGGTGAACGACAGTGCCACGGTTGCACGAGCAACGAAGTGGCTGAGCGTGCGGGGTGCAAGTGAGAGAGAGTCTTAAATAACACTAGGTTGTAGCTGCAAGCAATGGTCAGCGCAAGTGGAGTGTCGAACGTATCGTGATAAGCGCAAAACTTGTTAAACATACAATGCAAACCCGTTCGCCCATATCTCTTCATCCCAACCCATCACTAGTGCAAGCACATGGCGAGCGTTTTAGTTTCCGCGAAACCATTACAAAAATACACTTCAAAGAATAACGGCATTCGCCAAGCCGCAAAAACCGCACCGCTTTGCGTTTTGTCAGCAAGAGCTAAGTTGCAAATGTTTAGCGATGCGCAAGGGTCTTATACCAGGTTAACTTCTGGCAAGGGTTCAACGAGCAAGTTCGCCTTCGCCCGGTGCCAATTTTATCAAGTGAACTGTGACGCAGTAGGCGTGTTCACACGCGAACAGACCGGGCGACGACCGTTTTCGGAGAGCGATACGCAGCTGCGTCCTAGAATTTTCATTCAGCAGCCCAGCCGCCGAGCGTAGATTACCAAGGGCTTCAATGGGAGGGATTATTACGCCACGTGACTTTCTACAAAAGCGTCGCTCGAGGCAGATCGCAAGGGTCGAAAGCAAACGCGACACTGTCGCACATAGTCAGTACCAAAAAAAGAAGCTTCTCGGTGATCAGCATAGGCGGCTTAAATTTCGCAATAAAGGGTAAGCCGTTCTATTCTTGCGTGTCAAGCGCCCCGAATCGTTTATGAGTGACACATCTCAGTCAGAATTAAACACGTTCCTCAGCAAAAATACAATCGATGGCTCGTTTACGCTGCATTTCGGCTGCATACATTCCGGCGCGCATCCGCGCTGGGTTCTCTTTCAGCGCTGATGTCCGCAAAAACTGAGCGTAATTTGCGGTGAACGCGAGGAAGGCTGCAGACGGCAATTTTCAAAGATAACTGGTATCAAGCGGTTTAAGGCGGTATCGCGAATGCAGCCGCACCACTGCAAAAGCAATCGCCCTTTTTCGCGACTGACAGCAGCGAGCGAGCGATTGCCTTTTGACAGCGGCGCGCGCGATGCGCGGGAGCGGAGGGACGCGGATATAGCAGCGACTGGCGGTTACCTGCGGCAAACTTTTTCAGATGCAGTGCGGAGCGGCGACGAACGTGCTGCAAAGCACGACGCGGCTGAATGACAGCTCGAAATCGGAAGCCGGCTCGATTCGAGCGCGAGTCGCCATCCACTACGCATATACAACAATATCCTTTTTCACGGACTGGATTCGATGGTTCTGGCCGATTCAGGAAACAACTGCTGTTTGAGCGAACGCCGTTTGGAAAGAGCTGGCAAGTGGGTCTTTGTTTCGCTGCCGTATAAAAGGTACAAATGGGGGCACTGTATGGAAGCATGTGAAATTTATAATGTAATGTATGAAAGGNATCGGGCCGCATCGTTAACGCGTCCTTGTACTTGTAGGTTAACCGAAGACCTGCTTGNTGTCGACGAGAGCAAGTATGGCTGATCAAACTGCGCCGTAAATGAGCACATGTTTCAATCACAAAGTCAAAGCGCATTCAGTTTCGCCATGACAAAACCTTGTTTCCATTTTACTGTAAGACCTAGCGTTCCTTAACCGCTTTGCGATTTGAATGTCGTGGTTCGTTTGGTTGGTTGTGTTGAGGGTCGCCCGCTACAAGCACTGCATGATGAAGCATTGCAAAATTTGTGGGCGACTTGCTCTGTAATTAATTAACAACGGCATTGTTGCTCGCTTCCATTTCGATGAAACTCATGAAGTCAGCACACGGACTGGCTGGCCAAACCGACAATGCTTCTGTACGATGCAATGAACAAAGTCATTCACCCAAGTCGAAAATTGGCATTTTTCACAGTATATCACGGAAGTTACTACGTTGAGGATGATGACGGTTTGAAGTTTTCTAGAACGCAGCAGCGCGTTTGCATTTCCACAAGTTGGCCGGAAATTTTTTTCTTTACAGTTATGTAAATGCAAAACCTTGTTTCAGGGAAAAATGACATTACACACGGCCGCAGCATCAAATGAAAACTTCAAAAAACAATGAAACCAACGCCTAATGAAGTCACCACACCATGTGACTGCGAATCTCAAATTCAAATCACCGTAAGGGGAGTGTTGGAGCACACAAGAGCATCAGAAGTCTCGCATGCTTGAAAAAGCCAAATACGAAGCGCTTGCTGCGTTCGCAGCCGTGACCTATCACCTTTGGACAGGGTTGCTTTTTAAAGCTGCATGCTTTCTTGGCGAAAATGCGTTTGGCGCTATTTTATCAGTTGCCGTTTATAGTTCCATCGGCTTCCCTCGCGCACATAAAGAGCGGGCCTGTTACGTGCACGCCAATTTGAAGCTTCCTCTCGAAAAGCGGTCAAGGAAGTCAGATTTCAATCAAAGAAGGAAGCCGACCACCCTGAATGGGGTCAATTGAGTCCAATCGGCACTGCCATGGAGACGATCTGTGTCGGTCGCCGCGACGCTCACGTACATTCGCGGGGGCCTGGGCAGGCGAATGAACCAGCCGGCCAATCGTCTGGATAACGAAGACGGTTGTTTACACAGGAGCCGCAACGGCGCGTGGCAATTGAAATAGGGACCGGCGTTTGAGCTTTCCCTTTCACGCGAGACAGCGTCGTTTGAAAAAAGCAAACAAGGCACGCGACCGTCGAGAACACCTTGGCAAAAGTGCAACGCAACCTGCCTGCTACACTTGCTTGTTACGAGAACTACCGGTCACTGTGTACATAAGCCATGTGAGAGTGCAACGTTCGTCCTGTCACATCGCTTTTGAAAATCTTTTACGGTTTAACGTTTAATACAAACACGCTAGGGTATTGTTCGTCTGCATGCGTGCAAAGCTTAATTGAACTGACCTTTATATTGCTGTATGTGAACAAGGTTTCTAAGACAAAAAACGAAATCTCTCACGCCGCTGCTCGTTAATGGCGTCTTCAAATAATGTCGCATTGAAGTTGTGAACAAGAAATTGCCACAAAAAATTAAGCAAGAAATGCAGGAGCAAAACGTGCCTGGCAGTCACTTTCATCCCAAACTCACCTTGCCGCCATATCTCCATTACAGATTAATGCACGCCGACCTCACAATAAACTGTGCCTTTGTCGTAACGCAGCAATTTACTTGAAAAATTATATTTGAATAAGGACTGAGGATGCGTAATTTTACGTGAAATCGATTTCCTATTAAAAATTTGCCTTACTCATCCCCATTGTAGACAGTACTTCCTTATACGCAGCAAAATCATATTGTTCGAAAGCTTAAATTTTGATTGGGAACATCAGTTCAACCGCAGTATCGCTGGCGTATACAGCGGGGTGATCAGGATCAGGAAAGGCCTCAAAGGTTTCTTTTGGACAAAAAGTATGCATTTCAGAAGGTCGCGCAAAAATCGGCACTTCCCATGAACACTCGATGCAACACCAACCGCAGCATACACTGCCGCGTTGGGCACAAGTCTTTGCTTCAAACTACCACACAAGCATAACGATGCTTGGCATGTCAGTCACAGTTAACACGTACTTTAGCCCGACGGTTCACATTGAACGTCAGAACGTAGGTGGATGGTCGAGTTTCGGAACGTCGCAGCAGAAAAACGCCGTGCGCTGCGCCTTGCACCATCTTGGCCGCATCGTTCCGCGACAGGTTTCCGTGATACCACGGGAACCGGTTCAGATTGGGTGCCGTGCGGGGGTGCTCGGTTTCTTCTCCGTCATCTGGCGGCGATGGCGCCCCGGAACCTGCCAGCTCCGGCGCGTTGTCCCAGCTGCCCACTGCGCAAACAAACGGCGTCGTTTTGTGCGCTGAGACAGCGGCGGATGAAACGCGAAGTGGGCCTTTAAAATAATAAGGGGGGGGGGTAATCTGTGCGAAGGTCAGACGCGGCC
>JGI24159J19872_10007066_pt1 | contig 14678 bp, 11 predicted proteins | sample Ectturendosymbi4_FD_19872 | JGI IMG/M metagenome (IMG submission 19872) | reverse complement strand
TGTGGTTGTAATTTGAAATAAATAGCTTTTTAATCAAAGTCACAATTGAAATTTTCATGGGTACACATCTTTTTGGGTCACCCTGTACTTTTGTGAATATACTCGTGCAAAGATTTCTTCCAGTGATATTTGACATGACGCCCTTATAATAATCTACAACAGAAAACTGATTTTATGGCAAGCGAATTCCATACCATTGCAAAAATGAACCCCTTTCATTTGAAAAACAAATTATTTCAAATTTAAAATGGTGTAGATTAAATGAAACGTAAAGTAAACAACAAGTACGTGAACTCAATCGAACCTTATTTTGCAGTGTGATAGGTATGGAGTAAATGTGTTTGCAAAAAAGATAAAAAATAGTAGCAATGTTTGCTTGTGATGGATTTTATCTAGATGTTGTACAAGCATTTTAGCTTTCTTCTTCTTGTGCGCGCTGTGCATTAGGCGATCACATCAGTGTTTAGATTTTTTCTTCAGACAATCTCATGAATGCTTTTTTTTAAGGAGGTGTCAACTTTGATGTTGTTTCAGGAACGTCGTTAAGTTCAGCTTCCAAGCTTCTTGCCGATCTCAAAATGAACAAGTGGCTTGATCGCTCCACGAAGTTGTTGGTGGTGGAGATAGTGTTGTACAACTCAAACTCCGACCTGCTTGCAGTAGTCAACTTGCTGTGCGAGTTTCCAATTACGGGAGGAATAGTACCGACTGCGGTTATCGAACCATTCAGGTCATGTTTTTTACTGTGGTCAGCTTTCCGTTCTTTTAATAATTTAAGAAAAGGCGGCGAATATCAAGTGGGCCCTAAACCTACGGTACGGTCCAATTTTTAATTTTTGACAGCAAGTTTTGCAAGAAGTACAAGCCATCCCTTTCAGCGTGCCTTCTATTATTTGAATCTTTATTAGGAGTTACAGTACTTTAAGTTGCAACAACAGATAAGCAAAACTTTTCTATCAACTCTTCAGATGTACTGTACGTGGTGCTGTTCAATGCAGTAATATTTTGAGTTGAATCATAAGCTTTAAATATCTTTCGTTCTTCACGTCATGCTTAAAAGTTTGAAACTTTATTGTCACATTGCATGTGGCTCACTGTAAACGTTTGCTGTATTATCCAATGCTAGGCAACGTTCCGAGGAAGGGTAGAGATGGGGGGTCAACAACGGCCGAGCTCAATACCAAAAATTTGTTTGAGTCCCAGTTAGATAAAAATGAAGAAAAAACAGCAGCTTCAAGAGATGACAACATTTAATTCAAGGAATGGCAACATAGCACCAAGCGTTTGCCACCTACTGTTTTCTGAAACTCGTTACAACTTTCTTGCGAATATCAACTACAAAAGAAATGCATGCAATCGAATTCACACTTTTCATCTGTTCATTCCTTGCTTTAGTGACAGAGCTAACTTTCTGCATCTGGTTGATCTAAGCTACTAGTGACATTCGACGTGATATCAAAAACGAAAAAGCTCACAAGAGCAACAACCATTATTCCATAAAATTTACTTGGCGATTACTTTTAAAAACAGGTTGTATCAAAGCAGTTACTCAGTTGAAGTGTTCGCTTGCACCATGCTTGTGGGAGTCATGGCGTTGATCTACACCATTCTCACTGTCATAGATGCTGTTGAAAGAAAACGGAAGTTTTTGAGTTCTTCGTGGAATGTGCTCGCTGTGGTACAGTTTTGCTTGTACTTCATGCTCTGCGTTTTTATGTTTCAGAATGTCGAACAAAAGGCTCTTTATTCACAAAAGATTAGCTTTTGCTTTTCAGAAAAGATTTTTTTATGAACTTTCACATTTGCTCGAACTTTCTAACTCCCCTGTTTTTTTTATATACAGTACTGCAAAGCTCATACAGTACGTTTTTGTCTGCGAGTTACCGGTCTTGCATGCTAATTTCAAAAAATGCAAAAAGAGCACCATTCTGCACTTGCTAAGTTGCAGTCCGTACTGCTATTTACTATTTGTTAGCGTTGGCTACTTAGAAAGTTTAGAACAGGTAATTCATTGGCATTCTTTCCATACAACGAATTTTTTCATCTTGTAAATACACTGCACTTCTCCAACGGCAACGTGCATTTGAAATTGATCTTAAAGTTGCAACCAATTACGAGTTTTTACAAGTTACAACGAATCTCTTCACACTGTAACTTATAAGCCGCACTTCAATAAAGGCGCCTTGTCTCCAAACTAGCATAGCACATCTTTTGCCACGTGCTTTGTTGTACTTTTTAAAAGCGTAATTTCTTTTGGACAACTACGGGTCGAGAGAATCTATAAACATTTTGAAACATCTCGTTTCAGATACGGATCATTTTCATGCTGGCCTACGTGTTTGTCGCGGTTTACAGCTACAACCTGCAGGAGAGTACTCGGGAAAAATTCCAGCGACACACTTGTACGTTGGCTGATGTTGGTAGACAAAAACCTGCTTATTCCCTAGAGATTGATGGACTTTAAATGACTTACGTCCAGGCTGGAAATTGCGTTCCAATTGCTTAATTAGGATTAATAGCACATCTTATTGTGCAGTTAATGGCGCATTGCAGGGCCGGTGCAAGGTGATTGGTGGCCTCCCAGGTCTGGATTTTGAGGCCCCCGATATACAATATGTTGCGTTTAACACATACTATTTATATAAACAAAAACGTCTATTTATATTAACAAATGTTTATAAAAGCATGTTACTGCAACATCAACACAGCACATATAGGAGGCAGACTTACGCATCTGCTCTATTTCAAGTGAGGGGAATGACTTTTCCAAGTTTTCAAAGATGTTTTTGTCAACTTTGTCATATCTAATGTTTTTGCAATTTCACTTTCAATAGATATCACTGCCAGATTTGTTAGTCTTTCATCAGTCATAACTGATCTGTGAAACGTTTTAATTAACTTCAGCTTGCTAAAGCTCCGTTCATCAGTATTGCGTACGGCAGTGATCGGCACACTTTCGTCATGATGGCACCAGCCATAATTAAAGCCCGTGCTCTTATTTCTGAAGGCCCAAATTCAAACGTATGTTGTGTTCAGACATATGTAACATAGCAATACTATGTTAATGTCATAAACCCTATAATGACAACAACAATGAATTGTTAATGTCAAACAATCAACGTTCTGTAGTTGTTGCAGTAGCCTATGTTTCATCCACGCAAGTGGCACAGCATTCTAGCTCTTGCATACCCCACCAGCGACAACAATAGTGTTGCGCGGCTCAATAAAAAGTGCTGAACGGCCCACAATTGAGCCGTGGACCACAATTTGCCGACCACTGGCGCACAGTGTTATTGGTGAATAACTTGATTTCTCATTGGTGTAAAGTGATGGGTTTTCATTGGACAACTCTGATACAAACACCGGATATTACAGGCGCGGGATACGAATACGATTTTACCTGATTTATACTTTGGAAAGCAGCTATTCTATTCTTGTACAGTGAGAGGATACAACACAGGCCTACAACAGTAGCGTATCTGACAGTGGTGCAAGAGTGCGAATCTGCCCCTTGCCTAACTAAATTTAACGAATCAGGCCTCCATTTAGCTTACATTTCGGTATTTAATATTCCTTTGGTTTTCAGTAGGTTGCATTTTTTGGCGTTTTTCGGATGTTTTTTTGACACTTTTCCGATGATTTCGGGCATTAGCATAAAAGTCCACATTCGGATACACTTTAATTTCTCATTTTTTTCTGAGTGTTGGCAAGGGGGCCCTCGGCGGTGGTCAGTGGGCCTACTTCAGCTACATTACCCACTCTGAATGAAACAACCTAGTTACGCCACTGGTGTGCAACTTAATTTTCCTGGATAAGTTCTTACTAGACTATATTAAAAATGCTTACAACCAACGTGGATTCAGCAACGTTACCTACACAACTGCCAGATTAACAAGGCAAATCCTGACAACGAATCTATCCACAATGCATTTCGCAATGGTTGGCCTTGGCTTAGATGACAGGAACCTATGGGTTGTTGGAAGGTCAATTTATTTGACGTACTGTATTAGATAAATATGAATGTTGTTAGGGAAAATTTGTGAAACGAGTTTTTGATGAGTTCAGTTCTGGTGTGTCTATACATATACCGCAACAAAGGTCCTCAGTCAGATTTGGGGACCTCTTGGGGCCGAGGGTCCTTCCTCCGGCTCTGGGCGCATGCAAAATTGCCTTACGTCCGCACGTTAGTGGTGACAATGAGTATGGCCTACTGCAGTCTTTTCTACAAAGGAGAGCTACCTTTTAAAAACTTGTTTGGACGACTACAGTATTTTAAAGCTACGTAACATCATTTACAACCAATCAAAATCTGTACCAGATTTTCTGAAGGCCTGGAAAGTTCTTTATTTCGGATAAATCTTCTCGTTCAACACCTAAATGATTCATTAGTATTATAAGATAATCGCAGTGCATCACTGTGAAGTAAGAAACTATCTGAGACAACAGTAGATAGCATATACTGTAGTTTCTTCCTTATCCACCTTATTCACTAATTGAAAGGATTCTAATTTACGCGTCACTCTTATGAGACATTTTGCGTAACAACATTTAATCAGATTTATTTTCTCCAGATTTACATCACAATTTTCATACGTTGGCTTGGTTTTCAACATTTCTTCGTGATCTTTCGGGATGCATAGTATTTGCGGAAAGTATTCGATTGCTGTACTTTCTCAGACACCAGGACAGCATGAAGAGCGTCTCTTACTCTGCAATGCTCGGTAGAAAGGTGCAGTAGTTTACATTTTTGTCGAAATTCGCTGAAGCACAAAACATCTGCTGCCCTGAGAGTTTCGAGTTTTTTGAATTTGCAGTCCGTTGAGGTGAAATACGTGTTATAAGAGAAAAATTAATTTTCAAAAATGTGCGAGAACCAGAATCGGTGTCTCAAAACTGTTTTCACTTTTAAACGTTAGTTGTGCGGTTACTTGATTGCAAAAATGGCCAGCTCATCAACATCGCGGCATAAATGCATTTTATCAGAATTATCTTTGCCATGTTTTATTTTGTACAAGGTCCCAGTTTTGTGTGATTTTTGTAGCTGATACATATTGACTTTGTCAAAGTGGATCGAAAAGTGAATTACTGTATACTTCCATACTTGGTGCAACTGATCTGATTGATTATTTTACAATGCGTTGTTATTTTCCGAAATAAAACCAAGTACTTTTCATTTTTTTGCGAGATTTCGTATAAGCTTTTCACTAATCTGGTGTATAATAGTGGTTTTACTGCATTCAAGGCAAATTCTGAGCATGATTTAAATATTGCCGTTGCCACGGGCAGTGTTAACCCTATGACGAAGGAACGGATTGAAATGTAGTTCATATCCATTTGCTTTGTACAAGCAGGCGCTACTTCCAAATNCATTTTTGTAGGTGGCATAAACACTACAGATTTCACCTTGCTCCACGTCTTTCATTTATCTGTAAGTAAACAACTATGACTACACGGAATGCTGACAAAATGTAAAAAAAACTGCGAAGTTTCCCGGCGTAAATTACAAAAGTTCACCGCATAAAATTTTTTCGAAGAGTTGGGAGCTGCAACAGTGCAAACGCACCTAATCGAACTTCTTAGCCAATGAACGAATGCAATGAGTTTTGAAAAAATACTCCATGCAAATAAAGAATGTTTTGAAGTTTGTACCATCAGAAAATAGCCCGAGGGACGTGCCGTTGAGATAAAAATTGTTAGGTACAAGCAGTGCAATTACCCCATATACTCCATTCAAAAAGCATCAAGAAAAAAAACAGATCTACTCAAATCCAAAGCATTTTCGTTGTGTACCTTTAGCCATTAATTGTATGCCTTGCGCCATCACAGTAAAAATACAGCCAGCAAGTGCAAGTAAAAAAACACAAAATTTCTGTCCAACCTGCAGTCAAAAGTGAGTAATGAGTGCGATGGGCATGATGCCGGGAGAAGAAGCTGGCACCTTCCCTTCCCCACGGATGCTTTGGTGGGCATAGCCTCCAAAATAAGCTTCAAGCCCCGAAAACTGAAATATGAAAGGCATTTAATCAGTGGATTTTTTGTCAAATTGTAGAATGTCAAGCCATCTGCACAAACGTTAAGACTTTGCGACGAAACTCAGTAAGTTGGATGCTCGCGAATATGGGAAGATGGTCAGCTGGTGTAGGACGCCAGTATCCAGTCACAGTTCGCAAGGCGTCGTTGATGGCAGGGTCCCTGAGATGGTTGTTAGAACTGCGACACCAGACAGGAGGGCAGTACTCTGCTGTGGAATGAACCAGGGCTAAAGTGGCTCTTCAGAGCGTTGTTGCTCCAGCACCCCAACCCGAGCAAGCATGCCGCCTCAAGAGTGCGACGCATGATTTGAACTTTGCGAAGTGACTCGTGGTGTTGGCGATACGTGAGCGTCCTGTCCAAAGTTACTCCGATGTTTTTGGGTAAGGAACAAAAGGGCATGGTTTCGTTGGTGTGGTTGACGTTTAGGTCACGTTTAGCTTCTTTGCTGTTGAAGAGGAAGACTGCCGACATCGTTTTTGTAGTGCTGAACTTTATTTTCCAGGTATGTAGGTATTCACCAACGGTTGCCATATCGTTGCTCAGCACCTTTTGCTTGCCTGTCTCCATCAGCATGCATGACTGCTAGGTCGTCGGCGTATGCATATTTTCTGGAGACAGTGGTTGGCAAGTCAGAGGTGTATATGTTGGAAAGAAGAGGTGCTAAGACGGATCCCTGTGGGATGCCGTTTTTGAGGCATCATAACCTACTCCGTTTGTTGCCGCCTGTGGTAAGGGTGAAGCTGCGACTGCCAACGAGCTCCATGATCATGCGCACCATGTGCCTGTCAGGTAGCAATCGCAGAAGCTTGAAGATGAGGCCCCGATACCGCAATGTCGTAGGCTGCTGTGAGATGGACAAACACAGCTCCGGCCTTCTTAGCCGAAAAGCTATCCTCATTATTTGTCTTGCATCAGTAAGGCGACCGGATCTCTGGTCGACCTCCCCTGTCGAAAGCCCGCTGGTTCCTTCGGGTGCAATGGGTCGATCATTGGTTCGACAGGAGCGTAGATGAGTCTTTCGAGGACTTTGAAAGGGGCACACAGTAGAAATATACGGCGATAGCTCCTTGGATCCCAAAATGGATTTTCCGGTTTAGGGATCGGAACTACTGGTACTCTTGTCCAGATCCTGAAGATTTATAGATAGCACATGCTGGAAGTGAGGAAGCCACAAGATTTGAGAACTGGCCCGTCGTGGAGTATAACCTCCGGGAAAATAGAATCCAAACCCGAAGACTTTCCTGGCTTCAGGTGCTTGAGGGCGGTAGCAAGCTTGTCTGGGGTAAAGTGGTCAGAGATGCTATCTCTCTCAGGTGTTGGGACCTTCAGACAGCTGCTTGTTGATGAGCCTAGTGGACTCGCGGCTCCCCCAGTCTTTTGTTCTTCACGAGTTCCGAGGCGACGGAGTTTATTGATACGGGGCACAGACGAGAGGAGCGTCCAGTCCTGCCAGATGTTTATTGATGCTGCTCCACGCCTTGCGGCTGGAGTGCGAGAATTCGATGGAATTGACAGCTTCTTCCCATCGCTCCTGCCTCTTCTGGTCGAGGATGAAGGGCAGAAAGGTTTCGCACTCTTTGTCCCAGCATGGCATATAGTTCTTGCCACGGCCACGTGGGATACATTGTTTAGCCGAAAATGGCAGGATCTCGCACAGTTACTGGCATGTCTGCTCAATGTTTGTTTTGTCTGGAGGGGAAATCTCTCAACAGATTCACCTGTGACAAGGCAGAAGCGATTTCAATCACCTTTGAAAGCTCCAACGCTTCACTGGATCACTGTAGGCAGGAACTTTGAGCCTCGGTGGCGTTGCGAGAGACGGTCGGTGTTGTGGCCGAGGAAACCTTACTAGAACGCGTCTGTTATGCTGACGGTTGCCTGGCCGACATTCACGAAGGTCAGGTCCGGGTTGGTGCTGACGTTTCATCGTGAGAGAACAAACTGACTGCTTCCTTTGAGTCATGCAGCAGCCCAAGGTTGTTGGCAGTTACCCGTGAGTCAAGGCTATCACCGTCAGGAGATGTTGTTCTGTAAACACAGTTGACATGCTGGCAGGTGAAGTCTCCAGCAAGCAGATTGGGTGTGAGAATGTCGGGTTGGCAGCAGGTGTGAGTGGAGGTTTTTTGGACGTTATTGATCTTGGATCCTGAGACGTCTACGCACAAACACTCAGTCTCTGATGCTCTGGAAACTGATCGAGCAGTGTCCATTCAAAACCGCTCGTGAACAAACGTGGCAAGGCCGTGCTTCCTGCTCAGGACTGACCCAGCTAGTAGAAAGTTGAGAATTACTAGCTCATCTGCGTTAGTGCAGTGACTCTCCTGAATGATGATGACGAGTATCTTGTTCTTGTAAGCTAGCAGCTCAATAAATCTGATCTTGCTTTCGGTAATCCCTCGAGGTTCAGCAGAAGAATGCTGGGTCGTCGGGCATCCTCGACAACAGGGACCTTTCTGCGCTTTGAAAAAGGCGTATCCAGTCCGCGCTGAACACATCCAGCATGGGGAGCAGTGGTTGTTCTCGTAGCAACTGGTTTGGTATGCATATCAAGTAATGCAGCAACCGGGAGGGTCACGTGAAGGCACCTATCTTCAACGTAAATGATGACCTTCCACAAAACCGAGGCCAAGCGCAAAGAGCCTGCAGCCGCTGCAGACTTGCGGGACCCCTGGTGAAAGCGTACTTGGATAGGTTAAGAGGACCTGACACGGTATCAGAGAATATATTGGCAACAACAAACTGTTGCCAGATGTTGCACAAATGCAGTTTGCAAGTCCAAAAACTCTTGACATTCAATCACAATCTGAAACATCGATACAATTGGCTGGCGAAAAGTTGCATCTCATGCCATTTTTTGCAGGTAACTCAACCAAGATATCCTTTACCTGGCTAAGGGCATGTTTCTGCCTCACAAAACTACTTTTGTGATGTAGTTAGCATTTTTTAGCCCAGTAAATGCCAACTTGCACAACTGTTTAAGATTTTTTTCCCCGAAAATAGCATTTCATCTTACGAATGCGATATTTGGACAACATCCTGTGTTCTACACGTTAGTTACTANTATAATATAGGCTTGACAGCTTGCGGGTCTTAGCCAAAAATGTAATAAACAATCTTAATCACGANGTGACTTGATGANGTTTAATTTGTTGATACACCGATGAAAAAGTATCATTTATTCCGTAAGATTCTATTTGAATAAGAGCTGATGATGCCTACTTTGTAGGCGAAATATATACTCTGTAAGATCTTAGTGTCTGATTCTGTGCTAAGATAGGATTTCTTTCAATAGACATTATTCCGTAACAAAAAGGACTTTTTAAATATGTTTGGAAATCAGCACTCCAACGGATTTTACGGCTAGGCTTTACAGCAGTTGAAATCACTTCTCGTAGTGATGAAAGAAACCATAGCTCTGTTTTTCATCCAGAAGAATGTGCAACAATTTTGGCAGCAATGACGTCTACGAATGTTCGACGATATTGCATGAAATTATGAACGGAAGGCGGTGCTTCGCCGGATTTAAGTTGTCACTGTCATTCACGTTGGCCAACGCCTATTTACTACATAAGGATTGAAGTGTAACAAAATACTGGTGATATCTGCCATCACAACGTACTTTAGCACGGTTGTGCTGTTGTTATGGCACCTTCAATACGCTAAAGTTGCAAAAACAATGGAAACGCAGATGTTTGGGTAAACGGATAGGAGAGACCAACATGAACTGCCATAAAAAAACTGACGGGGTAAAAGCAAATAACTTGAAGGATGTAAAATTGTAGATACTTGACTTCGCATCAACTTTACTACTGCAAGAGCTGCCTTTGGTGTTATGAATATTGCCTGTGTTGCTGTTTTTGAACTAGAGATATACGCAACGTTTTGCTGATTTTCGCTTACTACAAATTTATGGAACTTCACACTTAATTATTCGCTGAATTTATACTCTTGTAATTATTGCAGTTTTTAGTTACTTCGCATGCAACAGTGTTGTTACAGTTAGATGTTATAAAATCTATTCACTTGCAAAAGCTAGATTTTGAAGAAAGTTTTCACCAAACATTTTGGTTTTCTTTCGTAATTTTCTTGAGCTGTAACTGGTTACAGCTAAGGTTGAAATATAAAACAACATGAAACAAGAACACTTTAATTTTCCGCAGCATGAAAATTTTTTAAAATTCAAACTGGCCCATTTCACTTTCAGGTTCTTCTCAGCTTTTCACTTCATTTCACTGTTGTTGTGGTTGGCTACGGGTTTCTGGCAACCGTCCTCTTCTACGAGTACATAGTTGATTTTCGGACATTTGTCTCCTCGATTCAGGCTCTTCTTGCTATTATGCTTGGTTATCCAGTTTACGAAGAAATGCAACAGGTTGCCTATGTTTTGTTCTATGCTTGCCATCAGTACTTATTTCATACTTGATTTTTATTTTTGTGTTTATTCTATGCTTAAGTTCGATCGAAAATTTGTGTTTTGATTTCAATAATTCGATTTGTCGAAAAGCACAAACATTTTTGTGTTTAACAAAACAAACTGTGCTTAAAAGTTTTTCACCGCTACACACGCATTGTGATGTGATACACTTGGTGTGATATGATGCAAAATTGTTAGAGTCACTCCAGGTCGGTAAATTTTCATCAAAGAAATCCGATTAAAAATTGTTAAAGTTACTCTAGGTCACTAAATTTTCATCTTGAGTCAATTTTCAGGTCAAAATAAATCAGATGCTTTAACGGGTCATTGAAATTTTTAATTTAAATACCTGTTTAAACTAGGTTACCCCATGGTTCTTNNACTGAGGTCCAACCACAAATNAAAAACTGGATATCGATTTGAGTTGTTAAAATTTTTTCCAGGTTCTGACCTTNAATCTNATGAAGCTTTTGCGGAAAATGTGACTTTAATTTGGTAATTACATTATCTTTGCNAAATGATCCCGATTTTTGTTACATTAAAAAATCTTGGCTTTAATCCAGTCAATACGAGTCAGTTTTAGTAGTCACCTAACGACTGAAATTTTATAGTAATTGTAATAAAACTGTGACTTGTACTACATGTTTTTTTGTTTCCAAACCTAAAACAGATGCTCAAGCTTTTCCTCGACCTAATACAAGTTTGTGGCATATCTGTAACTGGTAAAGTGTTAGATATATCAGTAAAAACAAAATAAGTTATTGCGGTTGGTATCCTTCATCCTTGAAGTGTTTTTTAGAGATATGCAGCCTGAAGATACTTCTTTGATTTCGGAAAAAAATACTCATTACAACGATTTTTACTATGAAATATTTTTTGGCGTTACTTCCTGCTGTTATACCTCAAGCAAAACGGTAATGAGTAATAAGCAGTCACTGCATGCACATAAAAACTTTCTGCAGTTGTCGCTCTGTTCTAGGCTGGGAAGAATGGATGAAAGCGTGTTTGTTTTTCTTTAGCTCCCACCAAATTATACGTCGAAATAGGACTTGAAGCTGTAACGCTAGGTTATTGCGAAGACCTTTTTAAATTTTGCTTTAACTTACAAAGCTTCTTAAAACAATCTTCAGACGAAAGGAAGCGTTGGCAAGATCTTCTTTTTCGTGTTCAGCGTTCACATGACTTGTTTGTTACTAAATCTGCTAATCAGTACGATGGAAACACTCTACGCATTGTCCTCAACGAGTATGAAAGGAACCGACAACGAGAAGAAAAATTATTTTCGTATTGCTATCAGGTATGAGAGTCTGTCGACAAAATCGTAGGTTTTTCATGATCACAGTTTTTTTTGGTGAGATCACCAGCGTACTGGTGTGTTGCAGGTCATTAGTTTTTGAATAAATGCTTCACATTCGGTTAGATTTTGTTACTTGTTTTATTTTACTTCGCCTTAACCCATTAGGCCAAAGGAAGCTTCCGATAGTGATTTCACTATCGAGGATATTATGCTTTGGCCGGGTATGCGCTTCTTGCGCTCTCAATGTAAGCGCTGCTTTGCAGGGCGCTTACATAACTCCCTTCCCTATGGAAGTCGTTCGAGCCATTCGTGCTCAACGAGACGAAGATCGTATGCTACCTGCACGTCATGGCTTCGAACCCACATCCTCCACCATGACGTCATGGCTTCGAACCCACATCCTCCACCATGACGTGCCCCGCATCTCCACCATTTTCATTTTACTTCGCCTTAACCCATTAGGCCAAAGGAAGCTTCCGATAGTGATTTCACTATCGAGGATGTTATGCTTTGGCCGGTATGCGCTTCTCCTTGCGCTCTCAATGTAAGCGCTGCTTTGCAGGGCGCTTACACTCGTCGATCATAATCAAACATTCAGGGGTGTGAGCAATCGTTTTTCAATTAATGATAACTTAAAATGTTATTGAAGCCAATGATGAGGGTCAAGCTGATTCGCGTGCGTAACTCACATTGAGCGGAAATTATTCGCACCACATTCTTTTAGCGTCGCTACAAACAGTTTATGAAATAAATCTTTTGCACTGAACAAATTTCNAAATTTTCATGTGAGACAAATTTTGGACACAAAGCGGTAACCAGAAGATGGAAACTTAAAACTTGGCGATCTTGTTTGACGTATCGCACGAATAAAAAGTTTGAAATACTGTTTTACTTCCAACTTGACAGTGAAAAACCTTTGCTCATTCTGGAAACAGAGACAAAGTTTTACTCAAACGATTGTAATACTTTTGTCAGAAATTTTCATCATACAGCGTGTCAGGTCAAGCTGTTTCATTGCTTCTAAATGCTTAATTAAGTAGTGCTTATGCCACTAACCACACATTTTTGCCAAAGCATATCGCCTTTGAACAACATCAATGGCTTTGCTAGTTTATGTCAAACAACTGCAATGCCACGTTTGCATTTCGGAAAAGGTTGTTGATTTAGTAAATCTTATCCACTTGTGCTGACTTACAATGTGTGATGAATGGGCTCACCGGGTTTTGGGCCTCTCTCTGCTTTTCCTAGCTAGTGAAATCTACAGAAACCGTTTCCTATTTCTGTGAGGCATTCTTGTTACATGGCCAAACTGTTGCAGCTCAGATCTCTCAATTTTAGACGTTGCATCGTGGAATTAATTGAAACTGTTATGACGCATCTACACTTTTGCTTACTAATTTTCAAAATTACCATTACTTTTTCTTATTGACAATTAATTACTCATTTAGGGTTTTCGCAAACTTTATTCGACGAAAATGCAACTTTCCCGTCATACCTACCGACGAACTTTGGAACTGCAGCAACGTCGCCTCAGATCACGTAACTGAAGTAGAACAGAATAGCAAAGGTGAGACGAAATCTTCCCATGGTAGTGTGCGGCAGCATAGCATTTACTGGGTGAAGAAGATTCAAGCATTGGCACAACTACGCTGTTTTAAAGTTTTTCTAGAAAAGCATTTGAAACTGATAGCTGCACAATCCTTTTCATCTAGCCAGCATATATTTTCTAATGAAAAATAGTGATATATCACCTTGAGACAGGCGTGTCTAAAGCAGGGCCAGCGACCTCGGTTTTGGTTCCAGATTGCATTGTGTACAGCCATCCAAACTTCAATAAAGACTTTGTGTCGGAGCTACGGACGTTTCATGCTACTTTAAACGTGTCGCTTGGTATTATGGTGTGTTGAGAACGAATGCGAGCGCGAAAGTCGTCGCTAAGGAGGGTGTCTGCTTCAACCCTCCAAGAAATATGCCATAATGTCAAACTGTGTCAACGAAAGCTCGCATTCACCTGACGCTGTCGTTCCCCTCTGGACCGCAGGTGCTTTTACATGATCAAATTTGGCCCCCTTTAAATTTTTTTTGGATGTTCCTCACATAAGATAAGAAAACAATGCTATGAAGATAAGACTTAAAGTCGGTAGGGACGTGAAATCTCTGGTGCATAGACACGTTGAGAAGAATGGATTTTCAGCCTGTCTGAAACCTCTATCTGCAAATTTGAAGAATATTGTGAAGAGCTTGAAACAAATGAATGCTGTAAAAGCAGTAAGTTTCTCTCTTGTATCGAAATATTGCCTGTGATGTAAAAGCATTTGACTTGTAAGGACTTTCCGTTCATCCAGAATTAGCTTGTCCTCACTTTGCAAGTTCAGCTGTTTGCCATGCTAATTGCAATGAAGAAACATTTACAATCAGCGAATGCTGTAGATTGCGCTAGGAATTAAATTGGAAATTCCAGCTTTTTTGAAAAGGTTCTTGCATGGTCCCCACTGATGTTGGTATTTTTTGAGGTGAGCATTGGCAAAAACCGACAAGTGACCCGAAAAAGTTTTTGCCCTGATTGTTTTGCTCGGCATTTTGAAAATAAGTGCTCCAGCAGGTCCAAAGCTCTTTTCACTGAGTTCGAAACACAAAGGTACCAATTACCCTGAAATAACAGGAAAGAGAAGAACGATAACACGACGTCGTCTGTACGTCACGTTGATCTTATAAAGTGGCAAAAGTCGCCGGTACGACAGAATTGAGAATTACCTGTGCTTCAAATAAGCTTAGGAAAATTAGCTTGCATTATTGGTATAAATGTTGCCACTGCCTTTAAAACCTGATTTCGTCTCTATGAATAATGGCATTAAACTTGATACTTGGTGTTGCATTTGCAATATTGAAAAAGGTTTTCTCTCTCCAGGTTGTTCTCGAAGACGCAAAAAAACA
>JGI24159J19872_10007065_pt1 | contig 14680 bp, 11 predicted proteins | sample Ectturendosymbi4_FD_19872 | JGI IMG/M metagenome (IMG submission 19872) | reverse complement strand
CTCCAACTAACTGCTTGAAAACAATAATCATTGCCAAGAAAAGCATGATTGTTACGTTATCGCTTACAAAAAAGTCAAGCTAGAGCAATGTTTCCCATCCTTCCCTGCCTATGGACCCCCAACTGCTGCGTTGAACGTAAAAAGAAGAATACGTGATCATGCTATGGTCACCTGGCCAACATTACAAACAAACTGGAGGGAAAAGAGGGACAATTCATGAATTCACACTCTCAGATAGATACGGTTTCAAAAACTGTAAAAAGTTAATAAACTGAGCTAGAGCTAAGAAGATTAAATGTGAGACAATCCGATTGTTCTTCAAGAGCACACACCTGGTACACCCCATCACAGTGGTACACCCCTAGAAAATTCTGGTACACCCTGGGGTGTACGATACACCCGGTTGACAAGCACTGCTCTAATGAAATGTCAGTGACCAAACTGTGACCCACGGACCGCTTTTGGGCTGCGGAAATATTGCAAATGGCCCACGTCTTTGTTTTAGGTTTTGTTGTATGCAGCCAGCCAAAGCCTGGACGACGCTTTTTTTGTGTTTGAGCGGCGGTGGTTTCCTGCTGCTTAAGACGTTTCCCGTTGTATTTTGATGTGCTGAGAGAAAATACTAGCATGATGGCCGTTGCGAAAGAGTGATTCTGTTTCAAACCCTTTGCGAAATGCCCGGAATGTGCTAAACTGCGCCTCACAGTAAAAAATGTTGAAAGGAGCTGCTGGCCCACAAGCGCCTTCATAGCCCAATTTGAAAAAGTTTGAACTTTGGGTACCCCTAACGGAGTTCCTCACATTTTTGCAACCTCTTGCGTTCCACAGGCTCCACAGTAACTACAGGGACAGAATTCAAATTGAGCACTTTCGGTGCAAGTACGTATTTTTGTTGGGTGCACTCGTGGGGCAGCTTCAGCCTCCACAGTTACAAGGCTCAACCAAGTCAGGTTGGAGTTGTGGTCATGCCCCCACCAGGTAGTCTACTAAGCAGAATGATTAAAAATTTGATTTTATTTTGGAGATTCTTATGAAGTTTCAATGCAAGGCGTTCAGCATGATTCTTTGTGAAGGCATTGCTTTACCATGAGCAACACATTGCCTGAATTTAAACCATCAATGCATTACAAAAGTCATTTGATCTTAGCACTTTAATTCTTTTTATAAAGGATTGTTACCTCAGCAGTAATGAATAAGTTAACCATCTTTGCAAGCTATTGTTATACTCTTACTGCACCCCACAAAGTTAGTACCGACAAACTTAAAGTGTTTCTTGTGTTTTTCTAGAATGTTTTCCATGTTTTGCATTGAGCAACTATAATAAAAAAAAACTTTGTCCCATTTTGTATGAGCTGTTTTCTTTTCAGCATGGGTTAACAATTGGTTTAACTTTGCAGGTCTTTTATCACAAAACTTCTGACATTGTGCTCCAAGGTTGTTTGTTACTACTCTAGTTCATTTTGTTGCAAAGATTTAAGTTTGATGAACATCTTCCAAGTGGTGCTTTCAGGGTGAACATCATCAAGTCCTGCTTAGCTTAACCATTTATAATGGATCAGCTGTTTAGATAATGCACTTTACCAATAATTCATTTTGCTGCCCTAAATCCTGCTATTGTAGTTTCACTTCCAGTATATTTTATCCAGTGTTCACAACTTTAGGCATGTAGGACTATCTCCATGAATATTTGGTGTAATGCCATGAGATCTAAACTTCAGGAAGTTTTTCTTCAGTAATGACTGGTAGATTTAAACAAGTGAGATTAATAGATTTCAAAACAATTTTGCATGACAACAGATTTTCCTATTTTGTAAAATCTATTTTCTTATTATATTAATTTCAGTCGTACCAGCATATTGTAGTAGGCTCACAGTGGTTGTGATTCTAGCTTGTGGTTGGCACTCTAGCTGTAAACTTTCAATCTGAGTGTGTCATTAAAACCAGCTGTTTCAAAATTCTACGATGATGGAATAGCCATGGTATTTGCTGAGTGGTTTTTATTGTAGTTTGAAAGAGGTGTAAGATGTGAAAGTTGGTTATGATATAATATAACTTGGCTTGCTGGTGAAGATGTTTGGCAATGGCTGTTTAAGTCTACAATCAAATATTGTTAAGATATAAAAGTTTGTCTTGAAAATATGCAATTTAATGCTAAAGTTAAAAGTATTTAAGAACTTGTGGAAGAATTTCTGGTTATCATACAATCAGACTTTATCTATGATGAATGTAACAGTCAAGAAGAAATTATTTACTGAGTTTTCTTATGATTTCAACAACCTGACACACACTATGTTTTTCATATTGATTTCACACAAATGTAAATTCATTTAGGAATATGCAATTCACAAAAATGTATGTTTGCTAATTTGTTAGTTTTTGATCAAAAAAGATTTTCCCACATTCTTACGGCAGACAAATTTTCTGAAACATTAAGTTTGATTGTCAGTGATTGAATCTATTTCTGCAATCTATGTAAGCAATTCTTCATATCAAACACAAGACTACTTGTCCATGCAATGATGAACCAAGTTCCCAATCATTGCTGCCAATGAACCAAGATCATGCACAACTGTGTTTTGACATCGCTCAATATATTTCAAAGTGCAGTAGCTGTGAGTTTGGTCTGCACTGCAATAAATTAATACTAAAAAGGCCTGTTTATTCTAATGCAGAAATCACTCTTATTGCTATAACTCTTACACATTTTATCATCTCACAGACTGTTAAAAATTTGTCGAAATTGCCCACAAAGAATCAGCTGCCTTTAAAAATTTGAAAGCCATGGTTTAAGCTTTATTTCAAAGATATTGTGGATATAATGAGATGTTGAACAAAAATGTGCACTTCTTCAATGGTGACATAAGGTGCTGTTTTGAGCTTGAGTGGCCACTGCAACATGCGTTCCATCAGGGTTAGCATGTTATGATGCAAGTTTTTTGGGGGGCATTCGTTCCCTAAAAATGTTTTTGTAATCAAGTCCCACACCATGTGGACTGAGTTTTTTGGAAGGTACATACAGGTCTCTTAAACTATAATTAATTGAATCTAAAGTACTGTAGATGCTTCAGCTACAAGTGAAGCAGAAGTTACTTGCTGTACTGATATTCTTTCAAAGCAACATTATTAAGCATTCAGTATTCCATACCTTTAAAACAATGCCTTTAGGCTTTCTGCAATGCAACTTACAGCAGGCCCATAGCCAGGTTTTCAAAGTTTGGAGGCGGCAATTTTTTCATTTTTATTCTGGGCACAAGGTAATTTGGGGGATGCACTGTTGCCAAATGCCCCCCATGGGTATGGGTCTGACTTGGAGTATGTTACAATCATTTTGTTTGTATTTATTGATCACATTTGTAACAAAGATGGTGGGTAATTAGACTTTTGTCAAACGTCTGCACTTAGAAACAGCTCTCCTACTTGGGGTTTGGATTATCCAGATAACAGTTAACCAAAAATATTTTTGCTATCCAATATTCAGGTATAATTCTGTCAGTTAACCAGACACAAAAATTAACATGTGTTTTACACTTTTTAGTAAGTTTGGATATTCTTTGTTTCCTGATACAGGCAACCAAAGTTCTACAAAAACACTGTAATAATTATTATTTTCATAGAAGGTCTCTTTTGCACGACTCTAATCAATGCCTTGTGCTTCATTAGAAATGTGTTGCAGAAGCAGTAAATGTTAAAAATGCATGATATTCGTCAAACAGTGCATGCGTGCACATTACAATCAATTCATTTATGAAAATATAATGAAATCAATTGTCTAACAGTTATTATCTGGTGAGATACAAACCAGAAAAATACAAGCATGTATATATATATATATGTTATCCGGATAATAAAAATTATTGATATTTGAACTAACCATACTCTTAATGTAAATACTTCTGGTTCCTGCCAAATTTGAACTTCATTCTTCCATGCTGTATTGATTGCTCTGTTGCATGCATAGATTTATAATTGGAAGTGCTAATTTTTGATGTCATTTTTGCATTAATGAGTCTCAAAAATGTTTAACAACGCTATGGTCTCTAAAGAAAAAGACATAGTGAAATATCTCCATGATTGTTATTCCATGAATCAATTTTTCCACAATGCTGCTTTAAACCAGTGAAAAAATGAAAACCCGCTGCTTCCAATAATAAAACTGCTTTGAGTGATAAGTCATCCAGATTGTATGAGCCTCAAGACATTTGGCCTCGCAACGACTAAGTGCTTATTGAATGAGATATGCAACTTCAAAGTTTTGAGTGCCCAGTAATTGCAAATCTGCAAAACCGGTCAGCTTTTTCAAGAGATAATCCTCACTATCACTGATTGTTAGATTCACAATTTCTTATCTCTTTTAAACAGGCATACCCGCTAAAAATGATTCCTGTGTAGAATTTGCTAAAGGATGGAAATTTCTCCAGCACCGGAACGTTTGTACAGTGATGGAACAACATACTTCGGAACTCTAATGAATGGTTCGGCTTGATTATTTTTTGGCTACAGCAACTTTTTAACCGACATTGAAATGCGATTATAACTGGTATGGTCTCAACCACGGCGTCATAGACGGCTTGTAAAAACAAAGGTTTCAGAATAAAGAAGTCATTGATGTTCATCTGATTTTGCATTTGTTTTTTCTCTCAAAAAATCAGATAAAGGCAGTGAGAATTCTTGCCACGACGGCAAGCAATATTCGTTTGCATTTACTGTTCTCTTCACAGTNGTGTGCAAAAGTTTCTGACCACCTAATGAAAAAATTGATTGCATAAGGTTTGTTCATTGATGCCTCATCCTCCTATTGAATCAGTACAACCAGCTTTGTTCAGCAATACAATAGTCGGTGAAACTTTTTCTAAGGTGGAAAAATGGCAAAAAAATGTTGGTCACGAATTAATGACCAGGGAATAATGTGGTTCCAGACTGAGAACAATTGAGAATCCTTGTCTACACTGCAGGGTATTTGTGATTGGCTAGTATCTTCACACTGTTACTAGTCACATGATGATGTCTTTAAACTTAATGAAGCTATTCTCTTTTACAACACACACTGGCTTACATTTACAACAAAAAATATCGTTTCGACAAGCGCACCACGTAGCTGTTCAATCGGTGAGAGAACCAAGCTTTCTAATGAGATCATCTAATTGCCTGTTTACGCTAACATTCCACTGTTAGAGTCGCGCACGACGCAAACGTGGCTGTCAAAAATTTGGAATCCATGGTTTTTATTTTTATCTACGCCAGTTTTCAAAGATTTGCAATGCCAGAGACTTCTAGTCATCTACTTAGCAACTGATATAATTCCAAACTGCCCCCTTAGATAGAACGTGACTACGGTCTCAACCACTGACAGCCGCGGGCACACCTACAAAAGCTTTCGTGCTCGGCATAAGTGCATCTGTGGTTCATAGCATAACCGAAAGTTTTTTTACTAACCGATATCCGAATAAAATTCTGTCAGTGTTCTAAGTGGGTGTATGCTTTTTCCGTAAATTTGGATATTCTTTGTTTCCACATACGGACGACTTAATTTTACTAGAACTAGGTAATTAGAAGAGTACTTTCGCGTTGTGCTTCATAAAAAATGCGTGGCAGAACCAGTAAATGTAAAAAATGCAGGATTTTTTTTCATACACGCTTGTCCAGTGTGCATTTGTGTGTGCAGGTATTTTAAGGTGCAACCGTTAAGACATTTTATGTAAGCGCAGTTATACCAGAATACCGATACTGTCATAAAGCGAGGTTTTAGTGTATATGATGTTGGTAGCAAACCGAGTTTTTACTGTATTTTGAGAGACCGGTTTGGTCAAAATGCCTTAAAAAACAGTGTATATTTACCACAAAACTGTGTCACGACTGACAATCAATAAATCGTCACGCAAATCATGGTTATTATCCCGGTTAGCTAAAACGCAAATATACGGATATATCCGTTATCCGGACAGCAAAACTGATATCCGATCTAACCCTAGTTCATAGGCGGCCATTTATAATTGAAATACAATGGGTTCAGTTTTCTGTTCTCACATCGCGATAGCTTCTGACCAGTGGCTTACGCAGAAAATTTCCAGGGGGGGCAAGTTTCGTCACAAATCAACTTTAGGGGAAGTGTCGAAGGCACGACCATTCTAGGGGGGGTCTGGGGCATGCCTCCGGGAAGATTTTGCAAAATTACGCCTAAAAATATGCATTTTTGTGCACTCTGGAAGCAAGTTTTAGTGTAATGCTTTTACGAGACTTACTACCGGTGAGACAGAAAACTGAACTTTTGTTGTCTGAGGCTCATGAAATAAGCCTATATGCGTGCATGTTATAAGTTTTAGACATGTATCGCTTATCGAAGACGCTTGTTGAAGTTTGTGGGCTCAAATCTCACGCCAGGCGAAGCTTTTTGCTGGTGTTCATTGTTACCTGTGTTATGTTACTTAACAGCCGCGTGTGAAAGAATGAAATCGTAAAATGAAAATCAAGCAGAGGAAACGTACAATAGCCATAAAAAAATTTGCGTAGTGCGTATATCAGTAACCGGAGAACAAAGTCAGTGTATTTTAAATTGAGGCCCTTTGCCCTCCTTAGCTACGCCACTGCCGAATACTGTTTATACATTTATTTATTTTTAGGGTTCGAGGGGGGGCCATGGCACAGTGCCCCCCCTCCGTACGCTAGTGTTTCTGACTGTGGCAATGATAACATAAATTGTTTGCATCACTTTTACGAGCAAATCCCCACAACTAACAGACTACTGAATTGTTGTTCTCTGTTTGTGTAGATTCATGCGAAAATTAACCCAACTGTTTGTCATGTTTCTGCATAGGTCAGAGAACAGGAAAGGGAAAACTGATGCTAACCAATGGATCAACATTCATAGGTAATTTCCTCAATGGACTGCCTCATGGTCTTGGTTATCTAGTCTTTAAGAACGGATCAGAATTTTATGGACAATTTCAAAGAGGAAAGTTTCATGGTTTTGGAATGTTTCGGTATAAGAGTGGCGACAAGATCGAAGGGTACTTCGATCAAGGAACCCCGCCGAGAAGCGGTAAGCAATATTTTCATTATGCGGAAAACCGACTGGTGAAAAACAAATTGCAAGCCAGTTTTAATCTCGTGAAACAAAAATGGCGCATTCTAAGCGGTTTACGTGACTCGCTACTTTGGCAGGAGTGTTCCGATCCTGCCATTCAAGAGCAGTGTACGAAGGGCAGTTTCAAAACGGGAAACTGACACAAAAGCAGTCCGATGATCACGTCTCGACATCGGTAATCGAGGTTGTTCGACAAGTGGATGAACTTGTACAGGAGTACAACACAGCGCAGTTAACCTGACGTGTGGACTTCGTAACCGGGGAGTCGAACCCACGGCGTTCAAGTGCCATCACTACGATGTGGTTCTGCAAAACAAGTTGATGATCGCGTAAGCCAAATGAAAGGTCCTGCGATAGGGTTTGCACTGTGAATATACGCAGAAACCTACTTGGGCTTGGTTTCAGCGTCTGTCACGTATCGAATAAATATCGAGTCTTCCACGTTTTTGTCTGGCACCGGGTCGCAGCTGTATAAAGGCGATGCTGCAACAGCTAGAACAGAGCCATCAACGCTAAACGCTATTGAGGAAACAGGTGCAGGAAATCCGTGAAACTGGCAGAGCCTTTTCTTGTTGAATCCATCCCACATATTCACGAAACCGTCAGCTCCACCTGCAGGCATAACAACAAAGTACGAATTAACATTAAGCCGGCTTTACATAACAAGCCCTGTCAATAAACTTCAATATAATAAAAACCACGATCACCTGTGGCAAATGTGTTGTACTTGTTGTGAAAAGCAATGGTATGCACTGAATATATTTTCTCCACGCCGTCTTCTTTAACACGATGGCATTTAAACGCATATTTCTTTTTTTGCTCATCCGGAGACGGGTCCAAGTATTCCACTGCAACTCGCCCTTCTATGGAGCTCAAAACAAACCCCTGTAAAGACCAGAATTGCAAAATTACTGGCAGCTGCGGGAATGGCCATTGCTGTGCACTAACAAGGACGTAGCAAACACTGCGAATAGAACTGACTTTGAAGTGCTCAAACACGTTACTTCACAATCAATGACAATATCGATTTAAATTTATAATGGCAAATATGAATGCACTGCACAGTCCGTGCTTCCTCAAAATCCTAACCGCTGCGAAGAGCGTTGTCCGCATGAACGCAAAACCTGAGATTTAGTATCGGTTGAATTGCTGCGTGGTAAAACATCAAAAAGTAGGGTGAATCAGTGTCAGGCGCAAAATTGGTCTGAACGGAGGACAAACCTGTGAAATGTTGGTCATATCGCGTAACACTGAACGTTTGTTTGACTAGCCAATCCTGAGAAGGTTAGTTTTTGTAACAGCGGCTATCGATGATCTGGGCGACCTAGAAGATATTGTAGTGGAAAGACTTCTGCAGTAGTTCTTCAGTTGGACAGGGTAAAAGTGCCTGATGGTTTGCTTAACCCTTGTTAGAAGACTTAAAAACATGTGGAAGAGGGATTCAAGCCGAGTCCGATTGGTTGACGATCTGTTGAATACGAGCCCAGCCGCGACTTGCCGTCGAGTCCTTCAAGTTTTAGTCGGTGAGAGTAATGTAAACTTTTTCAATGGTTCACAGCGAACAGAAAGATTAAATTATTTATTTCAAACTGGAAAAGGAACGTTCAGAAGATAGAGTTATTAATCCTTACTACATATGTGACAGCGCCACATTATTTTGAAAGTAATTCTACGAAACCTGAAGCCATTCTTTGGTGTTTTTAAATTCATTTTGTTTTGGTTTCGGTTGATTTTGCGTTAAGAAAAATTGGAATTCGTGTACGGCAACAAGCAGTCTTCACAAAACTACAGGTGGTACATGTATATTGATTTGACAAAGCGATGAAGAACGTTGCTCGTAGAACAAAACCAGCATGAAGACACGAAGCTCATTTTTGCGAAAAAATCTGACAGGTTTTGTAAAATAAACCCAGAATGCAGATTCCAAAATTTTGCGGCACACCTCGACCACTAATGTAAACAATACACTTCATGATTTGTTTTTGATTTATTTGCCCTTGTTGCACAATCACTGTACATTAGGCTCAACATTTGATAGAGCAACTCAAAGTTCTCCATCAACTTGTTTTCAGCATCTAGCGCTTATCGTTTTTAATCAATAACAATGATGAGAAACTTTGTTCGCACAAGTATGTAGTACAGAAGTGAAGAAATTCAAAAGCAACTTTCGAAATTCGTTTATGTACCCCTTCAATACAACCACAAAATTCATCAATTGAAACATCACTGAATTTTGATATTGCAATTCTGTATTTCGTAGTTCAAAAATGTTTTTTCTAATAGGCATTAATAAATCTTACGTTGTCATTTCACCGTATTAATTGTGAAAAAGTAACGGTCATGTTTCTGATGTCAGAAAGTTAAGTGTTCTTGGGCCAAACCAGAGTACTCACCTTTTAGCTTGTCAGAACATGTGAATTTATTTTCAATTTTGCCTTGCATTTTAGTGTTGACTCCACTGAAGTATTCAAATATGTCGGTCATATATGCAAGTTTAGCAATCCAACGATCATCTTCAAGGTGTTTATACAGATCATGGTTGTTCTGACGTACGCACTAACTTATTTCATGCCGGAGCTCGAAGAGACTTGCGAAAACTTTGCCCCGTGAAAACCAACGCACAGACGTATCAAATAGCAGTGATTGATGTTCTGATCCCAGTCCTTCGCATAGCAACGAACAAATTCGTGAAATTCAAGGCTCTTGCTTAAACTATGTTGACAAAGTGAGTACAGTCTTTCATCGTTTCTGACAATTGCTTTGGTAAAACTTTGATCAATATCATCAGAGATACCCTCAGGTCTGTAGCCACGGGTGGAATAGCTCACCAAAACTTTGTGGTGTCCAGAAAAAAATGTTTTAAACATACAATAAAAACAGAAGCCTTCCCCCCGACTTAAAGTGTATTTTATCCCCCAAACCTTGAAACCTATAGGCCTTGCTTACCCATGTAAACAGCATTACGCAATTTGAATGGCTGGATTTTGACTAACGCAGCAAAGTCTCTACATTCACAAACCATTATTGTTTTGCGCCAGGCTTACCACGTGATTGTAAAGACTTCAATTCTGACGTCACAAAAACAACATAAACGCACGGTGGAAGTCCAGCAAGGCCTTGAGTTAGCGAATTGTAAATGCTCATATTTTCTGATAAAATTATTCCGCGGCACACGGGTTGCGGAGCACTGACCTAGAATAACATCATTGACACCTTTGTGATGTAATAAATGTCGTGAGGCTTGACAGCAAAGCGTCAACACTGATTGTGCTTGGAGTTTTGTACGTGAAGTTGGCCCATGATCTGGTTAGTTGTGGTTATATACGTAAAGTAATCAGACTTCCACTTGATCAATGTATATTCAGTGTAGTGATTGTTGTATCCCATAATGAAATATTTTGTGCTAAAAAAATCTAACTTCATTTCAGCAACTAAACAAGGTCCACTATACAACTGTAGATATTTATGTATATTTTCAGAGTGACCGCCTACACAAACGTAAGTCTCCCCCATTAAAGATTTTCTGGAGTAGGTTCTGCTGTATCTTGATCGTTAACGTAAATGGAAACCAGAATTACGAACACGTTTTTGAAAAATTTTGCATATACACCATAGTGGAAAATACGCCCATACCATATTTTGGGCGTTTATAATAAAAAAAAGCAGACTGAGTAACGCTTTTTACTTCACAAACATTAGCCTACACTGCTAGCACTCTAACATGCACCCATGTCACGGTTGCATGACGTAAGTACAGGCAGACCTCGTTTAGTATCGTCAAATAATGTCGTTATAGCGAGGTATCCAGATAATCGGAAGCGAAACTATAAAGAGCGAAATTCTTTCCAGAGCAAATGCCAACAATGTAAACAAAGGTGACGATGTGCGGTACAGCAGAACTAGCCTAACCGGACGCTCGAACGGGGCACAGAATAACTTTAGACCAACTGTCAACTTAAGCAAATATGTAGACTCTATGTGGAACATGACTAAATGAAACACATAGTTTTTTTGTTTATTAGCAGATCCGATCGATATGCGTAAGCTACAGTAGTATGCATGCCGAATGTGATTAAACGCGAAGAACTGTACAGGAGACTTTACTGCGTCCTGGAAGTTCTGCCACTGTTACATTCATTATGCGTAGAAAATTGACTTTCACACTTCCGTTACGATTTAATAAACAACTCCATAGCAGTTGGCGTAATCCGGTTTAGCGTTTTTTTTTCTATTGATTTGACATATCCGTTTCGGGGTCGGACAACGAGATTTCCGGATTAAAGGGGTGAAATGCATTGGGAGAAATCCGTTCCTACCAGTTTTGTGTCCAATAGTGGGGATTCCGGTTTTTCGGAGTTCGGATAAACGAGGTCCGACTGTAATACGCTTCCAGGCACATCACAAGAAGTAATTGTGATGCTGGGCCGTTTGCGTTCTTCGCCATTTGTCAAATTGGTTTCGAATGCAGTGTTTTGTTAAAACTCATGTAAGTACACATCCGTGTCTGCATTCTGCCTCTCATGAAAACATTTTTTAAGCTGCAAGGATTTAGGACAAGGCAAAAAGCTAATATGATAGGGAAATACGACATGGGATTTCTATACCAACAGATGAGTTTTCTGCACGAGAGTACGGGACTTGTCAGCAAGGTCTATGCAGGATTCTTATCAAAGTGTTTTTCTTTGGACGAACAGCTGACTCTGCGGGCACATGTCAATGAACTGAACGAAAATCAACCCCTGCTTTCTGAATAAAAATGGCTGAATTTCCGTAAAATAAATAGATAGGACTATATGCTTGGGAATTCTTTTCATTTAAGAAACTTTTTGTTGTTATTACCGAAAATACGACCGACGTAGTAGTGCAAAAACGAAATTATGCTTTTACGCCACCCAAGTAAAACATATGATGCATTTTATCCGCACGACGGATATTTCGGCCTTTTTCCCGGGCCCTCGGTGAAATGAGAGACTTGAGACATATATTCAATGTCCCAATACATGGAACACATTCCAGCTGTTACTTAGTTCTTGCCTGTTTGTTGGGAAAACTTCGAATGCATCTGGTTTGATACTTTAAGCTTGATTCTCGCCGCTGCTCAACATATCCCATGTTGCGAAGATCCCACACAACGACGCTTTTACCAGACGTTCCAACGATAAGGCGATGGCCGCAAACGGACATTGTGTAAACCTACAACAAACGGTACAACCAAGCTATAATTTTCGGTCAACATTAAAAGGCAACGATTGAGTGAAGCACAAATGCACCTGTGGCGTCAGAGAGTTTGCCTCATGTCAGAAACACAAGGGTCTCAGACCCGTGGGCCACATGTAACCCGCGACGGCATTTTTTGCGCCCCGCGGTGATTTTGGGAATTTTCAAAGTATCAACATTTCAGTTATTTAGTTGATCCACCGGTGTTTGAAAGTGCTCGGCTAGCGAGTGACCAAGTTCCTTAAACGAACGTAGAGACGGCTAGAAATGATTTGCCTACAACTCACGATACCTTTACCAGGAAATAAAATGTACAAGCCGTTTCCAATAAGGTTCAGGTACCGCCATTGTTGTGCCAGCGTTATAAAGCACCCTCAGGTTACTTTACAATTTCTCATTTGGCCCTCGAAGCAATTTGAGTTTGAGACCCCTGAATTAAGAAAAACGAAGCCACGGTCCCAGCGTCGAATTTCGCATCTTAAATACAGTAACAGTAAAGCGCAAAAACTACTGTCGGTCTCTAACAAATATGTACGGAGCGAGAGGCATGTCGACATGCATAGTTGATTTAAAAACTAAAAAATACAAGCTGAATTTTGTCGAAAAACACGCCATTATGTATTTAGCACACCAGCCATTGAAAATAATATACAAACACAGAAGTATGGTCACTTTTCCAGGTTGAGAATAAGAACCAATGCTTGATCGGCTTCTGGGATCCCATAGCTTAACAGTTTCATCCCATCCTCCGCTGGCAATTATGTTTGGCTCAGGACAGAACTCGATGCACCTAGACATATAAATACTTGTGACTAAAAAAGACATAGGAAGGTTCGCATATTCAAGCGATGACCAGAAACACATTCGGTCGACACTGAGGCTAATCACAATACTACTGCAAGCTATTGGTTCAAATTTTCATGTTACTTGTGGCCACCAATAATCATGCTGAATTGCACATGGACTTGTGTGAAACAAAAGGTATTGCATCAACTGATCTATGCCTGTCAAGGAGTGCTTTATGCATGAACAACTGTAACTTTGAAATGACAGAGCTGGCTTTCCAGACAGCACAGAAAATAGCAAATTTGTTTCAGATGAAAGCGCACAACGCCATGAAAACAATAGCAAATACACACCAGTACAGTTGGAGATTGCCTGTTAACTCCTACTCACACATCTCAACTTGTCAAACTTTTTTTTGCTAAACTCACATCACAGTTATACAACAAACTTTTTATTGCAAAGTAATTGCAGCACTTCTATGGCCTGGTTAACTTATCCTGTGAAACTGTTGAAAATCATTTTAAACATTGCTGAAACCACACTGTACAACATAAGACTAAATTGTCAGTGTTGCAAAATACTGTCTGCCAAAGCTTGATTTGACAAATGATGGTTATTAAAAAATCACAAAAATTGAGTGTCAATTTTGAAAAATGTTTGAACTTCAATGAAATAGCATTACAACATTTTTTATATTATAATGTGAAAAATAACTCTAACTTGGTGCTTCACCCCGCATGCAAGTACAGCAATAAATTGTCTTTGTGTATGACATAGATTCTGCCCAACTGATGTCATTGTAATGCGTTTTTCATGAGACAAAATTGTTGGTGTTTGATGATGGTGAGCAAGAAAAAATATGTTTGAATAAAGATTTGCTTTCGTTTGATGTAAAATCATAATCCTAAAAAAATTTACTATCTGAAATGAATGCAAACGCTTCAACAACTTAATCACACAGATTTCAAAACAACAGATAATGTTCACAGCATGGGTGCCAAGTATGGGCATGCTTTCAAATTTTGCCAGTTGTGCTGTGTTCGTGCCTATTCTTTTCACATGCCAAGATATTTTTTTGATATTTCATGCAAGTTTTCCACTCCTTTGTCATCACGCTACAGAGCAAAATGATTCATGCTACAGTATACATGGATTATAATGTCATCTATTCATGATATCATGAATTTTGCATGCCAATACCAAACAGATTCTACTGCTGCATACCCCATTACACAGGAAACTTTGTCTGGAGGGTGACAACTTTCCAGTTTGTGGCTACATATTTAAATAGGAAGTTACATATTTAACTAGAAAGTTATCAGCAACCTGCCATCCACCATGCTTGTATTCTATAGAATTAATTCTTGATGGTTCAACCACAATATTCAGGAACTGCAGTATTAGCTGCTTGTATGTTGAGCATCAAAGCTAAAATGTTGAACAAAATATATCTTGTGCCATACACACTGCAAACTGAAGATTTTGAGCTCATGAGGTAGTGTTGCAACCTCTCTGGTGGTGTTGCGTTGATTGTGTGATTCACCACGAACGGGATGTGCGTGAAGAATAACACCATCATATCTGTAGCGCAAGCAA
>JGI24159J19872_10007064_pt1 | contig 14680 bp, 6 predicted proteins | sample Ectturendosymbi4_FD_19872 | JGI IMG/M metagenome (IMG submission 19872) | reverse complement strand
AACAACGAATTTACTGTATGTTCAGCTAAAGCACGCAGACAACAAACACTTGTGGAAATTGTTTGAAACCAAATTGTTAAAAATGTAATGGAGCTTTGCTGGCAAGTCTTTATCAAGTCCGTTCGGACACGAGAGATCGCAACCCTCTGTGAAGTTTGCTCGTCTTGGCCTGCCTTGCCATAGGAACACCTTCACGGAGGGCCAAGTGTGTGCGGCTGAAGCATATGCAATAGGCAACCTCTGCATCACCCCAAATAAAGATCTGCCTATGGCGTCGTTGTGTGAGCGATCTTGTGCATTGTTCGCATGTGACTATGCGTGCGTGAATGTGTCATGTGATTGCGTTCGCGCTTGAGTGCTGCACATGCACAGTGACTCCATCGTAGGCAACGACGGGATGGTCCAAACTTTCCGAAGTAGTAATAGTGCTCACAAGACAATCGTTTAGGAGCAAAATTTACGTTATGTGGCTTCTGTATCAGCTGAAGTGAAAAGTTCTCAAACTTCGCGAAATCTTGCAGACAAGGAAAATGCTGACGGGCAACGTTTTCAGTTTAGGCACACCAAGACGTTAAAAACAGTTAAACACTTGCGTAGATCAGAGTCTTGGTTTAAGATCGCCAGTGTCGTGTGGATGCTGCTGACGTAGTGAAAAAAGTTAACGATCTTGGCACACCTGTTTGTTGTGCTTCGTATGACAAGGTATTGTATTGAGAAAGGCGACAGGGCCAGTAAAACGGAGTTCGAATAGTACTATTTCTATGCAGCATTGCACAGCAAGCATCACTGTATCTACTCTAGCCTCTTACTCGAAGCCGTAATGAAAATGTCATTACTGCTCAGCCGGTATCCGCTTAGTGTGACGTGCTTGTGAGTTTTAAAGCTGTTTGTGTCACAAAAATGATCGAAGCCACTTCGCTTCTGACATTGTTTGGCTACAGCCAGATGTTCTCGAAAAGCGCTTATGTATTGGCTATGTTGTAAACCAAGCGGCCGACGAGGTTGTGTTTACACACATGAAGCATTAGGAAAGATTTTCCTTGAACAGTGTTTCGCATGGTTGTGACGCAAGCGTAAAAGCGGGTCCGGTTCTCAAAACGCAGAAGCGCCGAATATTTTAAGAAAAGAAGCTTTGTATCATTACCTTACGTTAATCTTCTTCCTGTTTGAAGTTTTGCGCAGCTGTGGTTGGTTGGAAAATGTTACAAAGACATACAGCAAAGGAGGCATTCAAACTCATGTAGCTTGACATCTTATGATGTTGTCAAGATTTATACACTAAATGTTATCTGATCATCTTCACAATGGGTCACAAGTTCTTCCTAGGAAGAGTTTTTAATGGTACCGGTAAACAACGAAATAACCAATATTTTCTGTGAAAGAGAATAATCTGCGAGCCATTAATACAACGTATCAATCGTAAAATGGTTTTCTTCCGTTGAGGCCGACCCCAAATGTGAAGCGTAAAAACGAAACTCATGCCGTGGTAAATAAATATGATAACGAAGGTGTACATAGAAACTGCAGCGTAGTGAAATTTGTGAGAGGAAGAATTGGACAAAACTTACCGGCTAGTTTATTGAGCAACCTTTATTTACATTTTTATTTGCTGCATCTCCCTAAAAGGCCTGTTTCAATCTTCCATGCCGCTGTATCTGACTATCTGGGGCAAGTCCGTTCTGCTAATGTTGCTCATCGGGCGACATATTGAATCTCTGTTAGCACAACTAAGTCAAAATAGGAATGTACAGACTCATGTGAGGAAAATACCTACGTTTGCAAGTAGATCCAGTAATCCAGTGCAAAGCAATACGCGTTAATTCACCCGAATGAGTGATTAACTTGAGTTCCATTTCGGTCAGAGCACTATATATCCTGCGCCCATATCACCAAGGCAGGGGCTCTGTGCAAGTTTCAAAATGCTGCCGCCTGTCGTTAATCAGGATTATCTTTTAGAACATCTGTTGCCTGAGTTTTGGTCTGCTGACTCGCAGGGTTTGTTGTTTTTATGCGATGTGCTCCTTGTTAACTCAGCAAAACTCACTGTAAAGCAAATTTGTAAATTGTTTTGTATAGGATTTTGAACGTTGGGTCGTCTATCAATGACTCTATCACAGAATTCTTGAAAAGTTTTTGCACGAAGTTTTAATTATTAGTTGAATTATTTACATTCTGACCTTAAATTAAATCCCTGCTGAAAATGTTAGAAATGCTGAATAATACGACAAGCTTTAGCAGCGAAACGTTTTTCGCTAAAATCGGTGGATCGTAAACAGAACTCTCTTGAAATTGAGGCCCAAAAATTTCCAAAACTTTCCAAACCCCGATTGGTTTCTTCACAGACTTAGATTTTGCTTCAGGTACTTTACGAGTATGTTAGCACTGGTTTCGTCTGAATGCAGGGGCAAAACAACGATCATATATATGCACAATGAAGCATTGCTAACAACAGAGGAAAATTCCCTCCACTAAGCCACGTGGTATTTTTCCATATTTCAATGTTATCACCAGCCGAATGTTTATTCCAGTGGTTCTTAACATGTGGTAAATTTAACCTGGGGTAAATTTCACTTTCCAGGGGGGTAAATTTACTGAAGCATAAATTGCAGCTGACGTAAATTTTTATAAATCATTCTAAACTGTAAGAGCTTGTTATTTTCTATTTTCAATAAATGCGCACTATTGAGTGTATTGGGGGTAAATCTGGCAGTCTTGTTTGATAAAAGGATTAAGATATGTAAAAAAGGTTGAGAACCACTGGTTTATTCTGAAGAAAAGAAACAGTGGTCAAGGTCATTCAACCTTTCTCTGCCGGTAGTGCAGCAGCGACGAGGGCATTCTTATCACAAGAGTTGATTTTCGTGCACACCTCTGTGAAGTCACGGTTTTACAGTAGCAACAGCTGCAGTGGAGTCTAACTTTAACACTTAACTTTAGCAGCAGTGAAGTCTAACTTTAAATCTTCAAATCTTGCCTAAGCTGAGGCCGCGTGGATTGGCAAAAACTTTCCTGCCGTCCCCTGGAATTTCATTTCCGATAGTTGCTTTTAGATAGCGGTTGACTGGGAGGTAGGGAGGATTTATGCTTAACTGGGGAGCAAGGTGGAAGGACGAATCTGGCGACTTCTTCGCATAAATATAGTTGTAAAAACTGTGAGCACAAGCAGCGACCTTTTTTATTTTTGGGTGTGGACGAAAAAATAAGCCTGACGTGCGCCAATAGCGGTGGGTTGTTGGAAGAAGTTTGAAGGAGTTTTACGAGGTTCAAACAAAACGTTTGTTTGGCTCAGTGCTGGCATCTGCTGAAACCAGTTTCCAACAACGTCAATTTAAAAACCGCCCATACATGTCAACAACAACGCAATACGAACATTGCGAACCACGTGGCTAGAATTTTAAACGAAGGACATTGCAAGATTTTCCAAACTTCTACGGACCGTTTTAATGTTATTCATTGCTGCTGACTATTTGAAGGGATGCGCTTGTAACTGTTTTATCGCATGTTGCAAAATGGTATTTATAAGTCATTTCAAAACGATGTGCGCCTCAAATGCTTTGAGTGCTCGTACGAAATTTACAGATTTGTCGTCCGGTAAGACAAGGCCCGCAACCAGCTTGGGACACAAAGGAGGGCGAAGAGTTTTCTGAGAGGGGCCAGAATTTTTAAAACTATGTGCAACGCATTTTTCCAGGGTGGGCGAAGCCCCCCTTCTACCCCCTTGTTACGGTCCTGGGTGAGATTGAGTTTCTCGGCAGAGCCGAACGAAGAGACTCCATTGGAAATTTATCGCCAAGCGAGAGCGATGCCAACCAGCGCAGAAACGACGAACGTCAGACACTTTTTGAAGAGATGCATTGCATGTGCTGTAGATGGGTGTCAGTTCACGGATTTTTCATTTTGTGGTGGACATTAACCGCTTGTGAGAGAGGACTTGGCTGTTCTTCTGCAGTAGCAATGCGTATATAGAGAAGTTGTGCAAGAGGAAATAGAGTAGATTACACCTCGCAACTAGGTGCATCTGCAAGTGACGCTGCCTTCCTCGACTACAGAGGAAGCACCAGCGACTGGAGGGTACTTTCGTAGGACGTTTCATGTACTGTTGTAGTGCGTTGCTTGATTGGACCTTTTGGTACTAATTTAAGTACCTGGACCTCAAGGGAATGTTTTTCGACCTTTAGATCTTTTCTCTTTATTGCTGGACTGCTTGCATTTAGTTGTTCAAACAATTACAATTGAACCAAAACGATGGCAGCAGTATGGCTTTTGTTTTTACTTGCAGATCTCTTGGCTTGTTCTAATAACTTAGTCATAACTCGAACACCTGAGTCCAGTGTTTCTCAACCTGTGAGGCATGGACCGCTGGTGGGCCATAGCGCAGTTTTAGTGGGCCACGGAGTTAGAACAAAAATATGCTAGGATACAGTTACATAGACATCTAAACAGGCCCGTAACCAGGGGGGGCGAAGCCCCTACAAAATTTTTCGCCCCCCTGGAAAAATGTGCTGATCATAGGTCAAAACTCTTGGACATAGCTTAAAAAAATTGGGCCCCTCTCAGAAAACTCTTCGCCACCCCTGGTGTCCCAGGCTGGTTACGGGCCTACGTCTAATCAGTAAAGCATGTGAACACATTGATTGTTTTTCAACAGCAAGATTCTCAGTAAGTTGCACACATGAATAAGATCGCTACTTTAGAATAATGTGTGGTTGTTCATGCGTATGAAAGCATACATAGCCTTTGCTGATAAGGTAGAGGCAACGTAATTTTTACCAAATGTTATCTGGGCCACGCAGGGGCGTAACGAGGAGTGGGCAAGGGGGACACAACTCCCCGCGCCAATTCACTATGGGGGCGCTGAATCACTGCGGGGGCGCAGAATTACTGCGGGAGGCACCGAAAAGTCCCATCAATGTCACAAGTACTTTCTTCAATACAGTAAATTTGCTTTCGAAAGAACTAAGGTTCGACCATGGAGGCGCCGGTTCGACCACGGGGGCCCCAAACTTGTTTTTTGCCCCGGCGCCATCTAACCTCGTTACGCCCCGTGGCCCGGCCACGTAAGTGAAAAGGTTGAGAAACACTGCCTTAGTCTCACCAATGACTGACTTAACTGCGCATGTTAAATAGTAAGTCAGGCTGGTTCATATATGGTCACTTTTTCGGTAGTAATACCTATCCTATGTATCACGTTATGAACGCTTTCACGCCTTGTGTTCCGCAGTTGCCTTATCCTGCAATTAGCGATATATTAATTTTGAACGAAACACAAATAAAACATTTGTTATCATTCAAAATTTGGATTTCTGATTTTTGATTTAGACCATTTCAGCCTAAAAGTTGGACTATCTTGCATCTGGCATGCCTGCTGTTGTAATACTGTATATGATTACTTGGACAAATTTTAAGGAAACTAAACTATTTCTTGAGGGAAATAATGGCGTGTTCGCAGATGTTGACGTGGTGTATTCGCCAACAGTCAAGGCCTGCAGGACGGTTTTTTGTATAAGTCAAAGTGGCTAACGTTTGTATTCACAGTGCTGCCAGAGGTAAACAAACGTGGAGTGCGTGAAACAGATATGTCATGATCGGTTTTGTTTATTTTTCCCACAAAGGCATGGGCAACGTATGATTTTCCAGTGCTTACACTCTCTTTGTTGTTTTAACGAGTGGCGTTGAAAGATATTGTAAACTTTTTCAGTTGCGGATTGATATTTGCAGTACAAATGTTCATTTCGACGCCTTGATTGACTTCAGCGCAGCGTTTTTTGTTCTTGTGTCTGAGTCTCCAGATGTGCAGTCGGCATGGGGTGTAGGCCGCACAGTGGCTTTGGCTAAACTTCCAAAAAAACACTGCTGACACATTAAATTGCTTCTTTCAGGTCTTAGATAACCGAAAACGTGTGCACAATTTTTGACGTTTGTCGAACGTCGTGATGTGAAAAAATAGTTGAATATGCACGACCTAAATAAATTTCGCTAGCTCAAGGGCGCTTAGAAAGCCCACAGCAAACTGAAAACGCATTGTACCACGTGTATGACTGGAAAGATCACTGAAACACAGTATGGACAGGAGTGGAGTAAGGTTTGCCGGACCTCTCACAAGCGTGGAAGGGAAATCCGCACGGGTGAGTGTTATTCATCGCGGGTGTGATTGTTTGGTCTTGTGCTTGTAACAGGACACTTTCATGGGACTTAAACATCGCCTTGACGCGCGATCGACATAGTGATAAGCGTCGTAATATTCTGCTAGACGAACGGGATATGGCAAGGTGGAGTTTCTGCTGCAACTGGGCGACAGTTGCGAGTATCTGCGTGTTAAGGGCTACGTGGCTGTTCGTTCGAAGATTACCTGACGACGTCATAAAGGTTGCCAGTAGACTCTCTGTAGTTTGTCAATTGTTTTTTTGACCAGTTATTACCAACGGGACTTTACTGACTTGAGTCGTGTCTCGGAAGTCATTTCTTGGCGACTTTGCCAATTTAGTCATAACGACGTGCTGACACAAATGCGGTGATAAACGGTGGTTTGATGTGGACAAACTGCAACGAACTGTGCGTTCTTTTTTTGTTACATCAAAGTATTATATGCAGCAACGTAGCAAAAAGAGCAATTGTAAAAAGTTTGATTGGCAGCGTTTTGCAGTGCTTGCAGTATCCGTTTCCATCTGTTGTAAGAAAAAAGGCAGCAGTTTTGTAAATGACAGTGTAAATAGAGTTTGTTTGTGGTTTGGCAATGTTGAGAAAGATGTGCGCTGATAGTGGAGTCGTCCAATGATGAGAAATTTTATGCAGCAAAGTGACCACCCGCCAATCACATTAGCAAACGTTTATTTGTTGTTAGTTTTCTCACGACCCAGCCAATAGTTCGTGTGTATTTTAGATGTAGGTGAATCAAAATCATTGCCGGAACACTGCCTCAAAATGTAGTTCGTGGGATACTTCATAAAGTTTAGCAAATTTTGAGTTTTCCTCTCCNGTAAAATAAAGGATTATTTGTTTTTCTTGTGGAAAAAAGTATTTTCAAGGTAAAAGTAATGCCTTGTTTCTTNATGTGTTTTGTTTTCTNAATGTTGTGTTACATTTCATGTTCTAATAGTATTTTTTATCTTTTCAACTAGATAAAATATCTACATTTTGATCGCTTTTCCATGGCTTGCACATATCGGAAAAATAAAGCGGTAAACTTCTTTTTAGGGTAGTTATGTTTCGAGTTGTACAGACCTCAATTACTGCACGGCAGACAATTGCAAACAGTTTTAATTGTATCTTGTTACAAATTGGCAAATCATTGTTTGACTTAAAATTTATTATAAAAAGCGAAACGATTTGTGCAAAAATATTGGGTTTTCAGCCAAAACCACAGCACCAGTAAACCTGTAATATTTATCAAAATCTTCGCTAAAAATTCGGAGAAAGCCAAAGAGTCTGAATCTCGAACAAGGTTTGCGCAATATCCCGGGTATACTATGCACAGGACAGGGGTGTCCCAAGTACGGCCTGCGAGCACGTTTCACATGGCCCGGGGCCATGGGCGTCGGAAGGATTTTTTTGCAGGGGCGATAATAGTGGGTTTTTCCAGGGGGCCAAAAGTGGTGAAATTTCATTTTACCCACTCGAACCTAAGAAAACCTTTTTGCTATAATTATNAGGAAAATGTCAAATTTCAAAATCCAGAGGAGGGTTAAGACCCCCATGCATCCTACTTCCGACGNTCATGACTGCGCCTTTGTTTTCACATTGTTGTATGCGACCTACCAAAGGCGGGTTTATGCTTCTGTGTCGCAGCGAGGACAGTTTCTAAGTGTGACGTTTCCCGTTGTTTCTTTATGGACTGAGAGCGAACGTGAGCACGAAACCCGTCGCAGACCAAAGCTTCTTTTTCGAACCTTAAGCAAAATCCCGGAATTGTACCAATTTAAAAAAATGTAGGAAGAAGATATTGGCCCGCGCACGGGAGCCTTCACGTGATCAAATTTGGCCCTATGAAAGACGTTTGGACGCCCCTGGTATAGAATTTAAGATTGGAAAACGGCTGCAAACCTATCAAAGTAATTTTCTAACTAGGCAAATGAATGCATTGTGATAATGAAAGGTTTCTGTGCTTAACTGGTTGGATCGTAGGCGTTTTTTGCTGTGCTTTTTCATACATGTTGTAAGACAAATTTCACATTACCGTTTGGATAAGGGAAACTGCAAATAGTCAACGACGTAGATTTTAAATATTTTATTTTATCTTATCAGACCGGGATGTTGATTGTCAGCTAGAAATTTGCAACCAATGGAGATTCTCACTTTAAACGAGGTTGGCCTTTTCTCAAGCAAGCTTTGCTACAGTACTTGTGTTGTGACATCCAGTAGAGTTGGATTTCCTTTCAATGTTTTGTAGAAGCTATAAACCGATAGTCATAAAAAATAGGTTGGAAGGACAGGGGAGTTTACAATTGATTCACTGCAAGCTTCACACTTTCCATGTCACTATGTGATCCGGAATAACATTGCCTGATCATTATTTATTCGTTTGTGATGTAATAAACGCTTTTGAGCCCGAAGTGTCAGTGTTCATTATTTGCAGTGTTTAACGTGAAATTTCTTACCTGGCCACAGTGTTGCCAACTGGCATATCTTTATGCCAAATATTTGAAATTTGGCATATTTCGGAGGTGGTTGGCATAAATATGTTTTGTTTGGCATATTTTGGTTTGACATATTTATCAGTTTTGGCATATTTTGGTTTGGCATATTTATCAGTTTTGGCATATTTTTGAGCAACCAATTATTTTTGACAAATGCAAAATGTTGAACTAACTTCTTTCCGAAATTTCCAACACTTTTGTGAGTGGAAACATTCTTTAAACTCCTCAGTCCTCTGTGTGTTATTTTCATAAAAAATCGTGTTTCCGAGGATNTTGTTTANCATGCTGCATGTGTCAACACAAAACTTAAACATGTTAAACTTTCAATGTTAAATGCCAGTTTGCGAGTTTGACACAACTTTATAGTGAAACAAATCTTTAGTATTGTGAAGACTTGGAAGTGATAAAAAAATGCCGGAAAATATTGTTGGTATGTACAAAGGCAAACGTTGAAGAAAGAGTTATAAGCCAAGGTACTAGTGTACAGGTACTATACAATATTGCAAAATGTCATGGCTGCATTTTTTGTTGTGAGATTTTGTACCTCTTTGCAACATAACCTAGCATTAGTGGACTCCAGTGTCTTCTGAATATTTGTGGTGATTATGCTGCTGAACACGAAATGGTGTTTAATTGCAACAAAACAATTGGTGTACTTTTTTTGTCCCAAAAGATATGAACAACCTGCTCTAACCATCGAATGTTTTTTCTGAATTGTGTACGTAGCCTATGCAATTTTTTGACCAAGTCACATATCTTGTTGTATTGCCAAATGCCACATTGAAGGATGCTGATGATATCCAAATTAGATATAGTACAAGTGAAATCGCTGTACCATGCAGGAAACAAACTCAGATGCACCTTTGTTCAGTGCTCACTTGCAGTAAAAAACATTCTATTCCGTGCCTATTCCATGCCAATACATGCTTGCCAATTATGGAGCAAATACACACAGACAGACTAGTTTGAAACGGTTACGAATTGCCTATAATGCCTACCGAATTATGTGCTACGTACTCAGAAATGTAAGTGTTCTCGCCCATACCAGGTTGACCATTATGTCAGGACTTTGATGCCTTGTTTAGAAACAATGTCACTTTGCATGATTTTGTTCAAAGATGTGCATCTTCATCCAACTTTTTTATCCGATCGCTCCAAATGTCTGATGCTTTTTTTACAAATATTAATTTTTCCATAAGTAATCAACGTTCCTGTATGACGGTGACCAACTGAAGTAGTTGTTGGTGCGTTGTTTTGGTGTATGCGTCTCAACAGTGTTGCCTTTGCGTAGCAACGATAACCTCCGTGTGCTTTGTGCCGCCTCAGGATTTCTATATTTTCTTGTGATTTTTCTATCACCTCCCTGCATGTCGAAGATGTGTGCAAGCCAAACACGAATATTTGTTACTAGCAAAATGCCACCCGCCAAATCTTGCTTAAAATTTAGTGAAAACAAACGGTCATTAGCCTTGAACTAAATGTCTCGCAAGAAAATTTGAAAACTTGTTGACGGTGTTTATCAACTATCCTGTAATGAATGCATTATGACTAACCATTTTTGGTTATTTGATACCCTTGTCATATAGATCATGAAACAGATTTTTCAGATTTTACTGTTAGAAGTTTGTCATCACTTTTGCAGTAACACTGTACAGTGCTAAAGTGCTTCATCTTGGTATTGCTTTGAAGTGCATTGTGTAGCACTTATTTATGATTATCAGTAGATGTTGCGCAAGTGCTTCAATCAGACCTGACATAGGACTCAGTGATTGCTCTCGAGTTTTCTTAACCTTTCGTTCATATATTTGTACCTAAAGATAGTTTTCAGTATGTGATTATGATCGTTAACTTAATGGATTCTCTTGCTCGTATATTCAGAGCACAAGCAGGGATGGCGGAACAGCGGTAGGGCAGTGGGGCAGTAAAAAAGTTGAGGGCAATGAAAACGTATATAAAAACAAAAAATTATTCCGAAATATGCTTGTTTCTGTTCAGAAACGACGTAGTCCTCAATAATATTAACAGAAGTTATAGAAAACCATTCTGAAGTTTTTGGGTGCACGAAGAACTGCAATAAATTTTTTTCAACGCGATCTTGGTTACCCATGAAATTCCCTATGATAATGATACTGCTATGATAAAGGCACCCTGCCCTTGTTGCACCTCTTTTGAAAAAGAAAGGGGGCAATGCCCCGTCATGCCCTTGCTCTCCGGTGTCCCTGAGCACAAGATCAAGAGAATTCCAGCCTTGTCATTGGATTGAAAAAGTTAATTTCAATTTGTTTGACACGCGTGGGTCAGTTTTGAAACATTTGTTTGCAATAGTGTTTAATATATGGTTGTAAGTTATACCATTGCAAAGAAAGACAAGTTGTAAATTGCAATTCTAAGTTCATGGCAAAAATTGCTATAGTAGGGTCAAAACTGCTTTTTTGGCCAAACAAGAGTTTTTCGACAAAAATAGTATAACTTACAACCAAAAAATAGATTAACTTACAAGCCTTCGAAACACTTTGAGTCCCCTATGAATATATTACTTACCATAGTTAAAACATTTGGTCATTTTGGCCATAAATTTTTCAAAAAACAGCTATTTTGGCCATTTTTTATTAGAACTTTGGCCATAAGCTATGAAAAATATCTGGCAACCCTGTGTGTTTATATGAATCGTCGATTTGCCAAATTTCCAGGTGTTTTTTGTTGCTAAAAAAATTTGGCATATTTTTGTCCTGTTTGGCATATTCTGCAACACAATTTGGCATATTTTGTCTTTGTGGACTTGGCAACACTGCATGGCCAAGTTGCAGACTTGGAAAGGTGCGACTTGTAGTTTGTCAATGTATTCGGCGAAGGGATTGTTTAGCGTAAAGTTTATCATGGGTGCCCAGATAGATTTCTCGTATTTTGTATTGCACAAAAGTAAGATATGCTTAATGCTTCTTCTTCATCGTTTGAGCCAGTTCTTTCAAACCGGTCCTTGGCCGCACTAGATATCTGGGCAAGCGTTGAGCAGCCAATCGATTGTCTCATCATCCAGAACCGTCAGGCCGTGCAGTCCATGGGGAGGTCGACGGATTAGACACTGGAGGACAACATGGTCGACGGTTTGTTCTTCTGCGCCACACTCACAATCCTCAGAAGGGGCCATACCCCATTTGTGTAAGCAGCAGTGGAAACGCCCGACGCTCGTGCCGAGGCGGTTAAGCCGGGCCCACGCTGTTCTTGGCAGAACCATTCCTGGAGGGTGAGTGCCGATGTCGGGGATGAAAGTACGGAGTCTCGTAGTGTTCTGCAACTATTCCGCATTTCATCGGTGATCCGCCCAGAGCGCCGCACTTCTGTTGTCGTCAGATGAACTAATGAGTTGTTGTGCGGCGGGTACAAATGGGTGTCTCGATTTGAGATGCCGTGCATTCCCACTCAATTGACAGGTGAGCGTGGAGTGGAGCAGGTGTCCAGGCTCCATGGCACGGCGTGCTAGAGACAAGGTGTCTCATTTGCAACGAACCTCAGCAGGGTGGATGCCCGCGATAATAGGAAAATTGCTCGCTGGTGTAGGACACAGGCATCCAGTCACGGTTGGCAAGGCGTCGTTGATGGCAGGGTCAATGAGGCGGATGTGAACAATGTTTAATGCTTATGACTAAATGTTCAACATTGCACAGCCTGCTGTTCAGACAGCAAGGTAGATGTTTTTTTGTGTCATACAAGTTGGTCGAGTTTGTTCAGCAATCATTGCAATGCTAATTCCGATAGAGCAGTCCATTTAGTGAATTAGAGATGCCAAGTTACGTCCATGTCGACCTTATTCTAGAATTGTTGATAGTCCCAGCTTACACGTGCAATAAAAAATTTGTGGTAGGTTATTAATTAAAACATCTGCCATGCAGCAGGTGATTGAACTGGTGATTAGTTAATGTCAGAAAGTCTAGCATGCGTATTTCAGCCAACACAAGCCCTGTGATTTTAAGCAAAGTTTACCGCCAATTGGCAGTAGGCTGAAATTTGTGAGTTTGCGTTAATGCAGGGGTGACTCCAGCGAGTAATTTTGAGGTGGCAATTTCAGTAATATTTGGTAGTCAAGTCTCATCGCGGCTGCGCTACTGCAAGAGAGATGAAGTAGACTTCACAATAGTGCTGTGACAAACAAAGGAAGACAGAATGATCTTATATCGCGAACAATGAGACAAGTCGAAAGACTTCTTCGGAATCGGTTTTGATATGTGAATTTTCGAATTGTACAAAATCATGGTGAATACAGGGCTGGCCCAAACCATTCCAGCGCCCTAGGCAAGATCCATTTTCAGCCCCCCGTCATACCTTATGACGCCATCCTGCTCAATCAACCGTGACACGATCTGTTTAAATGTAATCAAAAACATTCCCTTTGCTCTTTGTACATCATAAATTTGACGGTGCGTCTTAGGTAGTAAGGTTCATTCCAGCACCCCTCCACCAAAAGACCCTTTTAGGGGCAGTTTTTTATATCAAACTAATTTATTCGATTCATGCCGAGTTTATCTGAACATCAAATTCATCAAAATGTTATTTAGGGAAGTGTGGGATCCGTGGAACACGGGGACCGAAGAAATATTTAAATTACTCCTCAACTAGTGGCCATACTCATTTGCTACAAAGTTGCGAATATTGTATTTGTGGACAACAATGTTGTCTGTTAAAAAGAAGAAGTTGTGTCGACCTGAAAAAATTTAAGCACTATTTTGTTTTTGAGGCATCAAAATAAAACATTTTGCAATCGTTTAGTAATTCGTTTGCTTGTCATAATTACAATGTAGAAAGTTTTAAACGTTTCACAGGATAGGTTAGGAATCAGAGAAATGTCTCTGCGAAAATTGGGATGATAGGTTTGGGATGCAGTGTAGAATCGTACGCTTTTTCAAAAATGGCTGTTGATGGGACCCACGGAACTGGGGTGTTCCACTGGTTCCTCATTTTGTAATTCCTTGTTTATTGCAAAAGTTTATTGCACAAAAGAAAGACCAACAGAAGTTTATTTGCTGCGAACAACCTAAATAAAGCGTTCTAACATTGAACTTGAGACAAGGGGAAAACAATAGATATTCCACTGGCCACTCTACATCGTTACAGCCGATCTAAAACGTTTGCATAGAGTAATGGCGAGACGATTTCAAAGAAGTCTGTGGTTACAACGCAGATTACTAATATTCACTTTTTAACGTTTTCGTTCTACAGTAAGGTTAACAGAAAGTATACTTTGTGCAGGTGTCTTGGTTATCAGAGAAGAGGAATGTGCTCTATAGGACCACATGATTTCTTATCACTGTTAATGTACTCATTGAACTAAAAGAAAGCGCGTTTGCTGGCATTTAAATATGTTAAAGTTAATGGTAAGAACATTCCAAGATCATGGGAGTGGAAACAAATAGCAGTACCAGATTAGGTGAGATAATTTAGAAAGGGGTGTGGGGTCTCAGCCTCAGAAAGGCAGAATGAACCAGCTTAACACGAACTATGGCCTTTAATCCTCATAATCTAAAACCTTTTTTTTTAACAATTTGAAAATCGTGTACAATCGCCCAAAAGTTTCACCGGAAGTGATCTAGAGTTTAGATGAAACTGGAGACTACAGGTATTCTCTACAGTACGTGCATTAATATTACACATTGGCTCCGGAGGGAGAATACCTAAAAAATGTGAACTTTTATTTCGTTTTTGTGGTGTGTTTACACAAATTTTAATAAAAATTGTGAGTTTATATTCTTGGTTTACACAATAAATATAACTTGCAATCAGTGTTTCCGCTAAGGTGCGCAAATGCGCATTCCGGAGTACCACCAGACCATTTGCGCAGTGAAATATCGTTCTTGCGCAGTTGCAGCATTCCAAATTTAATATCGTATATATCAACGAAAGAGTATACCAAAAAAATTTGGCAAGCATCACCAAGATACTTGTTGTTTATTACTTATAACAAGGAATTCCATGGGGCCCTATGGGGTGTTCCGAAGGTCCCACTAGGGTGGGACCTATGGAACAATTGAAAAAATTTTAAACATAAAAAAAAA
>JGI24159J19872_10007063_pt1 | contig 14681 bp, 8 predicted proteins | sample Ectturendosymbi4_FD_19872 | JGI IMG/M metagenome (IMG submission 19872) | reverse complement strand
AGAGATAAGGATCTCTGGAAAGTATATAAAGACAACGCACCCTAGTAGCAGTAGAGTGATCGCGGCGCGTGATCTCTATTGCTACTCAACACTGGCTTGGTAAACATTACGTGTCTCCACTCTCCGTTAAGACCGGGAGATACAGGAAGCTCAAAATCCGTAAAAGCACTAGAGCGTGGAAGGTTGGTTGCGCCACAAGGTAGAAACGAGGCGATCTGCACCGATTGGGAAATTCCATATGAAATCTACCTATTAAGGATCGGCAAAAACCGTGGTTGTCGTAAAGCAGTACTACCATTAGGTAATCGTTTCTCCAGGAACTTTTCTAATTACGAAGAAGACATTTATTCCACACGATACAGATATAGATAACTAATCTTCCCAAAGTCGACTGAGTCGAATCCATTTGCAACTTTTTTGCAATAGGAAATTGATTTCACTTAACGCTTCGCACTCTCAATCCTAAAATCTGCAAGAATGCTTAGGGTGAAAAGGTAAAGGGCAAAGCAGGAGCGGTGAAATAAAACAGGATAGAAAATAAAGAATGAATTCGCTCGACAATAAGGTTGGTAAAACAGCCAGCAGTAGTCAATTTTCGGGTTGGTAAAACAGCCAGCAGTGGTAAATTTCGACTAAAGTTGGTAAAACAGCCAGCAGTAGTCAATTTCGACTCAGCGAAAAGAAATGGATCAGGAAAGAAACCAGCATCAAAGAAAACAAAGCTTGTTTTGACAATCAATGTCTGAACGTTTGAGCGAAGCAAACCTTTGAGAGTTGCTCGATGATGTCACGTGAAGTAGTATAGTTACTTGGCATTGAGATGGAAGAATTTTGGTATTTCCAAGTACGTAGTGCATGTCTGTTGCCAATGCGAAACATTGGACAAAAATGCAGCGATGCTCTCTGGTAGGAGAAAGTGGTTGTGCAAGATCAAGGTTGTGTAAGAAAACTGACGTACAACTCACATGTTGAAATTAAGCACGTTTTGTTGGTCTTATTTGCATCTGAACTTGCAAATCATTTTATTTCTTTGTTTATTTTTTCTTTGTGCGATGATCGACTCTGATTATTTCCATTTGTGTTCGGTGAAATTTAGTCATTTTTTGAGAGTCTGAAAAACCTGAAAATCGCTTCTTAAATATAATTACGTAAATTTCAAGTCCAACTGTTTTACTTATTTCATAGTAAAAACAATCATGACATTAGAAAATGCCGAAGAACATTTTTAATTTCCTATTTGTGGCGGGTAAGCAACTACCTCCATAATTAATCATTTTTACGGATATGCATGGTGTATATTTCAGAATTACGTCTGGAAAAAGGGACACTGATAAAAGGCTTTTTGTCCAGTTTGCGATATAGGGATGCACAAAACAATAATTTTCAAGCAACTGCTTGAAATGATGGCGATGGTCACAATTTTACTTAAAGTAAGGAACAAACTCACAGATTGCTGCCGCCGAAGTGGGCAACTTGAGCAGCTAAACCTCTGGCGTACAAAAACGCACTTTACCTTTTAAAGGTTAATCATTAATTTGCAGTCTTGCCAACGGCATCTGCAGATGAGCACCTTATCTTTTCTGAAGTGATTTGCAAAAATTACAGGGCGTAAGGTGGTTTGGAACGAGATTTGCGCAAATATGTCCATATTAAACATAAGCATTACTGACGACCAAACTGTGAAGTAGCAACTCTACTGTCAGTGTTGTACCAAACAAGGCGTTATGTTTTTGCTACTTACGTAACTTTTAGATTACGGAAACTTTATTGAAGCTTAAACCAGCTGAAGTTGAAATAAAATACATGGACTGTTGTCAGTATGTTATTTATGTTTGAAGCTAGATAGGCTGAACAACAGGGTGTTGAACAATTATTGTCACAACCACAAAAGTACTTTCAAAAATGTACAAATGCGTTCAATTTTCTTGCACAGCTGCACGGAAGTTTAAATCTCTGCAGAAGAAGCAACATGTTTGACTTCTAAGGCTAACCAACTTTATGTAATTGGAAACGTGAAAGGAGCAAATAAAACGAATAACATTTGATGTATCAGAGAGAATCACAGTACAACTTCAATTTTGCGAAACATTCAAACTTCAGAAGAAGCTTCTCAATAATGTTTGTCTCCTGCAGTAGTTTCAAAAATCTTCTCTTTTGTCTTGATGCATTTAGCCTGTACTCCAACAATTTCGGCTGTTTATCGCTTTGCATGTAAGAACATTAAATTCCGTGAGAATTTTCTGTTGTCAGTTGCTAAATTTGTGTACTCTTTTTATAATGGTGGATCACCTAATCACTTTGATAACTACTTTACTGAGATTGCATCAGTCAACAAATATCAAACAAGACTTGCTTCTTTGCAAAAATATTATTTACCCAAAATGAAAACGTTTCGGGGTCAGCTTTCTTTAAAGTATATTGGTCCTAAAATTTGGTCCGATATTCCTGAAAATTTGAAATCTCTTTCGCCCCATTCATTTCGCAAACAATAAAAGATGTTTTGGTATCTTACTAGAATTCCTTCTGATTTTCGTTTTATATGCTTGTCCCTTTCTGTAATATTGTGTTGAGTCCCCTCTTTTCCATCCTATCATCATGTGCCTTTACAGTTTCTCACCGCACCCCCTGTACATAGGCATGCTTTTCCCCCGCTGTTTTTTTGTTTTTTGTTTATTTTACCTGATGTATTTTGCTTATTTTACCTGTTTTTTCCTTATTTTGCCAGTTAGTTCCATGCATTTTGTTACTTTTTTTACTACTTGCGAAACATCTTCAAATAAAATTTAGTTTGTGCTAGCAACAGGGATGGCTGAGAACTTGATACAGGTGGTCTTTCGCCAACCCTTTGTGATTAAATATGTTAGAACACGATCTCTAAATAGTGAAACCTGAAAATTCTGATTTTGTATGTTCTAATCAACATGAAATAAATTTGTGATCTTTGATGCTGTTGTTTGCCTTTTGCTGCATTCGTGTTAATTTGTGATTTGAGTCACAAAAAAGCATGGATAAACCCTAAACATTCTGAATTTTAAAAACCCAATAAAACCAAAGACGACTTCTGGTTCATATAATACATTGGTTTAGAAACAGGGAAAAGCTTCAACCTTGAACAGTGTTGCGCACCTTTTCTGTTTTGCATAACAGAAATCCTTTCCACAGAAGCTTGCTGGATTTGTGATTTTGACGGAAAAAAATAAAGTCAAGCCTGATTTTTTACCTGATTCTTTCACAGAAAATACTTCATTCAGTTTGTACTCAAGCCAAGCTCATCTTTTCAGTCTGTGTTTCAGAGCGTTTTCGAGCAACATTCCTGGGCCACCAGGCTGAAACTTGTTGCCAAAACAATGTAGGTATACAAATCGGATTTCGCGAATATCTTTGTCACGGGTGGGAACCTATTTACCCATGTCACGGGTGGGAACCTATGTCACGGGTGGGAATCTATGTCACGGGTGGGAACCTATGTCAAGGGTGGGAACCTATGTCACGGGTGGGAACCTATGTCACGGGTGGGAACNTATGTCACGGGTGGGAAAAAGTACCTATGTCACGGGTGGGAACCTATTTACTATCGCGGGCCGCATGAAATGTGCTTTGACGTTGTCGGGCCGTAAAATCAATTAATTTTATCTTAAAATGCTACCTTCATCTTACTATGAGGAAAAATGCTTTTTCTTGACTTACTATCTGAGTACCTGCTTATCATGGAGCTTCCTTTTGAGGCGATGTTGTGCTCTAGTTTGGGTAACGAAAATTCTGATGCGGACCATATCAAACATTCACGTGGACTGCATTTGACCCGCGGGCCGCAGGTTCACCACCCCTGATCTATGTGATCATGCTTGCACAGTCTCCTTAAAAACTTGAGCACTTCTTTTATGTACTAGAAATACAATAAGGATCTGAAAGCAAAGCTGCTGCTCACATCTCTTCAGCTTTTATACACCAAGAAACGATTTACAAGACCGACCAGGACTCTTCAACTTCTACTTTGTTAGTACTGCGACCGTAAGGGAATTTATCACTGAAGTGCAGAAGATATTTTGCCTTAGTCAGGGTACGTTAGCAAAAGATAGCAATTTAACAAGTAAGAAAACCCCGCAGGGATCAATGTCTACGAACTACAGGAAATAATTACTTTAACTTATCTCTTTCCTGTAATATTCATGTCGTGCCGGTTTCAGGACCATGCGGTTGTTTTGCTTATCAATGCGCAACGTTGACGGGTAGTTATACAATTTGCTTCTTATTTGTTGGAAACTCTTCCATTTTTATTTTTTCCGGAACAAACTAAATGAGAAGAAGTTTATGCAAAAATCACCTGTTTTACAAATCAAACTACTTATTCGAGTTAATCCTGGTCGTTGAACTTAGATGAACTTTTAAACTGTTACTGCTACTGGAAAATGAAAAACACACTTGTAGGTCATGAAAATCCCATCAAATTGTTCAAACTAATGCCCATCGACAACTTGTAAGGCTTTGCTTAGAAAAAAGTTTATTTAGCCTCATTTACTGTGCGGATCATCAAGCCGACATTAACCCCGTTCGTTTACATTTGTAACTTCATAACGACGTTGCATTCAATTAAGATTCGGCCGTCAACTCCAAGCTCTGAAAAATTTCCCCAACTGTCAAAAAGTGCTCGACGAGACAACCTTGCAAACATCAATAACATAACAAAATGTAAACATCAANAACATGAAACTATTCCCAGATCGTTGTAAATCTTTCCCATTTAAAGANATATTTGATTCTTCTCAGTCCATTGCAGCAGGTCATANGGCTTCATGACGCTGCTGGACAAATNAAACAGCAATGAGCACTGCCAAGCGAAGAATATCGGTTCAATCCTTTTTCTTTGTCGTGACGGCACTTTGAACAAAGCCATGCTGAGTTAGAGAAATTTCAAACTGTGCTGTGATTTGAAGCAAACAAATATTTTTAACATGATTAAAACAAACGCCATAAATGTTCAATCAGCTGCACTGTTTATGACTGCGTTTTTTGAAGAAGCAAAGGGGAAACACAATTTTAAGTTTTTGGTGCTCGTGGTGTGGTGAGGCATGTTTAGTAAACAAGTACAGTATAGCGTTTGTCTAAGGAGTGTACTGTCAAAACCACGTTGATTTTGCAAACAATGATAATTTCAAACTATTATTTCCACAGAAAAATGTATATCGCCATAACATTAATGTTTTAGCCATTGCACAAATTGTTTTGTAGAATTTCAGGTTAGAATATTTCTAGTTATCGTAACATCTAATTTTGTTTGCGAAGCCAGACAGCATAAATAGTTCATTGTGACTGCATGGGTTTTGCATCTATGTTTCCGAAACTTGCAAAACCGCATAAACTTGTAGTTGCAGTAATGCCACGCATGACTATTGTCATTTGTTCTCAATCGCATGGGGTTGTGGTAGTAAAAGAAATGGTTTAATTTGAGGGATTGGTTGCATAATAATCGTTTAAAGAGAATTTTGCCTTATTTTTTCAAACCTGAAAGGGACGTAGTAGCTATAGGTTGCGTTTTGCTCGCTTGTTATTATTTAGAACATTGAAGTTGCATGAGGGAACCAAAAAGCTTCCATATTTTGTGCTCTTTTGTAGTTAACGTTTCGCCCGTTTTTATGTTTTAAGGTGATAAGTTCAGTGTCGTTTTCCGTTTGTACTTTACGATTAGACAGTTACATTTTCTGGGACTTTTCCTCAAAGTGAGTCTTATTTAGCTTTGCTATTCAGTTTGAAAGGCTTTGTGGTATTGCTTTATCGCTGTGTGTTTGATAAAACTAATTCTGTCTTCTACTATTGTTTCTCTTTGAAAAACGCAGCTTGAGATACTGTATATAAACAAATGGCTCAAACTGAATTAAGATAAATGAGTAGGGGATCCTCTGTGGTTGGCACAGCCATGGCAGTCTCAAACTTTTTTCCACAGAATGCGTCTCCGCTTGTGGGGGGCAATGACTTTGTGGTGGATGGGAGTGGCAGATACTTTGCAAGCGGGGGATATAGCGACATCTATCTTGGTTTCAACAACTTGAAGCAACCAGTTGCAATAAAAATAATCCGCCTAGATGGAAATATTCAGAAAGCTCAAGAGGAATTTCGATCAGGTTAGACACAGATTTTCAAAGTTGGATGCGAACAAGTAGAACTTTTTTGTAATAAACCTCCCGTGCTCATTAAAAAGGGGCTGCCGACGTTTTTTTAATAACGTTGTGGAAACAGTGAAACCAGCTTTGAAATTATGTGAAACCCGAAACACAACAACACCTGAAGAAGAAACACGACCGCTCCAGATCGTTTTCGTAGTCTGTGGCTTGTTGGAATTCATGCACTGGGAAGCCTTATAAACGTTTCAGATAGTGGCCTGAACATTTTTGGCCATAACTTGCCGGCCCCTAGAGAGCTGTTATTATAGCCTAGAATCCAATAATACTTTGAGTTACAAAATCGATTCATTGGATCGGCCGATGGCGTCGTAAAAAACGCAAATCATACCCCAGTCATGATATCATTGACCAAACACCCTAAATCGAAATCTTACGATTTTGTTTCTGCATTACTTCACGAGTTTTTAGAGGGTTTGAACAGCTCTCTTGCTCAATCTGCTGCCTTATCATGGCGGGCCAAAATTTGGCCTGAGAGGAAAAATTATACCTTTCGTTAAACGTTTTAATTTTTGTCAATAACTGGATTTTTGAGCCATACTTATGGCTCCAGATATGTAAGAAAGTCAATCATGGGCTCTAAAGACGCGGATCATAGCATAGTTTCCACAAAAACTTGATCCAAAAAATGCTTCGGTGGGTTGGCGCCCAGGAACAAGTTAACTTGGACAAAAAGGCGAAAACATTCCCCATTGTGACGCAACCCACAGAAAACCTAAACCCAAAACAAATTTTTTTCTGTCCAAGCTAGAAGACTTCTCGAATCCGCAGAGGGTTTGAACAGCTCTCTAACTCTAGCGACTGGCGAGTTATGGCCAAAAATGTGCAGGCCAGTATAGTGGCCTACGCGGGACTTAAAAGGTTGGGGCAGAAATGAGGATAGATTCCTTGAATTTCTTCACTAAAAAAGGAAATGTCTGCAATTTAGCTGAAGTCTTTAAAATGTACAGAACACCAGAAAGGAATTCCTTTGTTGTCATGGACAAACGTAGATTTGTCTGAGCACAATGTAAAGTTTAGGGCCATATGGAAAATGTTTATTATAACAGCTTCTGGCGTGAAAGTTTCGCCAAAATTGTTCTTTTTGCAATTCAAACCACTTTCGAAGCAACGAAAACAAAATATGTTAAAAAAAAACACATTCACGAAAGGGTACTTGGGAATCTATCAATAGGCTGCATTTCATTTTTATCATCTGGTTATTGCGTTTTGAAACACAAAACATAATGTGATTTATCAGGTTTGATTTTATTTCATCAGCTCACGAGAGGTGTTTGAAATGATTCAGAAAGTGCAGGGTTAGGATGTTTATATTTGTTTGGCAAACGTGAGAGTAATAAGTTGAGGATATGTACGTTTAAACTCTAAGTATTAGTGCAGTTGAGCACCAATTCTATTGGAAATCACTGCACACACTTTTGATAAATATTTCATTACGCTTGTAAGTTTTCATGAGTTTTTTGTGTTGCTACTGACGGTTGGTTTCAACAGTTCATAACCTTTACTTCAAAAGTTCGGAAATTCGGTGTTTACAAAGATCAAAAGGAAAAAACTATAAAAATTAGCTTTGCACGTTTCTGCCTGATGGTGAAACGTTGGTGCCTTTGCTGGTAATCCAGCGTTTGTTATTTTTTGATTTTCCGGTGTGTTTGCCTTCATAAGTTGCTTCTTTTGTGCTTATTGTGGCTGTAGATTTGAGCCTGATGTAAGCAAATAGATGAATGGAAAGAAAATTGTTTGTGTGAAAGATATCTGAAAAGCAAATACAGCGCCGGATTTAGATGGTGGGGGGTCCGGGCGTGGTGGTAGGCCCCATGTGCGGATATAGAATCTTTAGGAATGGGATGGCCGATGAAGCCACTAGTATTTCAACGGATCATTAATATTTATGACGTAATCTTGTGACGTCACATTTTTAAACTCAAGTGTAACAAAACTTTGTGATGCAACATGATAATTGACTATGATTAGTGATTTGTGAAACTGTGGGAAAACCGGTCACCAGAAGCATCATACTGTATTTTCTTTTTGAAATTTTGTTTAAAAAAGTTTCCGGGCGATCCAAAGTCTTCATCATTTCTAAACGTCAGTCCTTGCCCAGAATTATATTTTACGACGGAAACCAAACGTTGCAGAAGCGATTTCCAATATTGTTCGCATTGATTGACCTGACTATTGCTAGCTCTGCATTATTTCTTCATAGTGATTGTAATTACACCTGCGACTAAACGTAATCGTGGCATCTTTATGTTCCATTGATTGCTCGTAGCTCCTCAGCGTGCTTCCAGTCGCAGAATCCTTTTCTAATAAGGAAATGCGCTCATTTAGTCGTAACCGCGCACATCAGTCTACACGTGAAACAATACACACAAGTTCGTGAAGGAGAAGAACACAGCCAGCTCCTTTCCATGACTTCGGCGTTGTGATTCTGGCCCCGAATAAGACTTGTGGTACATTTCCGTGACGAGTATCTGTCTTTTCTGTGTTGCGGAACATCATGTTTTCAAACTTACTTTTCGTTTTTCAACCAATATTCCCGCATTTTCTCCGGTATATTGAATGACTAGACCGATATCTTTGCATCCAGTGATAGCGTCAGACAACTCATCTGTCATGTTTTTCGATGATACTTCTTGACTTTCTTCTGCAACTGCACCGCTGGTTAAACTAGGTCTATTCTCATCGTTACGTACATCTTAGTCTGTAACAACATGTTCTTCGATTTTCCGTCCGCTTACAGCTTACGTAGAAATATCTCCGCTGGACTTCACTGCAACTGTAAACTAGTAACTTGAATGTTTCTTGTTTTAGCTGTACTTCTTCCTCTCTCATTTTTGCCCCTTTTGCTTTTTAATGTTTTTTGAGAACCACTTGGATAAGCTCTACACTTTTTTGTCCATGTTTATTTATTAATAAGCTCTGCAGGGCTGCCATATTTTCAGCGCAAAAAAGGAGGACAATTTACGACCGTCAGTTACTTGAGTGTATTACTGACACTTAACAAGTGAAATGACAAATTGGCCTGTTGATTAGTTTTAAGCATTGAAGTAAAACTTCCAGTGTAGACAATGTTTCATTCAAAACACACAAAACAAAATCCTTAGTTACTTAACCTATTTAGCCCATGAATATTTTGCAGATTTCTCAAATTTCCTAAAAATGTAGAATCGCCTTTTACAATTTTATGAAACTGCTTGCCTGAAAGATGTTTTAAATTGCACACCAACTTCAGACTAGAAACTGGTTCAACCAGAAAGGATTCTCTTTCTTTTTGGTTTGTGGCTGTATCAAGGAAAAAATCGTTCCACATCAGCATAAAGAGCCATTACGTTCAAGTGAAACTGAGCAATCTTTATCAGTTCTCGAAGCGTTTTAGTGGTATTGCAAGTTGCAAAATATTGTGCCCATCTTTTATGTTCAATAATTTTACAACGAATTGAATTTGGTTGATGCTCTTTTTACACGAACTTATACACGTTTTGGTATTGGTTAAACAGTTTTCTTCAGCTTCATCAATAGAAACATTTGTATCAAGCAGATACTACTCACATGTTTCATCATTTTGCTATATTAGTTGTTTGCAAACGGAGGCGCGAGTGCATGACTGCATTTTTGCAACCCTCGGATTAACTATAATAACGAGAAACTACTACACTCAGCTATGCACAATACACTGATCACCGCATCATGGTTCATCAGCAAAGCTAGTATGGTGTAATGGCGTCGGCAGTCCGCACTGTAATGCCAAGGTCATTGAGATACTGAAAAAAGATTTACCGCTGTTGTGGAACGATTCCCGCCTTACCAGCCAAGAATTAACTCAACCAAAACATATATTAATTAAACAACTCGCGGACCCGCCCATAAACCAAGCTACGCCACCAGCTCGTATCTTGTTGCAGTAGAGACAGCTTACTGTGTGCCAAAACAATATATCACAGCCAGTGACGTAAGTGACGGGGGGCAGAGGGGCGAATTCCCCTTCCGTGGCAATCAAAATGTGAATACCGGACCGCCATTTTAAGTGGTATTTCGGTTTTAGTATTCATTTGGTTTTCAGTAGGTTGTTGTTTTTTTGTGTTTTTTGGATTATTTTCCAATGATTTGGGATTTTAGCATAGCTATCCACATCCGGATTCACCATCATTTCTAAAGTTTTTTCCGAGTGTTGGTTAGTTTTTCCGAGTGTTGGTTACTGTGCAGTGGCCAGTGGGCCCCTTTCAGCTAAGTTTTCCACCCTGACTCAAAGGTCTAGTTACGCCACTGATTATAGTTATGTAAAATAAGAAATTCAAGAATGAGGACATTTTGACATGTTCGAACGTCCTCGGAGAATTTTCATTTCTAATGAAAAACGTGAACATGTACTTCAAAAAGAGGGCGTATTGGACCCATGCCTAGCAATGCTACTCATATGCGACCTTTGAAAATCTGAGTAAAGCCGACGCAAAGTTTACAAGAAATGAATAGATACGTAAGCGAACGTGTTCTACGCAGCTTGGCCTTGCATTCACTAGATTCAGATACCTGACCGACTTTCAGGAAACCAATAAGTGTAATAGTTGTTTCGTCACAAATTATCAAATATATTTCAAGTCAACCACTGCTGTTTGGCCGGTCGATGGTTAATAGCGTCTACAAACAAACTTTCCTCGCTAAAATTGACTAATTGGCACGCACATGTCGCAAGCATGGCTAAGCACACTAACGTGGTAGGGGCCCTCTTTGGTGGGGTGCTCTGGCTCCGGGCCCTTTTGGTCCCCCCCTAAATTCGGCGCTGGTCAATATATCATTATATACTGTAAATTAATGTTACATCGAAGCAACTTCATTGTGATTTTGATATTGTTTGTTTCAAGAAATGGATGTTCATTCCAGTCTCGGAAGCTCTCCTTTTCTCATTCAATATTTGGGTTTTTATTTGCACGATCGATTTGCTGGCGTCGTTATGGAGTATGCGCCGTGTGGAAACTTGCATGAATTCCTTCACAACACCTATGAACCGGGTCACCGGAATAGAGTCGCTGTTGGAACAAGCCTAAGAAATCGGTATTTTTTTACAAGCCTGTTTACGATCAAGCAGTAAATAAATTCCCAATCTTTGCAAAATAGAGTAGCGATTTTATTTAAAAAAATGCAAAACACTTATGAAGTTGAGATAGTTGAAATCTTTTTAGATGTTTTTAATAATACTCGACCATGTTTAATGGTTTCAAACGCAAATGACTTTACTGAAACATAAAAAACATTCATCACATCTGCCTAGCAGCTGGTTTACAAATTACGTAAACCTACATAATCCCAATTTCAAAGTTTTGTTTTATCTGCTGAGAAGTAAGTGCTGCAGCCAATTGAACAATTGAGAAGGATATAAATGGCATATTCTTCAGCAATTGACTTTCTCACATTAAGACATATTCTTCCTTGAAAGCAAAGTCACAAGTTCATTACTCGAAGTGGACTAGCGGATTTCAAAGAATTCAACCAAAAATGGTTTGATTGGAATAAGTTTCAAACTAGTTTGCCAAACATGAAAAAACGAACCCTTTAAATGTCACTCGAATAGAAAGCAGTCAAGCTAAAAAATTAGGTTATATTATTTGTTTGCTTCTTAAATTTGTACCAATATTTCTTTCCCTTAGAATGATACACGAAATCATCAGCGGCATTCAATATTTGCATAATATCAGAACCGATCAAAGAGCAATACATGGAGATTTAAAAGTAAGCTCTGTTTGTTGTATTACCAAATCTATTTTTCATTTTTTCCTATAGCATCTTAAAATGTTTTGCTTTTTTTTCTAAGCAGTCACACTTTGCCAAAGTTTTAAAGTACTAATTGGCATTTGTAGATGGATAAACAGTAAAAAGGCAAAAATATATTCAATATATTTTCAAGAGCATTTTCAACAAAATTATTAGTGCTGGTTTACAACCGCCCAAAGCTCTATTATAGTATAACAAAAATTTAGCTCCATTGGCAAAACCTAATTTGGACTACCAACCCAGCAATAACAAATACAGGGAAATGAGTGAGAAATCTAAGCAGTGCCTTGTTATATAAGCTGACAACAACTTTTGCCAATCAATGTCACAATCTAAACCAAAGCTCACGTTATTTCAGGCCATTTGAATTGCTACAGTTCTCTTTACAGTCTGAAGACTAAGGATGTGTGGTTGGTGGAATGCCTGCTTCACAATGGCTGAGCAAAAATACATACTTTGTGGGAAATAGGTTGTGACTCATATTTTCAGATCCCGGGTGGATGAGACGATGATTTTACTGTGGTTATTCTTCATGTTTTGCGCCTAAAACAAAATTCTTGACAAGCATGCAGACCGACGCTGGCTTCATCAGTTAAAAACGATGAACTGCGGTTGTTGAGCAGTTCAACCGAAGCTAACGCGAGCTGCCACGACAAGCAATTGCTTCCTTCGCAGCAACAGTAGACGCTGCGTTCACAAAACGAATAAGTTTTAGCAAAAGAACATAAGCTTCGCTAGTATTCATTGCCAATCAAATGTACTCGACAGCGCAAACATCCGTCCAGCCCAGGCCTGCCTCTTTGCGATCAGTGCGCTGTTCCTGGCAAAGGGTGGGTGACTTTTGCCCCATCCATCCACTAAAACCTGACCCCGCGCTATTTTCTCATCTACAACCTAAACCTTTAGACTAAAGTCAACTGCCGGACAATCATGCAGAGACCATCCGCTCTATGCGTATGCGTGACACACGTTTTTGTAGGAACGTACGATATTGCAGTAACTGTACTCTGGGCAAGACACACCCAGTGTTGCAAAGCACGTGCTCCTTTGCTTTTCTCATTAAATTTTGTCGTTTTCATATTCAGCCATCGAACATACTGCTGTCTGACGAGCTACATGCAAAGTTGGCTGATTTCGGTTGTACGAAGCTTCAAACATTGACTCAGCAACAAACAACCAGTAGATTGCCTGTTGGAGACACCAACGTCATCAGTGTGAGATACACAGCTCCAGAAGTTCTTTCTTACTCCAACAGGAAAAAAAGGGCATCGGTAAGAAACATAAATTAATAAGGATTTTTAATTTTATGTTTATCAAATAGCCTAACTGTTTCAAAACATCCGCGTCTGTTTGTAACTCGCAACTCTCAAGGACACATACACCATACACCAGGGGTGTAATGAGGGGGTGCAAGAGGGGCACAACGCCCCAGGCGCCCAATCACTGGAGGCGTCGAAAAGTGCCAACAATGTCGCGAGTACCTTCTTCAATACAGCACATTTACTCCCAAAAGATCTTAGGTACGAACATGGGTGTGCCAAATGTGTTTCGTAGCCCGGGCGCCATCTAACGTCGGCCCTGCCACACACACATAAATTGTTGAACGCCATGGAAGAAAGCTATAAATTAATTTTGACATTACAAGATTTTTATTGGTTTCGCATGGTTGGCCGACGAAATGCCCTTGTTTTTGTTGAATTTAGATGAACAGTGATGTGCAGAGAAAGAGATGTAAAAATTAGTTTTGAAAAGGTTTACACGTATTTGGAAGCTTTCAATCAAACACAGCAATTCTTGTGAAGCTTTTTTTTTCTTGTTTAAAGCCCTTGAAACAATTTGAAATATCGGGTTGAAAACCCTTACTCAGCAACAACACTTGATGTGTTTGTTTGCTGGTCTTAACTTGCTCGATGCCGACAACAAAAACGTGTGCATTTCATCGTCAGCTTTCTTGTGTTTGCACTGATACGTTTTCGCTTTAAAGCCCCAGCCACCCCTTGAAGATGGCATCTGCCTCTGTCTACAAACATTTGTGTCTGCAATCGCTTTAATAGAGAATTTTTTTGCTTTTTGAAAACCTTTTTTTGCCAAAAGTTCAAGAGTTGTGTTTGCTATTTAAAGCACCAACCTATACCCTATGTGAAACATCACTAAAATGTACGTCAGTTTGATTGTGCCTGTTCATGTTATGCCGTGAACAAAATCTTGAACCGGCTCTGCAGCACTTTTGTGAGACGTTAGATGCCTTAAGCGTCGTAAATGGAACATTTTTGTTACTTGAGCCTCAACAAAAAGTTGGTATCCTTGAGGATTTGCAACAATAGCCAAACCTAAATAAGAACGATTTTTTATCGCGTTATCGCTTTTAGCCTGTGACCGAACTGTGCTTTTGGATCCTGTAGAACACTCATTCATATAAACACCAATACTGCCAGGAATTCAAGTCCAGGGTTGTGCAGTTGTTTGATACAGTGGTATAAGCTGTCAAGAAAAATTGGAGCATTTGGCGGATTCTGTTTTTTTAGCTTCTGTGATTCGCCATTGGAAAGGATGATATGAGCCACAATTTAAAATTACACTTATGCACAATATTCGTTTTTGTGACAAGATGCGGATAAACGTTATCACATATGCAAGTCAGAAAAAAAAATTTCAACTTCCATAATATAGGCTGCTTAATTTTAGCCATAACGTTATTTTTGCAGAGCGATGTTTACAGCTTTGGAATAATTGTGTGGG
>JGI24159J19872_10007061_pt1 | contig 14681 bp, 6 predicted proteins | sample Ectturendosymbi4_FD_19872 | JGI IMG/M metagenome (IMG submission 19872) | reverse complement strand
AGATATTTATAGTTGAGGCATATTTTCGGCAGAAGTCTATCCACGCAGCTCAATTGCAATTCAAAGAACGATTCGGATGTCGTGAATTTCCTGTCCAGTCAATGATCTACAGATGGGTCAAAAAGTTCAGAACCCATGGGACTGTGCATAACCTCAATCGTAAAGACACTAACAGACAATCACACTCTGGACGACCGAAATCAAGGACACCACACAACGTTGCTGCTGTCAGAGACTCTGTTGTCCACAGCCCAAGCAAGTCTGTGCGTCGGCGAAGTCAGGAGCTTAGAATCAACACCGAGCGATGTGTCCAGGTGCTTGGGAAGTTCTGGACAGCACTTGGTCGACGGAGAGGGTCGTCAGGGCCCTCCAGTGGTTCCAGCAGGATGGTGCCATCCCCCACACCTCAAACGAATCACTGGCATGGCTACAGCTGCGTTTCCCTGACCGACTGATCAACAGCAGGTGTGACCCGCAGTGGTCGCCGCATTCACCGGAGTTGAACCCTCCAGATTTTGATATGTGGGGATACCTTAAGGACAGAGTGTATGGCAACAACACCCTAACTATCCCTGACCTGAAGGCAGCAATCACAGCAGCAATAAGAGCGATCCCAAGGGAGGAATGCGAGAGGATCCAAATGTTCTTGCAGCGCCGGGGATCTCATTTGGAGCACATTTTTTTAGCACAAGTGAAACAAAGAGTTTTTGTAGTACAAACTTGCAACTTTGGAGATGTCTGCTACACAGGGTTAACCTAATGTAGCTGACGTTTTGTGTCAATCTAAATAAAATTTTGGAAGTTATTGGATTTTTGGTGATGACCGTTTTTTTTTGTGTCACCCTGTAAAATTTTCAAAATTCTCACCAAAAGAAATGTAACGCTGAAATAGACCAGGGGTGGCCAACAGGTCGATCACATTGACTGGTTGATCGCCGATTGTCAATTGTTCGATCGCGCCTGATTTTGCATTGAATTGACAAGATACCTAAAAGGAAAATTTTTCAATCAATGTTCCGGAAAGTTCTTAAAATTATCCATCAATTTTAGTTGGTCACGTATATTCTTTGGAGCCTCTTGCAACGGCTGACCATAGACTCGGTAGCAGGGCTGTCACAAATGCAACTCCGAAAATCCCTAGAACTGTGCCACAAAATCCCTAAACCTGCGGTGGTGCAGCAAAAAATCGGAGTGCCATGATAAATGTTAAAAATAGAACCAATATGATTTGCAAAATAAAGTGAAATAGTTCATTTTACACATTTTCATACTTTTCCGAAAATCCCCAAATCCCTAAAAAATCCCTAAAAGGGTCAAAATCTCCAATCTAGGGACAAACTCCCTAAAAGTGAGAGCACTGCTCGGAAGATGCCACGAAGGTATTGTAATATGTTTTCTATTATTGCGTGGCAATCATGATTTAGCCGAAACAGATACTTTGCCTTCTGTCTTTGCATCAAAGGCGATGGTACACTGCATTTGCCTATATTCAAGTTTGGCATATTGTATTTGCGACTTTATTACCGACCGGTCGATCGCGAATTATCAAGAAATTTTCGAATCGATCCGAGTCGAAGACAAGTTGGCCACCCATGATATAAACTATTACCCTACACAATACGCATATATGCCACTCAGCACAACAAACATTCAAAGCAGCACACCAGCAATACAAGAGCAGCTTACTACTTCGCCGGAAAGAAAAATATTTACGATAAAGTAACACGAATTATCATCGATTGTGATGAGTGTGGCACATACTGACAAAATCATTTAAATTTTTTGTGAATATAAAAACCATAGCAAAGGAAACACTGCCACCATCATTTGTGACATCTTGAATCACTCTCAAGGTGATTTAGTTATATAAATCAAACCAATATCCGGATCCTGTCCTGATCCCATTTTTTTCAAAAATAAGTATCCAAATCCAATCCTGATCCGAAAAAATCGCAAGTAATCTGCAGGATATCCAATCCTGATCCTGTCCATTCCCCAGTGGCGTAGCTAAAGGGGGACGGGGGGCGTTTCGCCCTTGGCGGCACTGTGTCTGTGGGCTATGCTGTAGGATATAAAGCTTCAAAGACTGTATTGAAATAAAAGTGTTTTTAATGTCGGGACGCTACTTGCAGTTGAAGGACGCTTTTGATTTTGAATAATTTTAACTATGGCATGTGTATTTAAGCGATTGGTTCTTAGCCAAACAATAAATAATCGTGTATCAGGGATGTTGTGTCAATAGGCTTTTTGTTACATGAAGCAGCAACGCGGTTCTTAACACGGTTATCAACTCACTTGTTGTCAAATTTTACTGATTTATTACACGGTTAATTGACCGGGTGATGGGTCGTTGTTGACGTTTGATCATAGTCCTTATATGACGTTATAGAACTTAGTAGGAATATGGTGGATGACTGTGGGTAAACGTGTGGCTGTGGTGAGCTCTAAGCTTTTGTAAGTGGTCTTAAGCTTTGTACCTGCGAGTGAAAGCGCATTGTTAGGTCTAAAAACATTTCTGTGTAAATCTAATGAATGTGTAGTTGGATTTGTGCTCGTCAAAATAGATTTCCATGTGTGTGGATAAATATAATCTAGCTCAGTATTCTTCACCAAGGGTTCCGTGGAACCCTAGTATTCCGCTAAACATGCAGTGGGGTTACGTGAGTTTTAAAGGTTCCGTGAGGGTTTCTCGTTTTTTTAGGGGAAATGATTTCTTGCGTCAGTATGTTGATGCGTCATTATGAAAATTTTAGATAGATAACTGTGCTGCATTCAGATTCCAAGTACGCCAGTTAGTTGTACAGGAGGTTGAGTGCAGTTAAGAGCCGAAAAAGAAATATTGATAGTTGTTGCGATAGTAGCGTCGCTTGTTGTTCATTGTTGTGCAATTAAGAAGAACGCTATTGTTGCATCACACTTATACGATGTTGCTGATGTACAGTTCACAGTAGAGAAAGAAGGTCCCCTTGAACTTTTGCAGCTTATTCAAATGTATAACCTTGGGAACTCTGTTCCAAATATAGTAATAATGCTGCGGAATTTCCACACAATTGCCGTTAGTGTTGCTACCTGTGAGAGGAGCTTTTCAAAACTAAAACTGATCAAGAATTACTCAAGATCTAGTATGAGCACCTTGCGGTTGAGAAATCTTGCCACACTGTCTATGGAGCAACAATTGACAGATAATATAAATTTTGACATTGCCGTTGAAAAATTTGCCAACAAAAAGGCAAGAAAAGCTACTGTGTAGAAAATTGTAGTTTTCATTTCAGAAACAAAGACAGTCCAAATTTTTTACACTTTGTTATTATTTTTCCATATAGGCTGTCACTTTTGCTTTTTGTTTAACTGTTACTTACAATGTTTGAGTTTTTGGGTGTGTATTTAAAACATACCATATTTGAGCATGTGAGAGTACTGTAATATTATAATGGTGCACAAGCTAGTTAATATATACAGTATATACAAAGCTTTAAGAGGGGGTCATTGTGCAATACGTTGGGCTTCGGGGGCGCCAAACTCAAGGGCCGCCCCGGGCAGCCCACACTCTAGCTACGCCACTGCCATGCCCACCTCTGAGAAGTAGCTTGAAATGCTTTTTCAGATAACTTGAGAAAATCTAAATACAATAACGTTAAGAGTGAACAGAGAAACGTAAAAGCCATCATGAATCTTCTTTATATGTTTCTGCGCCTACTAGTGCGCTCCCAAGCATCTTCTGATAAAGAGTGAAGTGACCAGACGTCAGTAGCAAACCAGTTAACTTTAATTGTTAGTAGGGGTGGCCATGGATGCAGAGTGCCGGGAGTTGACTCAGGCAGGATTCTGTGTTTTACTTTCGGACCCGGATCCGGAGCCAATTTTTGTGAAAAATCGGCCCGGATCGGACCTCAATTTGTGTGAAAAACCGGAGCCGGATCCGGAGTCAAACACATCTGACTGGTAGTAGTATTATGAGCCGAGGTTTGCAGTGCTGAAGATATCTGCATCAGCTTGAACTACTGATGGAACCACAAAAGAAAGATAATAATTCGGGGCATTAAACTAATACAAAAGTAACCAATAGAGCTCTCCTGACGAGATCACTCTACTGATACTAGGTAGCACTATTGTTATATAGGAATGAGTTAATTACGATAATTCGCTTGTGTTGACTATCACAGAGACCTGCTACTTAAGGGCACCACATCTACCGGTGACCATTTCTTTGCATGTGGCTCCCTCTCCAGGCTGCCCCAGCGGGAACGTGACGCAAAAGTATTTGTAGTAGAGATGACACGGGCGCTAGTGGTCCGGTTCTTGTGCGAGCCGCTGATGATATTTTTAGCGGTTGGATTTCACCGAGCCGCTACGACCCTCCCGCTAATGTTAAAAAAACTTTGAAATTTCTTTTTAGTTGAAAGAACCACTTGGTGGCAATCAAAGTGAGTGAAACCATTTGGCATCTGTTTGGCATTGCTTTGCCGATGCTGCATTTACTGGCAAATTTTCTTTTCCATATGTGTGCTGCAGTGAGCACTCGGTCAGGCGCCACTGCCAAGCCTTTGTACACGTCAAGAAGCTTTTCGTGTATGGTGATAACTTCTTGCATGAACGTGACGGTCAGCGATTTTGGTGGTCAGCGGCTTCTTGGAAGGAACGTGTTATGCAACGTTTTGACAGCGTGCTATAGGTGTTTTTTTATATATGTACCAAATAACAATCATTTTATATATAAGAAGGTTGAGGGTGTTGCGTTTCGAGTTTTAGGTTTGGGGATTTTGGTTTAGGGAATTAGGGTTTAAGGTTTTAAGTTGAGAGTTTTAGGGTGAGAGTTTTAGGTTTAGGCTTGTAGGTAGAGGTTGAGAGCAGAGCTGTCGCCAGAAAGTGTTCAATAAGGGGGCTTTACGTTTGTGCGGGGGTCTTGACATTCTAAAATTGAAAAAAAACTCTATTGATTTAAACAATACTGTTTGTGTCAAATATTTAACTATGACATTTCTGGTTGGTTTACCTGCAAAAATTGATAATCCTGTTCACGCCAGCCAAGTACGATTTCAACAATTCCGTGTCATTGAACGCTTTTGCGTCGAAAGCAGCAACAAGCACAGTGATCGTGGGACACTTTAGTAATGATTTAGAATTTTTTGTTGACCGTATTTTAGAGCGTCCACATCGTCATTTTTGGCTATGCTCAAACTGAATAGCACTTTTCCATTTTTCCTCGTAACAGTGAGAGAAGGAGCCTCACAAGTGGATTAGCCTAGAGCCTCGCATCAGCTAAATCCGACCCTGATGACCAACCATTTTTGTGCCCTTGTGAATGACAATACAGGTGTGATAATGATAAATTGTTTTGCTCCTCTCCATGATCATGTGCAAATTGCGCTACTGTGTGGCTAACCATTTTTTTGTGCTCTTGTGTCTATGATTGCGTCTGCATGGACCACGAGTCTGCAATAAACTAATATTATTATTTCTGTTTGGGGGTGCTTCTAGCTTTGTTTGGGAGGGGCAAGCCCAACAAAGCTACTCCCTTTCAACGGGGCTGGTTGAGGGTTTCATTTTTTGGTTTAGTGTTTTAGATTTAGGATTTTAGGTTAAGGTTTTAGGTTTAGGGTTTTTGATTAAGCTTAAGGTTTAGGGTTTAAAGTTTAGGGTCATAGGTTTAGGGCTTTAGGCTTACACACTAATCTATGCATGTAACTAATCATGTTCCACAAAAGGCAAAATGGTCTCAGCAAATATTTTGCTTCGAAAGGCAAAATAGATAGGCTACTTTCCCTCAGGAGGCAAAATATACAAGTCTGCCAGTTAATTGTTTAGTGGGCCATGGGCGGGTCAGTTTGAAAAAGAATAAATGTCCTCGGATATTGTGCAGCTAAATAGGTTGGATGTTGCAGGCTATGGGTGGTCCAGGGCTGAAAAATCTTGGACTGTGCCATCTGTAATTTGTAGATGTTAAGATCTGCTTGCACAACCGCTGTAGCAAATTGGTCATTTGACGTTATTACGTGAAATCACAAAAGAACCAATTAAATTCTTAGAGTGAATTAAAGAGCATTCCAGACTCCAATATATTCGCCAACCAAATACGTTTCAACTATAGTGCTAATCTTCATGTCATATTAGACCATGATCGAGTCTCGAGGCTTAATGGTCTCTGTCTCGAGACTCGTCTCGAGACCAATTTTTACAAGTCTCGGTCTGGAAGGTTTCAGGTCTCGCCTCGGTCTCGAAGGCTACAGGTCTCGTTCACAAGCCTATTGTCTTGAGGCTTTGAATATTGCAAGGATATGGCTAAGTAAACCTTCTGTAATTCAAAGAGTTTTTGTCTGTTGGATTTGTAGGTAAGAAACAATCAAAACAGGTCGAAAAAAGCCATAAACTGAATCTAAAATAACTTTAGGTGGCAGTTGTCCGGGTGGCGGTAGTCCAGGTGGCTGTAGTCCGGATACCAGACACAACAACTATTGAAAACGTAAACAAAAAGAATCAAGTATGCTGTGAATGTATAGCTTTACGGTGACCATAGGTCACTTTTTCCCGAAAGGCTAAAAAGAGATCAATACTCTACATTACATTTTCCAAAGGATATTATTTCTTCTTCCACTAACATCGTTTAGGTTCTTTCACCCCCAACACCTTCACAAACCACAAACGTCTTTATTTGAGCAAGTTGTTGCTGTTTACTGCTAGGCTGCACTAGATCGCGGGGTAGGTATTGAGCAGTCATTCGATTGTCTCGTCGTCCAGAACCGTCAGACCGTTGAGTCCACGGTGAGGTCGATGGATTGCGCATTGGAGGACAACATAGTCGACGGTTTGTTCTTCTGCACCACACTGACAGGCCGCAGAGGAGTCTATAGCCCAACACCGGTGCAGAGGCGGTTGAGTCGGCCCACGCTGTTCTTGGAAGGATCATTCCAAGAGGGTGGGTGCCGCGTTTCATCGGTGATCCGCACAGAGCGCCGCACGTATGTTACTATTGTCAGATGAACTGATGAGTTGTTGTTCGGCGGGTACAAATTGGTGTCTCGAATTTGAGACGCCGTGGTTTCGCACTCGGTGGACAGGTGAGCGCTGAGTGAAGGTGTCCAAGCTCCATGGCACGGAGTGCTAGAGACAGTGTGGCTCCTTTGCGACGAAGTTCAGCAAGTTGGATACCAGCGAGGATAGGAAGGTCGTCCGCTGGTGCTTAATTGTCTAAGACCACAAGCTTAAAAATTCTCTAAGACAGGGTTGTGATCGTGGGCAAAAATTGGGGCAAGCCAAGCGATTTTGGTTGTTGCTGCGCCATATAACGCTGGTGATCTGCTGGCAAAAATCCTAAAATAACCCTGACCTCAAGCTGCAAATACACGCCATTTTTAAACTGCCATTCACTACCATAAATCATTTCTACGACCGATTATTACGAAACGCCAGGAAACCGAATAAACTTTGCTTGAACAGTGGTCATCAGCAATTGATTAATCATCAATAAGGATGTTAATTGCGTGGGATGAACGTTCACTGCTCTTCTTGCTGTAGACCAAGGGTCTCAAATTGCTCCGAGGGCCAAATGAGGTCTTATAAAGTAATTCAAGGGCCGCATTATGACTACCCGAGGGCAGTCTTGTCGTTACAGAGGGTCTTTGGTGGGCTTAGTCCCCCCAAACAAAGCTCCAAGCCCCCGAAATTGAACTATAAAACACAATAAATTAGTATAATTTTTGTCAAATTTCAGTATATCAAGCCTCCCTGCACAAACGTAAATCCCCCGTATTGAAGACTTTCTGGCGACGGTTCTGCCCGGGGACCGCATTATATGACGCCGACGCAACAATGGTGGTTCCTGAACCTTACTAGAAAGAGATTTTTCATCTTATTTCCTGCAAAAAGTGTAGTCATAGGTAAATCATCTGTACCCTTCTCTTTGATCGTTTGAAAGGAACTTGTTGACTCGCTGGCCGAGCGCTTTTAAAAATTTTAAAAGAATAAAAAGACCCTGATAAACACCGGTGAATAAACTAAATAACTTAAATGTTAATTATTTGAAAATTCCCAATGAGCATCCCTGGCCGCGAGCCACATGTGGCCCCCCTGGTCGCGTGTTTGAGACCCTGCTGCAGACTATACACACTGCATGAAAATTGTTCGTACATTTTGATAGACAAAGATATTGGTAACAGCAACAATGCCATGAAATACATCGACTGTAAATACAGTATAGGCTTCGCGACATTAACTTCAACCCAAGGTCAGGCGGCGCACTGGTGCGCTGTTCTCACAACTTGTAAGTATAGATTTTCGTTGAAATTTCAAAACCGCACAAAAAACGTCTTAAATTTCCGATTATTTTGAGGTTGTTATAAGTTCATGCCAGGTATTAATGACAATTTTAGTCTTTCCGATCACCCAACCGAAAAACGAGAGTCTTGTGATTTTCACTGGTACCTCATCGGCGCGGGGCTGATCAAGCAGCTGCTAATGAGAAGCATGGACAGCAAACAATCTTCTTTATTGAATTGTACTATACAAAGGTAAACAGTCAAGAAGTTGTGCTGTCATTTTATGAAATTCTTAACAGCAAAAATACTCAACTACTCTGAATGTTGCTAAGAGTTTCTTTTAGTAATACGACGTTCCTCCACTTTTTTCGTAGCACTGCACCCCTGCTTTCCATCAGAAGTTCAATTTCCAAAACCTTTTCCTTCGTGATCTTTCCCAACAAATATGACAATTTGGGCGTTAATTATACTAATTTCACAGCAGTTCATTGGTGAGATACATACACATACCTGAAGTATTGTCAAAGTAACTGCAACCAAAGAAGCTACTATTGTCTGACGTGGGCCTTAAGACAGGAGTGAATAAAAAAACTTTTAAAGCCCAAAGTGCGTACAAGCAATTTCCACGATTGTTAGAACCAAAAGTGTGCACAACATGGTCGCACTATCTGTTTTACCGACATTAGAACAAATGATCTGAAGATTCGTTCTCAATATGTCTAAGAAGCTGATGATTTGACACAAGTACAGTGTTGATAAAGAGCTTTTCACATTAGTAGATTGATATCAAGAAGTCAATCGGCAATTAAGTTTTCATTTTTTACAGGAAAAATTGGTCGTAGTTTGGATTTTTGATACTGTCCAAGGCAGGAGCCAGTGGTGTAGAATTGCTACCATACGAGCATCAACAAGACCAGGTATCTGAAAAACCTGGCTCTCATCCAATTATGTTTCGCTTAAATGTAATTGACAGTAATTTATTGCATAGATGTTTATTTGAAATCCCAAAATATAGAAATTAATCAAGCAGAAAAATTGAAATCAAATGTGATTTCATCTTTTTACCAAGTTAGCATTCAAATAACCTCAAGCATATCATCTTGGCTACCCTCTTCAAGCTACCCAGAGTTTACCGTCTGCGATTTCACATCGTGACATTGCGACAGTAGCACGGGGTTGCTTGAGATTTTAGGTTTTGGATACAGTGTTCCAAGAGAGCCTACCCAACGGACTTCGCACATGGGCGTTCTTGGAAAATCAGCTGCTTTGTCTGCTGAGTGGAGGCTTTCTAAGGAAAGCATGTTACGTACATGCTTTTCGTTTGCTTGATGTTGGTCTTTCTGAAATTTCCGGGAACTACCAGTGTGCTTTCCATTTTTCGCCAGCAGCTTTACACCCAAACCAGCAGAGCGGTAGTTCCTTTTTTGAAAGTCTGCCAACAATTTAAATTTCTTTTTATCAGGTTGCTGACGCTGCTTAATTGGTAGCTTAGCTGGCAAGGACAGTTTACGATCTTTCTTCAACGTCGCTGCTAGTGACATTATAAGGGCTTCCGCCGATTCTTGATGCTTGAAATCTTCGCGTTGGCCCACATGCTTATCCTGAGCGTAGATTGGAATAACCTCATCGTGACCTTCGCTTGGCGAAGTCGAAAATATCTCGTCTGCTGAACTAACAGCAGCAAACTTGAACTGCCTTTGTTTAGGATAAACAGAGAGTAATGTTTCCAGGGTTTCCTTTTTGCTTGGATTGTTGTTCGAATTCAATTTCTTAATTTGGTCATTTGACGTTTTACTCCTATCAGGTTTTTCCTTCAGCTTCATCGCATCACAGTCCGGTTTTGTCCCAACAGTCACGGCAGCTTTGCTCTGCTGTTGCAAGGTCGCGCTCAGTGGCCGAGAAATGGAACAAAATGTGATTGGTGTTGCTTTAGCTGTAATTGAACGGATAGGCGTGGTACATGCATTTTTGCAAGATGCTGATGTTGAAACATGATGGTACCGCAATGAGACAGGCGTTTCAACTGTGAAGAAAAACTTGCTGTTTGTTATCCAAGCGACTTTACGATCAAGTCGGGTTGGAACCCGCGGCGGTTTAGGCTAATCTTAAGTGCGGAGACGAAATAAAAATTCTGAGACATGTCATCTTAAAAATGCTTTTCCAAGAAGGAAAAGTACAGAAACGTTTTGAAAAAATACGAAATAAACATCAACATCTTTTCCCTTAACAAAAACAAGCTTTACCAGATACAACGGGGACCAGGCCAGTCGGAAAGTATTTTGTTAAAAACGGATGCGAGTTTTGACAAAATCCCACCTCGCAATTAACTGTTTTATTCTGTGCGAAAGAAGTTATATATTCGCAGATAGCCAAGTCCAGGGACAAGAAAGGCGCAAGGATGTTATCACATTACGATAACCTTAGTTTCACAAACAATAGCAATTCTTACAACATAACTCAGATTTGCTGTCAGCCCATTCTCCTTGGAAAAAGATCCTAAAACAGTGTGAAAAATGTGTGTTTGACTTAGGGGAGTTAACGTTAATATTGCTGAAAATAAACACACAATAAATCGTTTGGATCATTCCATACTTTCTTATGAATAATGAGCTTGCAACACTTTTCCACCGTGTTACGTTAAGACTGAAAGAAGCTCAGCCAATTTTAAGAAAATCAAAGAAATAGCGATTGGCCAGCGTTTTCCAACTGGAGTGGCTCAAACGAGTTCGAGATTTTGTCACAAAAGATGCGGAATTTTGTGGCGGAAACCATTCGAGAGTTTTGAGATTCAGCCAATGGCTCCCTGGACACAAAATGTATGATTGCCAAATAAAAGCAAAAGGTTCGGTGTATGAATTTCTGAAGAGTTAAGAGATTTAAATTGGAGGTGAAATAGTGCAATAGGTCGTTGCAGGGGCGGATCCAGCCAGTAACGTTAGGGGGTGGGGATTTCAGTAATATTTGGTAGTCAAGTTTCATTATGGGCTCACTACCGTAATGTAGATGAAGTGTACTTCACATCACTGTTGTGACAAATCAATGGACGGCAAAAATAGCCTTATATCGCAAATGCTGTTTTTCGAATTGTAAACATCATGGTGAGTAAAGTTACTTTTACAGGTTTTAGGAGGGCGATCGCCCCGCCCAGGATCCGCCCCTGGGTCGTTGTTCATGTGTTTATGAATTCCCCTTAATTCCCAAAAATTTTTATTAAGCTTAAATGTACAGCTGAGTTCAATATAACTCAATATTAGGAAATGTAGTTAGTTGGATCTGGAATGCATACTTTTACCGCAAAGAAAAACTTTAACATTATACGAAGATCTCAACCAATGTGACGGAGAATACATTTTCTGTTATTCAGCACAAACAAAACAGAGATTGAATGAGCAAACATGTTACATCAAGGACTTACTGGATACTGCGCTTGGTATAGCATGAGGAGCTCTTTTTGGAAGTTGCTGCGGAAAAGAATCAGCAACAGATTTTGGAGCAGACTCATCCGACCCAATGGAGTTGTTGATAAACTCTCCTGCAGCTTGACTGAATTCCTTTCTGATCTGGTACGTATACAAGTATTCGAACCAACCTTTTTGAAGCGTAATGCTGTTCGAAACATCTCGTTAAATGCTTTAAACGGCCGAAACAACGAGATCGACGAAATTTGAATACTACTTACTTAATTAAAGATTAACTAGACTAGGTTTGGAATAAAAAAGATTAACTAGATTAGGTTTGGAAATTAACTAGGTTTGGAATGATTAATTATACACCACAACAAGAAAGCACTACCTCACGCGGGTGACTTTTTCTTGAGGAGTGTTTTTAATTCAATTTCGGTGGTGTCTCTTTGTTGATGGTGCAAAATTTTGTTGTCGATCATTACCATTAGGACTTTATGTTCAGAGTGCTTATAATAAACTTAGTCTCACGATGACAGGAATTGTAAATTCTATGACGCGAAGGTCTGATGCAGCGAACCAGTGTCACCTGAGTAGACTTTTTTAATGCAAAATGAAATGTACCAAAATACACCGAACTACTTTTCCTAACCTGTGCGACGGAAAGAAGTGGATATAAATACTTCTCCTTGGCTTGGATTTAGTAGGTGTGCATGTCTTGCACTTGTTTTAAACATGAAACTTCAAAAAATGAAACCGTAAATTAAAAAAAGCTAAGTTTAACTCCGTGAAGCAGCATTTGGACATTAGTTGAACTTATTTAGAAGTGAGCCTGATGCGGCGCTGTCAGTGAACGATACTGCTTCCACGAAAACTCACTTTTATGAAGTTACAAATTTTATAAACAGTGATTTAGTGTCACAACCACCAGCGGGTAAGCTCAGTTAAAAAGGGACTTGACTAGCTGCCCTATTTAACATATTCTACAAAATATTTGCAAGTTCTACATAGTTAACCAAAGGAAAAAATGAGTTTAAAGTTTAAATATATATCGAAAATCGCCATCTTATAGTGAGGAATTAAAATCTCAGTTGTATTTTCTTGAAGTTTTTTTACTATGAGGAATATAGTGTTGGTGGTAAACAGAGTTTAGTGCAAGGCATACATTTATTTAGTGGCAGGCATACATTTATTTTAAGCTCAAGGTTTATGTTAAACTCATATTACACTACAATTGCTTAATACGTGTATAGCAAAGCAATCAATAAGCTGTTGTTAAATACAGCCGGTACTGGTAGCAGCTAGACCAGTGGTTCTCAAGCGGGAATCACTTGACTCACCAAAGGAGGATTTTTTAATTGCTGGGAGGAGATTTGGCCAAAAAAGGAATTAGGGAGGAAAATAGGGATTCTAAGTTGATGTTTCGTTGCTTCCACAATTCCTGAATATTCTGGTGTTGCGATCGGAAATCCCGAGCGGCATGTGCGCAAAGCTTCGCACTGTGGCAACAAGCAACAACAGAGATCAAGCGCCGCAATCTCTCTTACTATTGCTTGCTCGCGCTACGTATATACTGGTGTTATTCTTCACACACATCCCGTTCGTGGTGAATCACACAATCAACGCAACGCCACCGGAGAGGTTGCAACACCAGCAAGTCTAATGCTTTTATATTATTAGCTTCCGTGCTGGTAGCAAGAAACGCTACTAACATGTACATCAATATAATTAGATTCTACGCTTGGTTGCATTTATAGATTTTCCTTATCTACAAGGTTTGAGTTGTAACGACAGGCAATAAACTATTGCGATGTGTCAGCAGGGACGCCGGAGCAGCGAAAGGGCAAAGGAGCAGTATAAGAGTTGAGGGCAATGGGAGCTTCTAAAAAAAATCGTTATCAATTATGCTTGTTTCTGTTCAGCAACAAAGTTGACATAAAAATTATAACAAAAATTACCGAAAACTACTCTTCATTCTAAATTTTCTGGGTGTTTCAGGTTGATCTTCATTAAGCATGAAATTACCTAGATTACTGTTACGAAAGGGCACCTCAGCCTCTGTTGCCCCCTTTTTGAAAGGGCGGGGGGCAATGTACTCGATCTCCACGTCCCTGTGTGTCAGTGCTGAGATTTTAGAGGAACTTGTTGGGTTGCTGTGTTGAAGATTTACGTTGTAGACTCCAGTGCTTCAGCAAAAGGCGTTGATATATGTTTAATGCTGATTTATGATTAAATGCTGTTGCTAATTAATTCGAGCGCGTCAGCAGTTAGTATCAGCTTGTTGGAATGAAAATGCTTTTGAGGTAAAAAGATTGGAAGATTGTTTTACAGTATGAACACTTTTTACTAATAGTGTATCTTGTTCTCTTACAGAAAAAAGTAGGCTTAAATTTAAACCTTGCTTGTTAGAGTGTTTTTTAATCTTTTATTTTTTTGAAAGAAAACTCAAAAGGCAAAGCATGCAGATGCCAAAATACACTGCTTCGGAGAAAATCAAAGTTTGGGAGAAAGTCTTGGTTTCTTTGTTGGATGCACTGGTTAGTTTACAGAAAAAATGACTTGTTTTTTTCCTTTTCTGATGCTCACCTTGCCGCTTACCTATTTTTGTGATTTATGGTGGGAAGGAAATGAAAGTGTCAGGAGTTTGTATGGGAGAAATGGTGACAAAACGTTGAGAACCACTGAGCTACACTACGATATTCAGGTTACATGATATATTAATTTGGCACTGGCTTCAACAGTGTGTAAAAACAGTTACGAGGCATTAAACATCTCAGTAGAATTTTTATGAATAAGGAAACATTGCTTATGACTTAGATAAGCAGTGGACAAATCAGAAATATCCCTCAATTAAAAGTTAAATGAACAAAGAAAAAGTTTCAGTGAGAAACTGTGATAGCGCTGAAATTTTCTTATTCTGTTTCTACCAATAGCTTTCACTTAAAGAAAAATGATGAGAGAAGAATGTGTCCCAGAGAAGACCTGCAAACATCGTGCAACTTGTTCCAGTTTGAAGTTTCGGATTTAA
>JGI24159J19872_10007060_pt1 | contig 14682 bp, 12 predicted proteins | sample Ectturendosymbi4_FD_19872 | JGI IMG/M metagenome (IMG submission 19872) | reverse complement strand
GCGCCCAGGGCCAGGCAAAGTGGGCCAAGGTGGCCTAAAAGTCCTCCACTTATGACATCACTCACAGAAAACCCGCACCCCCTAGGCAAAAATATTTTTTTTGGGTGCAATGTACTAGACTGGCCGATCCGTTTGAGCTGTTGAACAGCTCTCTAGCGCAATTGGCGGAGGAGCTAGGGCATTGGTAAGACAACTGAAAATTGCTGTTTTTTAGGCCGAAATCAAAGTACGAATATAACGTAGGCCGGCTCTATATGTGTTAAATTCTGTAAGGGTAGGGTTTAGCCCATTGGGTGACTTGACATGGAATGACCCATAGTGCCTCTTTTTAAAATAACAAACAACTGGGTATATGGTGCAGTTCTTATGTGTCCAGTGATACCTTTAGGCCTCATTTTGCTGTCCGGTATGTTTCGGGCATTTTCACGCCAAAACAACTGGATCACATGTGGCTTTGCACAAGCATAACTCTGGTGCCGAAAGTGGTATAGAGCTGTTCAAAGGCTCACAAGACTCGGCAAGTCTTGTAGTTTGCAATGAAAAAATAATGTTTGGTTGCGGTTGTGGATTTTTTGTGAGTGACGTCATAAATGGAGGACTTTTAGGCCACCTTGGCCCACTTCAACTGGCCCTGGGCCCGAACCGTTAGATTGTAGTATTTCGCTAAAGTTTTTATTGGAAACTAGGCTACAATCTGAGTCTTTTGATATTTTGGATCACCTGCTGGGTTTCGGGTTCAAAAGTTATGATCTAAAGTAAGCAAAAAATTGATTAATCCACTAATTTGATAATTAATTTGTTTATTTTAGATCATAACTTCTGAACCAGAAATGCTATAAAGTTGATCAAAGGCTCAAAAGATTCGAGCCTAGTTTCCAATGAAAACTTCAGTGAAATACTTTGGTCTCGCGGTTGGGCCCTAGGCCAGGTAACATGAGCCAAAATGACCCAAAAAGTACTTCACTTATCACATCACTCACAAAAAATCCACAAGCCCCAACCAAATTTTTTTTCAATGCAGACTAGAAGGCTTGCGGAATGTTTTGAGGGTTTGAACAGCTCTCTAGTTCAATCGGCGGCGGAGCTATGGCGTTGGTATGGCAACCGAAAACTGCTGGTTTTAGGCTGATGTCCAGGTACAAATATATCGTAGACCGGCTCTCAAGGTGTTCAAAGTATAGTTTTCAGGTTTATGTGTGATTGTTACAATCATAGTTGCAACACTACTTTCAAAACGGAATGCAATAACTGCGATGTAACATATTGCATTTAGTTCCAAAGGTGGCATGAACACAAACCCTTGTTTAATTTTTCCCTGGTTAACCTCTTAAGATTTTGAAGGCGTGCAAATTTAGCAAGCAATAACTTGGCGAATACTGGTTTGATCTAAAAAAATTCAAAGTGCTTTGAAATCAGAANGATGCAATCTCCCTGCTTATGAAATTTCATGGATTTTCCTCATGGTCAAATATGTAGCTCCAGATCACTTGACATGGAATGACCCATTTATCAATATTGATAATGGTTTGTTGCACTTTCTAAATGCTCTTAGCAATCCTAAGCTTTCAAGGAAGTATAAAGGTGTATAAATACACCTTTACCTTAAACTGTAAAAGTGCTAATGTTATGGTTAAATAATGTTAACTCCATTTAAAATTGTCCAACATTTCAAAATCTGCTTGTTGAATTGAAGGATGTAGATTGCTTCACATGCATATCATTATTTTAATTCTGTAGAATTAATTATGATGCTCTGTGGGTATTATCTATCTACTATGGTTATTTGATTTAACAATGCTTCTGCTTCTGTCTAATTTGAGAATCAAATGTGATGTATGATGTTTGTTAATTTGTGAAGAGCTGTGTACCAATGCTAACTTGCATCTGCAGTGATGATCATGCAAATGAGGTTCATGGTAGAGCTTTGTCCTTTTTTGAATTGAGCAAGTTGGTTTACCATTTGGCTCCTTCTGAAGGCTTTTAAATTGGTTGGTGTTGTGTTAGAAATAAGCCACCATTACCGTCAAAACTGCTCATGCATTGTAACCATTACCTTGCTGCCACTAACATGAGGTCAACAAGGCCTGTGGTGCAAAGATTAGCCCCATGAGGCTTTGCACACAGCTGAGTGATGCAAAGAACACTGTAAAGTTTTTAGATTTCAAGATTTTTTATATATTAATTGTTAACTGTCATATATATATATATATATATGTATGATGTTAGTGACAAAAGAATTGCTCCGTGCTTTAACTTGCACCTCAATTTTGTATAATTTTGTATGTCCATTTGCAGGTCCTGCCCCAACGTGTTGGCTTTAGCACTTACACAGCAAGCAGTGACTACATCTCTAGAGATTGATTTGTCCCAACATCTTAAAGATATTCCTGGGCACAATGAAAGTAAAGGTATGTGGATTGTTTGCATTCAGATGTGCATAACATTAACTTTCTGAGTTGTTTTTGTCAATATACATGTTTTACCTACAGCTTATTTTCCATTAGTTCACTTCAACATTAACTTAGTGCCTTGCAAGCAACTCACCTTGCAAAGAACTAAGTTTTGATATCACTGTTAACCAAGTATGAAATATTTTTGTAATAGGAAAGTTGCATATTACAAGTTCAGTTTCGTTCATTGTCTGTTTTGTACTCCTTTCCTAGTGTCACAAGCAGGATGGACATTACGGGAGGACAATGAGGTGGTTGCCTCAGGCCCTCCCGTTTTCAGAGATGCTGTGGTGACCCTTTTGAGAGTTTCACACTTAGTTTTTGTATTGTTTTGTAAAAAAGCTTGTGAATCACTCTAGAGCCACCTAACTCTGAAGTAAGTCATATGTTTTTCAAAATAAAGCAAAAATTATGTGCAAATGTGCCCCTCAACAACTTTAATGTATAGTTTTGGGGCCCCTTTTTGAGAGTTTGCCTTGAGCCTCCAATTTATAATATCCACCTTTGGTCACGAGTGGTCTATGGGTGCCCATCTCCGCTTGCTTGCGCCATGAGCCACGCAGCTGCTTTCGCAGTGAATGCTGCACTGGTGGTAAGTGAACGGCAGCACCGCGCGTGAACCGTTTCCTTGCACCCACCCATCAACGCCGAGCACGAGACTAGGCAGGCCGTAAGTACCGTTGCTCAAGTCTTCCTGTGACCTGAACGGTGATTGAACCCAGCCTACCATCTTTGGTGGTGCGTGCTCAACCAACTGTACCACTTAGCCAGTGTTTGCAAGTTGGTTTATGCAAATGGGAAATTTTTGTGTGTATTTCATCTTCGTTTATTTTTGCCAACAATCTTTTTGTTTGCATAGGGAAAAAGGCTCAATATGGTTCTTTTTCTACTCTGTATTTTGTAGACTGCATTTCACGTTTCATGTTTATGTGGAGGGGCTACAAAAGCGATGGGAACTTCTTCATTTATTTTTCAAAATGTGTTGAAGGTCACAGCAATTTGTACATTTGCGAACAAAATTTTTGTGATTCTCTACATATTACTTTCAAGTGGCAATGCTCTTATATTGATTTTTTGCAGCTTACGATGCATCAGCAATTGCCCATCTTGTCATAAGCAATCTCCACTCAGTTTGTGTGGAATGGAGCAAGCACCTTCCTGACGAATTAGAGACTGTGGAAAGGTCCCCGTCATTTTCCGAGTATGGCATCAAAAATGTCCGCAGGAAAATGGAGGATCAACATAACGTCTTCACCAATTTGAACCACCTTTTAAGAATAAAGGTTTTCGTCTTTTATATATTCTATATTTTTTCACTTCGCGTTATTAATCCTTGTTCTCTTTCGTTTATACTCGTTTTTTTACTCCTTTCCGGAGTAACTGGAGTGGTCTGTGGGCGCCCGTCTCCGCTTGCTTGCGCTGTGGGCCACGCGACTGATTTCGCAGTGAATGCTGGGCTGGTGGCGAGACAATGGCAGCACCGCGCATCAACCGTGTCGTTGTACCCACCCATCAAAGCCGAACACGAGGCTGGACAGGCGGCAAGTACCATTTTTCAAGTCTTCAGTATATAGGCTGACCGGGAATCGATCCGTGGTGGCGCGTGCTCAACCATCTGTAGCACTTAGTCGGGTCTCCACTTGTTAACACGTTTAAGAATTGTGGCAAGTATTGGATGGTAAAAAAAGTTGTTAAAAATATGCTTGAAAGTTAGAAATAAAAAACAGCCTCATTAAAAAAAAACAAAAAATAACTTGCGTGTTGATGTTAAAGGGCGAAAACATCGCCTGCTCTGTCTCGTTATGAAAAGAAAAGCGATAGCGCAAACCATAGCCTCTCCCTTACAAGTGTAGTGAATGTTGCATGTCTGCACATGCATTAAACTCGAACACGGCGCAAGGCCTTCCCTGGGTGCCCCTGTTACCGCAAAAGTTGATTCGCAGATGGCACAACCACTTTGTCCAATGCTATAATTTGGACAGCTACTACCACAAAAAGCGCAAATTAACTGAAATACCATTGCACACCAGTCGTCACGCGCATGGCCAGGGATGGCGTTTCAACTACAGGCAGAGGGGCCCGTTCAAAAAGTACGCGACAGTCTTCTTCATCAGCTATCCACAAGTGGAGGCCCCACTTTGTCCCCGCTACGCATCTGGGGGCCCACATAGAGACAGCGCAGAATGTTTCTGCTCTGGAAGACTTGAACACCACGTGCAAACGGCAATCTTGCCATAAAATAATGGGAAACTGGAACATCATTTTACTCACAAGGAAAGAGCACGAACTGGTTGAAGAAGTCAATCGATATCTCTGGATGTTGTTGACATCTCAAGCAATTATCCTGGCTCTAACACTGGATCTGGACGATGGGTGGAAAATCTTCTACTTCGGCGTGGAGCCAACAAAAGTCTGACAAGCCTGGGTGTGAATATTCGAAGTCCTTCGCTGGTAGGTTGTGTTGATGAACAGGTCCCACTGGGAGGAAAGATGTTCATGTGGAAGTTCTTCAATCGCTCCCTGTGTTTGAAACAGGTGTGGGTCCCGAACTCAAGCGCACAGTACACGGAATTCGTGAAAGAAACTACTGATGCCTTGCGTAAGGAATGCATGCACGATGTTTTTGGGAGACTCCCAATGGACACGGTGTAAACGACGCTTATGTATGCGTCTGATTGGTCGTCATGATGATGCTGCTAACCCAAATAATAACGGAATGTTTATGCTGCAAGTGTCCTGCAACAGCGCACTTTGCATCATGCACACTTCCAACACAGATTTGCACAAGGACACTTGGTGCAGAAATTCGTTGGGCCAATATTCACTGCTTGATTTCTGCATCGTTTCAGCTAACTTGTTCCAATCAGTGTTGAACGTTCGTGTCAATAGGGAAGCGAAACAAATCACGTCTTGAAAAAAACACAGACCCAACATGAACATGCACGTTTAAGAGGACCTACCGAATAAGGGGGAAGGCCTTGGTCGACAAGGATGCAAGAAAAACCTTTGCCGACAGCGTATCATCCTTGTTTCGCAAGCTCCCGGAATGTCCGTCGGATGCAGACGTGGCAGCTGTTCAAAACAGCTGTAGCTTCATCCACTGCTCGGATGTGTGGATGGGAGCGACTCGGTGTGGCGAATATTGGTGAAAAAGTAACCCCATTGTAGAATCAGGTGAAAGATGCTATTCGATCAAAAGCAGTGGCCTACAAGGCATGGCTTCAAAACAAAGTCGAACCTTCTATTCATTCGCGGTAGGCTGAGGCTTGAAAGTACGCAGCTTTTGTGGTATAAAAGTCCAGAATGCAATGTTGGTAGAATTTCGGACATAAACTGGATTCCAATTACCGGCAAGCCAAAAAAGTGTTCTGACAAACCACGCGGCGACTTCGCGGCAAAATAGATTATACTGTAAAATTGCTATATCCAGTAAAGGCCAAGATGGGGTATTACTTAGCAATGAGGGAGACATCTCTGGCAGATGGAGAGACATTTCCAAGATCTTTCGAACCCAGTTACTCTAATATAATCAGATGCACAATAGGTGCATTTAGGCGAGGGAAATATTATCACTGCTGCGGAAGTCTTCCTACTTACGAAAATACTGAAGACTGGGAAGGCTGCCGGTTGTGACGAAATCTGACTTGAAATGCTTAAAGCAGGAGTTTTTTGCCTAACTACTGTGTGTTAAGTGGCCTGACTTTCAGGAAAGCACCGAAAGATTGTCAAACTGGAGTGGTCACCCCCTACAGTGGTGTAGGAGCTAGGTGTGCAGGTGGTGCAAGTGCACCCTCAAAACCTTTCATGTGCCGAAAATTCGGGCAAAATCTTTAAAAATTCGGGCTCTTAAGTTTCGACATTTTTCAAAATATTAATGAAATTATACTATTTTTGTTATGGAGCGCGTAAATAAAAGATAATTATGTCATTGAAAACACATTAAATCTATATCAACAAACTGTTTCTAGTAACTTCGTGTTTTAGTTTGCGAGAAAAGATAAGTAACCAGCAGCTACAGAAAATTTTTAGGAGGAAAGTTTGCCGCGCAAACGTTTTTCTGGCAAACTTGGGGGAAATTCGGGCATAATATCCTTTGCACCCCCAAAGACTTGGCTGCTCCTACGTCTAGGAGTCCCGCTACACAAGAAGGGAGACAGCAGCGGATGCACTAATTACTGGAGCGTTCTATCCTTAGCCTCCCTTGAAAAGTGAATGCCATGTGCATTGAAAAAAGATGCTGCAAAATAATTGAAACAAAACTGGAGTCTGGTCTGTGCAATTTTCGTCATTGCCGTAGCACTACAGACCAAATTCACACTCTCCGGAAAATTTTCGATAAACCTTGGGGGTATGACAGTTATCTGCGCGTCCGTGTCGGCGGCGTTAAATCACAACCGTTAACCATGGGTGTTAGACTCCAACAAGGATGTGTGCTGTCACCACTCTTCGTAATTTATGTGGATTAGATAGACAATCACAGCCGAGTCGAAAAGGGTGTCACTTTTGGATATTAAAGGATCAGCCGTTTGCCTTTTGCGGATTTGGTGCTGCTTGCGTCCTCTGAACGGGGCCTCCAACATGCACTTGATCGGTTTGCAGCTACGTGGGACCAAGCTGGAATGAATATTAGCACCAAATGGATCGAGATACTTTGTCTTTCAGAAACCCAAAGGCAGCGTATTCTGCAAGTAAGAGGCAATGTACTGCGGAAGGTGGAGAAGTTCAAATTCTTGTGGGTGGTATTAACGGGTGAGGAAGGCAGAGAAAGCCGAGTGATACACGGATTGAAAAGTCAAACGCAGTTTATCGTTCCGTAGTCACAAAAACGGGAACTTTCAAACACCACCAAGCTTTGAGTTTTTAAATTGGTCTTTGTCCCGATCATCACCAGGAAAACTATCAAAAGTTGCTAAGCCATGAACCGTGCAGTCCGTGAGGACGTCGGTGGTTGGACATTGGAGGTCAAGATGGTCGACAGTTTGTTCTTCTGCGCCACACTCACAGGCCGCAGAAGGAACCATACCCCATTCGTGTAAGCAGGGTGGAAACGTCCGATACCGATGCCGAGGCAGTTAAGCCGGACCCACGCTGTTCTAGGCAGGGCCATTCCAGGAGCGTGGTTGCCGATACCGGGAATGAAAGTACGAAGTCTCGTAATACTCAACCACTCCGCATTGTGTCGGTGATCCGCCCAGAGCGCCGCAATTCTTTTGTTGTTAGATGAATTGATGGGTTGTTGTGCGGCGGGTCAGGCATGCAAGAGAGCAGGAAAATGACGGGGCCATTAAGCCGCTACCCTTTCAAAAGGAGAGCAGCGGAGGCGGAGGTGCCTTTTTCATAACAGTATTGTGAGAAATTCATGACTTATCAAGATCGATTTGAAACAAATTTATTGCAGCTATTCGCACAAGAAAATTCAGAATGTTTGTCTGTAATTTCTGCTGTTATTTTTGAGGTCAACATTGTTGCTGAACAGAAACAAACATACCGGTAACGATTTGTTTGTTTTTTGTTAGTTTCCATTACCCTCAACTTTTTACTGCCCTCACCGTTGTTCCGGCGTCCCTGCAGCGGGTACAAACTACAAATGTGTGTCTCCACACTTTACTGCCATGTGGTGGCACTCTTTTTAGTAAAATGAAGACTGTATTATGCAGGACGTGCCGCCCATACAGTTCTATGCAGTGTATGACGGACATGGTGGTTTAGATGCATCAAATTATGCGTCAAAACATCTCCATCTTAACTTTGCCAAGCAAGAAGACATGACTGAAAATGTTCTTGAAGCTTTAAAAAAAAGCATCAAACAAACAGATGACGACTTTTGTGCCAAAGCAAAAAATGAGGTTCGTTATGTTATTTTGGTTTGCTTTGCTTGGACGCACAGGTTGAAGATACTTGAGACATGCATAAACGTATTGTCAGAGCCATGCAAGCTATTAGTGTCAACTTTTTTCTTATATGTCTTGGCAGGTTTGCCAAATTTGGCATTCATTTTTTAAAGGAAGCAGATGGCGTGTATAACTGTTAAAACCATGTCGTCACTGATCGCTGTGCTTTTTGTTCAAATAGTAACTGTTTTCATACGTATGTGGCCCTGGCTATGATACCAATAAAGAACAAATAAAGTTAGTATCTACTCATTTGTGTTTTTGCTTCGGTGTTCATATTGCCATAAAATGCCTTTCACCTTGCTCATCTAGAGGTTACGAAGTGGAACGACAGCAGTTGTTGCGGTTATTTTTCAACGAATTTTGCATCTGTCCTGGGTTGGAGATAGTCAAGCTATTGTTGTGAGAGATGGACAAGCTTTGACTGTGAGTTGAATTGTGTGTTGCAAATGTCAAACGTATTTTGCTCAATGTTACTTTTGGGCTGTTGGAGCTGATCTGGGTTAGATTTGTGTGACATGTATCAGCGTTGTCCTCTGTCGTTGATAGTATGCTTTGTTTGCGCTGTGTTGCCGTGTTTGCATACTCTCATGACTAATTTTGTACCTAGATTATGAACCCGCACAAGCCAGAACGGGAAGACGAGAAAAAGCGCATTGAAGAAATGGGTGGATGTGTGGTTTGGTTCGGTGCCTGGCGAGTAAATGGCAGCCTTGCTGTGTCCAGAGCAATAGGTGATATCAAACGTTTCAGGGGATGTTTGGCGCACAATTGTGTTCAGTTCACTACTTAATTACCCTGTTAAAAGGTTGATATATGCGAAGTCCAATTTCCGTTTTGTGGTTACCTAACCTAGTTGTAAGAATCTAGCTGTTCGAAACACGCTTTTGAGAGGGCATTAAACTACATTTCTGTAGAAATCCAGCAGTTTCTCTGTGCCTCAACTAGTATCTTAGTTAAAGATCAGGAAACATTTTTGTTTACCTGCACTCGACTCGTCTTGAAATTTCTTATTGTTGCCATTTGAACTCAACCTATGAACCGATAGATTTCTGAAAATTTTCCTTTTTCCACTGAAATGGAAACATTCACTAATTCGCCCAGGAAACCTCAGTTTTATCACCGATCAAGGTTACCGCCAATAGCAAAACCAACAACTGAACCCAAGGATGAAATTTACTGCCAGTAAAGTAGAACTGTGTCCCACACGGCTCCCACTTTCTTCGAGATCACGCGAGGAGTGCTACAAATTAGCCTCCGATACTGGTCTAGCTGTAACCACAAGATAGCGGAAATGACGACTAGCGACGACTCTGGTCACTATTGTTTTTGTATATTACTCGATGTGACACGAGTCCTTTTTGGGGGAGCTGAATGACTCGACACATCTTTTCATCGAAAAGACTCGGTTTTGGTCAGCTAGCGGGTCGTGATGACTCTGTTTGTCAGTTTTGAGGTGGGAGACTTCATTTTTTTGCTCAAGACCACTATATTCCTTTCAGTCCACAACTTCTACAATGACTCTCCTACTCGTCAATAGCTATTGACAAACTATAGTTTGCTCGTCTTTTGAATGTGTGGGATGCCCTAAACTGCTCACGTACGTTAGTGACTTCAAACAGCAATTGTGTGTGGGGGGGTACGGAAAATTTAGGAATATACGCTAACAGACTTTTAAGATAAACTATAGTTTTTGCGTAAGAGGTTTGTCCCAATGAAAATAAACGCAAAGCCCACGGCATATACGGTAACTTCGGCTGCATTTTGGTTTTATGCAGTTATTACCGCACCATCTCAGACGCGACAAGGTTGTGATAAACTTTGCCCCAATTCGTGCCCTATTTTTCATAACGTATTAAGGCGATTTCTCGACTCAGCCTTCTGTGTTGCCCACTGTGTCGCACGGACAAGCAATATTCCATATTCGGGTGGGCTCCAGAAATAATTCGTTTCATCAATTTCCAGCTCGAAGACAAAATCTAACATTGTCGTTCGCTATGCTGCGAGATCTCGTCCTGAAGTTATAATCTTGAAAAAACAGTTCAGCGCTGCATTCATGTCTGATTCAGCACCATGAACTATTTATATAGTTCAGTATTGGAAGTAATTCCTCATTTCATTTTACCGTCGTGCTCACCATTCGCATCAAAAATCTCTTTGAGTTTTTTTTGTCAGACAAAAGCATCCCGGCGTAACATTAAGCTATTGCTAGCCGACGTGTCCAGAACGCATATTTACCGGCACAATCAAACTGTCAGCATCTCAGCGCGGCCCCTTGATTAAATAACGTGATCCGATATAATCGAAGCTAATGTTTGAAGACAGACAATGCTCTTTGTTGCATCATTAAACATGTAATGCTAAAGTGTCGGCCTCCGTTTGAAGGAATGCGTGACTTCTGGACTAACGCACGTACAAAGGTCTTTAGGTTTTACCAAAAATTTATACAAGTTCTGAAGTGCAGTGCAAAATTTCAGTGCCGCCCAGTGGCTAAAATTCGGTGATACTGGGCGGCCCTGCCGGCCAGTTCATAGTTATTTTAGGCCATGGCCAAAAGTGTCAAGTGGCTGCTATCTTTGGGTAAACCAGTGTTCGTCTTATACGTATACGATGATTTCAAGCGCAACTAGGCATTTTTTAAGTTGATTTCAACCGTTACTAGGCTAGTCTTGTAAGTTGATTTGAACCGTGACTACGCTAAAAGCATTTCTCAAAAGGCCACTGCTTTGCACCAAGCCAGCTTCATACAAGTAACTCGTTGCTAGACGGGCTTCATCAATGACCCGGAACGTTACGCGCGCGGTGATTGGCTGAAAACCTCTTACTGCACGAACAAGGTTACATTTTGTAAATATGCGTCCAGAACATGTTTTTTTAAAAATACAGCCGTCTTTTATATGCTGCAAAAGTGAATACAATCCTTTTAATTGAGGTAGCATTCCTGGGTTTGAACGTTGATCAATACATTGAAGTAGGTTAGACATTTTCATTGCAAGCGGAGCGTTATTCCAAAGGTTTCTGAATTCCATTCCTTGTATCATTGACTGATCATCTTTTCTCACATAAAACATTGCGTTCGGACAACAGGCGAGAGCTTTCATTCAGTCGGCCGATTTCTCCCTTTTCGGTTGTTCAGGCGATGCAGACCACAAGCCTTACGTCTGTGGAGACGCTGATACGGCCACTGTGCCGTTAGATGGAAGCGAAGACTACTTGTGTTTGGCTTGTGATGGGTTCTGGGACGTTTTTTCTCCAAACGATCTCGTCCGTTTGGTGAGTTGAACAAGATATTTTACGCAACGTTTCAAAATGGATAGTCTTGCGTGCTTATGTAATGTCATGTCTATAACATAATTCACGTAAAAATTTCGTTTGAAAATCATTTGTTCAGTAGGTGCAATATTTTTCTAACTCCACATCTGATTGTCAGGTACGGGAATATATTCGCGATGCTTCGAACGACAGGTCGGCTCTTGCTCGGCATTTATGTTTGAAAGCGAAGGACGCCGGTTCCACAGATAATATCACCGTCGTAATTATTTTTCTTCGCGAAAATATCAATTTAAGTGAAGTTCTGCCAAATGAAGTTGACGTCCCTGTAGAAAAAAGCGAAGGTATGCCAGTTACTGAAACAGTAGTTGCTTTTTTTAACATTCTTGTTTTGCTGGTCCGAAGCTATTGGAGGTGCCTGCTTATCCCGGCTGCCTGCTGTTAGTTAGTTTCTCATGAATGTCGCATGAGTGCAACAAAAGATATTGTGATAAATTACCTTGCCAAATGTAGCACCAATAAGTTTTGCTTCGCATCACCGCATTCAAGATAGCATTGCCTGTGCTGCGTGGTTGATCGAGTTACGCGTGAAACACACGTGTGCGGTCTCCGTGTTAAACGCGCTGGTATCCAGTCGCTCATGTTCGAAACTTTGTCTAGTTCAGGAAAGTGATCACAGTTCCGCGCAATCCACTGCCCCTTCAAGCGCCAACGTGAATAACAACAATCTTCAGACACCTCGCTCCAACAACAATCAAAACAACAACACCAGCGTTGTACAGCCGGATGGTCTTACAGTAATTAAAGGACGTCGAATGGAACCGGGTGAAAAAGCCAGGGTGCCGAATAAGCTTCTCGTTCATTTCGTTAAAAAGCTTAACGGGAAAGAGGTGGACAAGGTAGCGGTTCTACGTAATAACGTGGTTATGTGTATGTTTCGCAGCTTCCTTTTCGGTACAAACCTTATTTTTGCAATCTAGAGTTTGGCCATTGTAACAGAATCATGCCCTCACTCCCGGTTACCTCGTTCACTGAACAAGCCGCGTTGGACCAGGTAATAACATGCCGGTGTTGATGTTTCGTCGTTCACTGCGTGATTGCTGCATATCTGTTGACATTTAAAAATTTTTGCAGTCCCAACATATCTCCTCGCACCACACGTCGCGACACGAGTCAAAGTATTCTATCCTTGAGCACTATTGCGTCAGCCATAACAGAACTGCCTCCGTATTCAGAAAAGGTTTGTTGAAGGTTGGCTGGCTAGAATTTACCGTAGCATAGCAAAATCAGATACACGCTGGTAGTGGAAATATCCATTTTTTTCAGACAATTCAATCTGCTTCTGTATTGCCCTTGATAGAAGACGCCGTAAAGGAGGTAGGTATAGACTGCGCTGCTGAAAGCTGTAATGTCCGTAGGACAGGTTCGATAGAGAGTTTCCACACTGATTTTTTTCAAAACAACTAGCTTTTGCATTCTTTAGCTGAGATGAAAAATGTACTAGGATTTTTACAAAACTTTCATTGCCGCAACCCTCCCTGTTATAGGAATCTATCTTCAAATGCGTCTGAGTGCATTCCGTTAATAAAAGTTGGTCTTTGTCTATTCAAAGAAAATAACACTGATGGTTATAACAGGTTAAGTCTGTGTTGCTTACCACTCACACAGTGGTGGATCCAGCCAGTAAGGTTAGGAGAGGGCGATTTCAGTAATATTTGGTAGTCAAGTCTCACTACGGGTTCACTGCTATAAGGGAGATGAAGTATACTTCACAACATTGCTGTGACAAAACAATGGTCGGCAAAATGGTCTTATATCACGGATGCCGTTTTCCGGTACAAAATCGTGGTGAATAAAGTTACTTTCATAAGTTTGAGGGCCCTCACAAGAAAGTCATTCCCAACTCCATGTTTAAAATGCCTTTTTCGACCTTTCATCGATGTAAATACCAACACTGGAAATATTGTCGTCATCCAAATCTCGAAATTGGCTGTTGCAGTCTCTAAACAGCGTTTTCACCGAAAATTTGCTTGACTCTGCTGGATCCCGCGTATTTTATATTTTTCATCCTCAGAGGCACAGCCTATGTGCAGTGAGCAGAGAAAAGGGCCTGGGCTATCGTGCTGCTCACAGGATCGACCGTCCGAGAGTGACGTACCCGGCAAGCGTTGTTTCTTGCCAGCCCGTACGAAACTACCACAAACTGTCCACGACGAAAGATCGGGAGAATTACTGTCGATCGATTCCAGGTGATCTGAACCACGTCGCGACGCTCGACCTGCTGCAGCAGAACACCGACACCGCGATCACCAACTCCCTTGTCGCAACGCTGAAGCCGTTGAAAGACAAGGCTCATCGCGGTGCGCGTGGGTGCGGACGCAGTGTTGTCAGGTTATCCCATCATGGGCGCCAACGAAGCAAGTCTGCTTTGTGAAGGGTAAAAATTCAAGCTCTATTGTGTCTGCAGAATCGTGCCTCACAGTGTACATGGTTCCTCGGTGAAAGTTACACGTTATTTTTCTAATTGTGTGGTGCAGTTCCGACGTTAGTGTCAACAGTTTTTCAATTGCATTATCTGCGCTGTACTCAAGAATTTCGTTGTTGCTCGTTTAACCAATCGTGCTAACACAACGCAGTAAAGAAAAGCGTTGGAGCCATGGGTAGTCCGTGCGCCAGCTACGACCTCGCATGCTTGAAACTTTGTTTTTGCACTTGTAGTGATTCGATCTATTGCACTGAATAAATTTGCTCTTTCCGATTATGATGGTGCGGGCAATTCGTGCGATATGATGTGTATTGGGTATAACTGTGTTCAGTTTGATCTCACAGGAGAACGCTGTACACCATTTTCCTACCCAGACTAAATGGTGACTTTCACCCATTCACAACAGTGCTTGGGAAAATGAAATGAGCAAAGATGGGCATTTAGGATGAGGCTGGTAGGGAAAGTTAGATCCTCTATTTTGACATACTGTTGGTGGGAAGGATCAACCAAATACGTATCTCATTAAGCACAAGCGATTCAAGATCTATTGATTCGCAGGACGAAAAAGACGCTTTCCGATATTTTT
>JGI24159J19872_10007058_pt1 | contig 14683 bp, 5 predicted proteins | sample Ectturendosymbi4_FD_19872 | JGI IMG/M metagenome (IMG submission 19872) | reverse complement strand
ATGTCAGTTCGTCTTGCAGCAATTGTGCATTCTGCTGTTCGTTGCATCATGGGATTATCGTAAAGTCCTTACCTTGCTGCTTAACATGCATGTAGTCTCATAAGAATTGCTCACTGCGTCCTCCTTTATGTCCTTTGCTGCATATGAATCATAGGCTTTTTGTTCTGTACCGCTTTTTATTGGAATATTGGTCAAGTCGTGTTGGGAACAAAACTTATTCACAACAATATATCAAAATCATATGCTTATTGTTAAATATATCTATGAATAACCATTAAGAAATATTTTGCCATACGAGATTTCAGGGGTACATGTTCATTGTCTATCTGCCGAAATGCTGACGTGATACATGCTCATGTGTCGAAATGCTTAAGGGGTATATGAGAAACAAAAGGTTGGGAACCCCTGCTCTAAAAGTACGGTCAATAAAAATTTGTAGATCCTTGCTGCGAGTGCCCCACGATGACTGCGTTTCTTCTTACTTTCGGGGCAAAAGCGTTCAATGACACGGAATTGTGTAACTGACAACTGTAATGCATGCTTGGCTGGCGGGAACACTATAGTAATTTCGACAGGGGAGACAAACAAAAACGTCACGGTTAAATTTTTGAAGAAACACATGGTCTACGTCAACTTTACATCTCTTTTTTCTTCGCTGTGCTCAACAGTAGCACCCAAAATATGCAATTTCCTAAAAACCAAACACACTATACATATAGCCCATGTAGCGGCCGTAAAGACAGGGGCTGAAAAAATCTTGCACACACGAGCAAAACACGTCAAGTAAAACATCCCAAATGGTTGCAACTACCAGGATCACGATTCGATTTTTGTTACTTTTCCCTGCTACAAAGAATCGAACGCAACGAAACCGTCGCGCGAAAGGATGTGAGATTTAAACTTCCCTTATGCTGTCATTATTGAAATACGTGTTAAGAAACAAAAAGCTGCAATCATCGAATCAAGTCAGGCTGAACAGAGTACAGTAAACAATTATAATGTTTTAGTCCTACCTTCTTCATAACAAAAGAGTCTAGGATTTCATTAAAATGTGCTTGGCAAGTTTGTCATTTTTAATGCACCGAATACTTAGTGTTGGACAATCTGTCGTGGAACATTGTGATCCTTTGATTCAGTTTTAATTCTTTTGAATCTTTACAGTAGAAAGACCTTTCTCCTGAGCAGTTGTTTGTGACCATCAAACTAAGAAATAAGACTCCGCGTGGTTGGATAGACCGACCAAGAACCACTAATCTAAGGCATCAGACGTCAGACCCAAACGCTGCTCGGTCCTTTTCTTGCTGTTTGTTTACTCTTTGTCTCCTTGGGTAGAGTTATGTGGTTGCCATTTGGCAAAGTGACTTTTGCTTATTATTTAAATGAATAAAAATTAAAAACATAAATTGTTGACGAATGTTTATTTTTCGAACTGATCACATACACTAATGGCACCGGCTATTGACTCTATGCGTGCCACAGTGTGCTGGAGGGCTCCTTGGATCTTGAGGCCCTAGGCTTAGGTATACATNGCCTATTGGAAAATCCGGCCCNGAGTATACCCAACCTACGTGTGACTACTCAAAAACTAATTTCACAGTACTCTGTGTTTCGTACAACTTCACTGTCTGTNATGAAATAAAAACAAAACGCGCTCTTGGTTTACCGTAAGCGAAGATTTTGTTTACATAGAGCATTCAAGACCCTTATGTTGGCAATTCCAGCGAGTAAAACAGTGGAATTTAGCGCTTCTGTTTACTTGAAAAATAAACGCAATGTCGCAAACTAGAGTCGTTCAACAAGCTGTTGCTTATTGACAATCTACAACTGTTCATAGCAATTCTACACCCTCGTGGTAGTTCGGGGGTCCAAACATGAAATGGGGGGCACAGAGTTTAAATGGGGGGCCGGGCACCACTGCCCCCCCGCTGGGGACGGCCATGAGTTGGTCCAATGTGTTGATAAAACGTTTTGATGCCAAAATTTTCAAATTCAGCTTTAAGAACACTGTTGCACTGTAACTCATTTGATATTTTTGTGGCACTTCTTCAGCACTGACAGAAAAAGGGTTATTGAAAATAGCAAAACCCGTTTCCAGATATTTGAAATCAGCAAATCGTTCTTCGAATGCGTCGGAAATTTTTCGAATCCTCATGAAATCTCTGCAACCTCATGGTTTTCAACGGAAGAGGTTGCTACCATTGGTTTAGCCTATTTATTAAGTCGCAATGTTGTGTTATGAGTATAAACAAAAAACGTAACTCTGCTATATGACATAATAATAAACGTATCTCTGTCAGACCTAATGCAAGCACAAACGGACATGACGCGGGCCACCAAACGGGTCATGGCGGGCCAGATTTGGCCCGCGGGCCGTCAGTTTCACACCCCTGCTCCAGAAACATCATCTTGTAACACAGCAGCATCGCACACCAAGAGCTGCTCAGCCACCAGCAGTACTATCGGACAATCAAAGCATACCTGAGTCATGCGGGGCAACGCGTCGATCAAACTGAGAGCTGCTACTACATCACGTAAAACCAACAGTTACCAGTGCACAGCGATGAATCTCACCTGCTGTAGCACAAAAACAAGACTTTAATGTATCGTCCCGCTTCAACGGTTTTGACGTAAGCAGGCCAATAGCACGAACGGCCGTCATATCTGATCCAGACAATATCTCCAGGCTTTATTCCTTGATGCGCTCTTTTGAACTTCAGCGGACTCTGCAAATGAAAAACGATCACGACAATGATTAAATCGAAGCAAATGCAGCAGCGTTGTAACTCCACGAAAGGGTGGTGCCGAAGCTGTTCTTATGCTCCTAGGCGTAATTCACATTCACTCATATTAACAGCGAAAGGTTACACTTACACGAAACAATCAAACCCTTTGGTCCAGAAATTGACAAATACCAAGTTTCAAGCACGTACTCTCCACAACGGGGGTAAGCAAGGAATCTACCGGCAAATAGGAATTCGATTTCACGTCAAATCACGCATCCACAGTCCTGAAATTTGCAAGCAAAGCTTACGGGTGAAAAGTCGAAAGGCTAAAGCGTCTCTGCTCTTACTTTAGCCTTTCAACTTTTCACCCGTAAGCTTTGCTTGCAAATTTCAGGACTAAGGATGCGTAATTGTACGTGAAATCGATTTCCTATGAAAAATTTGCTGATGGATTCCTTGCTTACCCCCGTTGTGGGAGCACGTGTTTGGATACAAATATGTGCAAGCTTGAATCATCGCAGAAAGATGAAAGCAGAGCCCAGTCGGTTGATACCTCGAAAGCATACAGAAAAACTTGTTTTTAACTGTCTAAAATACCAAGTTTAAAACGTTTTCCTGCTACTATGACACAACCACGAGATCACTTGATCCATTAACCGACTGATTTAAGCTCGTCACAAAGCAGCGGTCGCAGCGATAAACATAAACAAAAAAGACAGCTCATAAGCCTTTCGGTAAACACTGCTACCATCATCAGTACGGCGAAATATGAACTGCACTTAAGCTTGCTGCAAGCAGTGGTCGTTGACTTGAAACATAAAACGTAGACGATATTTTCGACAGAGCAAATTTTTGCGAACATCTTCAATTTTACAACAGGGTTAATTGAGAGTAAAGTAAGACATCCCAACGTTCCTAAATGCCATAAAAAATTTTTGGGGATCATGATCCCTAGGCCCCCCTGGCTACGCCTGTGTTCGGAATGTGTTCTGAACGGCGCAGGTGACTGACGCAAGCGCCGTAGTTTCTTTGTGCCTTCGATTGCCTCAGATCGAGTTTTGCGTAAGAAGCTGATAATGGCACGAAATCTAGCAATTGCAACATGCGCGCACAATAGAGCTTGGCAAAATTTTGATCAGTTTTTCTTTGACGTTCTCCACTGTCATAGCAAACAAACAAAGGAATTAACCGCGAAAAGTCAACGCCTTGCTGTAGATGACGTTTTTACCTCTGATAATCTGCGGGGACTGTTCTTCATAAACTCTTTATATGCCAGCTTGTCTGCAATATAATGTACAAAAAATATTTATCGAGAAACAAATCAACAGCAAAACGAGTAACAAGTTCGCAAAGGTGTTAAATATCCATCAACACTTACAACCGATGCGACAGCAGTATTCCTCCCACAAGCACGAGGAGCTAAGATCATGTATGAAAGATGAAGACGTACCCAAGTTTGCCACAGTTAAATTTTTCTTTTCATTCTCGGTTACATTTTGATTCTATATTTCTCTTTTTTCTCTTTAAAACATATGAACAAAAGGTCCATAATAGAAATAGATCCCCACAACCACACTGCGCTCTTGACAAAAACGCTTGCTGGTCTGCTAAAATGGCACATTACAGGATAAATGGCATTCGCAGCATTTGTTCTTTTCGAATCAGTGGTCCTCTGCAATGCGGTGCGCCACCAAGACATAGTCGAAGCCAACAAATCTGGGTATGAAACCAGGCCACGGGCGTTCCTGCTTTCACGCACAGCCAAGAAGCAAAAACGACCCGGCTAGCTGATCATGCGCATTAATTCTGTTTAAACAGCGTTTAGTGGCTGCAGCTGAGAAGCACAGCAAATAAGTACGATTTACAAGAAACACTAACGTGGTTGGTGCCAGTCGGGCGATGCAGGTTTCTTGGAATGACTGATCGGAGTTGAGTCCATGTCTGAAAAAGCTAGAATTAAGTCGGAACGCTAACAGAAATAGGGAGAGTGTGCGTTATAATTCTGTTAACACGAAAATGTCACACGTCTTTAACACCCGTAAATTTTTTTTACGTGGCCAAATGCAGGTCACCCAGCTACCAGTAAGTAGCCTACAGTCATTGATATGAAAACGGAGCGTTTACCAAATTCATCCGGCTTCTTAACACAGAAAAGAGATGTGTCAAAGCACCACTTCACTACCACGTAACATTTTTCGCTCCAATCGCCAGTTGACCCATAAAATGCTTCTGTTCAAGTGCCTTTCAACAAACCAAGCGACTCAAAAGCCTACCAGCCAGTGGTGGACTTAGGGTTGGGGAGGCCCGAGGCAAGGCTGAAAAAGGGGCCTTTCTGATGACGTCATCAAACTCAGCCAACCATGATAAGACCTTTTGATCAAGCCTAGGAAGGAGATATGTGGGCCACTCAAAGATATGTTCCTAAGACTAAGGCATGACTGAAATAACAGAAAATGCAAACGGGTATTCCACTGGCGACTCCTACCACGGTGTTATGCACCTCTCTATACCGCATTACTAGGGGTAATGGTAAGGGGACCGGGGTACAGCTAGCTTTAGTGTTAAAGTTTCGAATAGTGCTTAGGTTTAGTGCTAGTTCACTCGGCTAATCTTGGCGAGCTCTGTGTAGGGTTTATAAAAATTTACCAATGTTCATTAACAAAAAATGCAGTATTAAGCAAAGAAGACTATACTGTAATTTACAATAGACTTAATCAAAAAAGCAAATTCAGTTTGATACAGAATATTGGAGTACAAAACAGGTCTACACTTGAAGACAACGAAACACTTACGATTTTATATGCAATACATATGCTCGTAAATCAGCGACCCTTTTTCCACACTTCATTCTCTGACAGTGAAAAAAAAATTCATTTGGTTGAAATTTTGCTCTTATCTGATAGGGTCTTCGCAGAACTTCTTGGAACAAATTTTAACCCGCAGTTTTCTAAGGTATTGAAGTTGGTTTAAAGCTTTTCCTAATTTACATATTAAAGATGCTGGTGGGGCCCCTTTGAAAGCAGAGTACTTACGCATTACAGTTGCTGTGGGAGTCCCTTTGAAAGCAGAGTACTTACACACTACAATTGTAACTGGGGACCCCTTTGAAAATGGAGTCCTTACACATTGCAGTTGCTGTTGGGGGCCTTTTTGAAAGCAATTTATTTAGACATTGCAGTTGCAGTTAGGACCAGACATGAGACCCTTACATCACAAGTGTAATCGATTACGATTACTTGCCACATGCTCGATGAAGATTACGAACAAACAAAATCACAATGTAATCGATTACGATTACATTGAAAGTAATCACGATTAAAATCGCGATTACATTTGTCTTGAAACATCTTCAGAAAGAAAACAAACCCATTTGCATGGCTCGATGTAAGTATATTTTCAGACAACATACGATATGAATGAATGCAATAAACGAAATTACCCATCTGTAAGGATTAGGCACCGGAAAAAAGAAAAATCACATTGATTGTTTAGTGAGATGTTCGTGCAGTCAACAAACCAAAACCAGTAGCGTAACTAAAGGTTGTTTGAGCCATGGGGAGAAACTTAGCTGAAAGAGGCCTAGCGGCCTCTGCAGGGTATCTACTATTCAGCACTCAGAAAAAAAAACTTGAGAATTGATGGTGAATCTGGGTGTGGGTGGCTATACTAAAACCCCAAATCAACGGAAAATACTCCGAAAAACGCGAAACGACGACAACCTATACTGAAAAATAAAAGAATACTAAAACCGAAATATAAGCACAGTAGGGGGCCTGGTTTCTAGATTTATCTTGCCAGGGTGGTCAATTCGCCCTGGTGCACTCCTGTCAGTTACTCCACTGCAACAAACATTTTGAATATTGATTAAACAAAATATTCAATGTTTAAAATCCTTGTTACAGTTGATAAACATCAACGCTTCAAATCTTTTATCAGTCAAACGACATCTATCAGGCTTGAACATTCGTCTCGCTGAAACGTCGTTTGTTAGTATAATTTCAAAATTGCTGACTATTTCTTAAAACTGCGGGTTACGATGTTTTTAGCTGCGTGATGACCTTTGGATCGTCTGCAGCCCAGCATTGCATTGTATAGCTTTTAATTTGAAATAAATAGTGAAGCCAATATAGCTGCACATCGGTCTATTGGACCAAACGTCAACGCCACAAAACCTCACTGGTTTCGTAGAGTTTATTTTGCCAGTGTCCGTGGATGATCTCTGTTGACATGCTAGTTATCAGTGTTGTGGAAAGGTGTTTTCGACTTGGATTAAACTGCCTTGTTCCTCTGAAAAAAGCTAACTTATATAAATTACTGTACTAATTATATGCATAGCCTACTCCAGCACTTACATTCATAGGTTCACTCTGAATATTATAAATAAAACCAACACCTCTCCTCGTGATGTATCCGCTATCTCTTCTGTTGCCGAAGTGTTGCCCGTTTTTAAGCAAAGCTCTTATTTTAGTTGCTACGTCTCACTACTTTACTTCTGGCGGCCAACAGGAAGGCCAGCTGGAACAAAGCGAGAATTAGCTACAAACGCTGTGCTTGCCGCTGGACTATCTGGATCTAACGTACACAGACGGGCAATATCCTCCCCTGAAACACAACCATAACAAAACGATGACACAGGAGGAAAACCAGCCACAAAACCGCGGTTCGTTGCACAGTCATATAGGATGAAGGTTTCCAGGCTTAATCGCGATAGTAATCATCGATTACGATTAAATTGGTAATGTCATTTTTGGTCAGTTCAAGCAATTACGATTACTCAAAAAAGGCAATCGATTACGATTACCACATGTCTGTTGGGGACCGCTTGAAAGCAGAGTACGTACGCATTACAGTTGCTCTTGGGGGCTCCCTTTCAACGCGAACTACTTACTTATGATCTGCTTTGGAGTGTTTTATATGAGCGGATAACACGTTTTTTACCAAAATGAGGAAAATTTACAGAACACCTCGAGGGAGGGCCCTCGTCTCCCCTCAAACACACCACTGCTACCAGCATGTCGCAAGAAACTCGTTCCAGAACGCTGTTGCCAAGTAGATTCAGTACTTTTCCACGAATTTCATCTTTCCCTTGGCTAATTTAGGCCATGGATGTACCTTATGATATGCGGTTTTGGACAGAACGTAAAACGTTTTGCGTCTTTGCAGCCTCCTTGATATATCTGTGATGGAGGAAGCTGCCGCTTGTTTATATTAACGACTGTTTTTGCGCAAAAAACAAACACATCACGATCACCTTTTTAGACACGAAAAAATGATGTATATTTCACTTGTAACGAGCAAAAATGGATTTATATGCTATCCCGTTGTAGCAAACGTTATACGACTCGAGCTATGACGCATTACCACCAATAACGAGGTATGATGAAAATAGTTTGTGCAGTTGATGTAACAAATGTGTCCATTTCCTCTCGAGAATAAGGTTAAATGTTTGGTGGGGGAGGAGGGAAAATTCGATGAAACTCCCTCTCCAGTCGCAGCACCTCCTTGGAGTGGTGCTAATTTATCCCAAATCCCAAGAGTATATCTCATGCGTATAAAAATGTTGTACAATAATGGAGGATCAAATTAGAAAACGCTTGCCGGATGATGTTTCGTAATATTCTGGTTCAGACAAATTGATGACGTTGTTTACTTGTCACTTCCTTTTTCACTGGAAATTACAAAAAAGCATGTGGCGTTCCAACAGAAGCAATGATTTTATCTGGAGATGTAGCAATACACTTTCTGGACTGCTTCCCCCATTGCCAAGCCTCGATCGTTCACCGATATTATGAGCAGCACTTGCAGCGGCACTTTGCAAATAGAAGTTTAATATGCTCTTTCTTCCCAGTTTCTTATCAAGCTATACCTGGAATGTGCTGCTGCATAGGGACACAAACAACTTAGAATGCCTTAGTTTGGAGAACTGATGTGCATATTGCTGAATACTAATATACCGACATTGCCGAAAGCAACCGTTATCGTTTTGGATGAAATCAAACCAATGTTGCGGTTGTAATTTGAGCTCACACAGCACCACGCTAACCTAATACGCGTCAGGTTATTGGACCATAATTCTTTGACGGGGCAGTAGACCGTATATAATGTCTAAACATATTGCAACAACGGTTTATCCCAAAACTGAATGTACTTGGAAACGAGAGGCTTATTTTGAACACGATGGAGCTCCAGTTCATTATTCCCTCAGTGTGCAGGATTATCTTTGTGGCATTTTTCCTGACTGACAAGTGGATTGATCGTGGTTCTGTAACATCACCAGCATTCATCAAATGGCCTGCAAGAGGCCTGGCCTACATAAAGGATATCGTGTCTGAAAAACAACGTTATCACTCTGAGATGAAGGCAGCTGTTAGTACGGCATTTGTAACAACAGCCCCTGGTTGGCAAAGGAGTTGACCTGATTTCGCACCGATAAGCTTATGAAGTTCCACTAGACAGGAAATGTTTTCAGTAGTTTTCAATCAACATGCCAGCATTTTGGAAAACGTCAGAGCACTGCAATTTCGCTGCCTGTTTCAAGCGCTGTGTGTCCAAGCAAGGCTACCTAGAGAGAGAGACCTTGGTCCAATTACTTTGCCGACTTCCGCTTGTGAGACCTAAACAAAGCATAGCCTTGCCACCGTTAAATGTATGAAATCACAATGTTTGTGAACTTCTTTGTGATCGATAGAGAGCCGCTGCTGATTGCCAGGGTTGTCGCAACAGAATAAGCCCATTTCGGATCAATAGACCTTATGCGTGAAAATTACAAAAATACCCTGAAAATAAAAACAAATTTATGTCTCAGCCTAATTTTTTCCTCTGCATGTGCATCTACAATATTTGAAAACATCAAAGGATATGGATCTCCAACAGGCCGCCAAGCGCTGCAGGGGGAATTTCGGAATTTTTCGTGTCTTTTCTATACGTACTCCTCGATTTTATTGGGAAGGAGTTGTGTTTGGTTTTGAAACAAATAAAAAAATTAATGCGACACGGTCGTTTTTTCCGGGTTAGATGAGCTTGAGAATAATTTCTGAAAAACGCGCCTGTACTCCTAACACGTCTCAGCAAGCTTCGGTTATGGTGGGAACAATATTTGTCCAATTAGGACTTTGTTACCAACGGAGTAAGATTTTCTTTTTGTCGTGAGCAGGGCTAGGGGTAAGCGAAGGATATTGAAGACACGTTGCAGTTTAACAAAAGGCTTGCAGGAATTGGTCAGCCTACAAAGGGAGGAGAGATAGGTGTAAGGCCTTAAGATATCAATGGCAGTACTTCACTTATCTCTCGGGTCACTGAACATACATTAGCACGCCCCCCTCAAGCAAGTTCCCATCAGATCTATACAGCTTGCATTAGTAGCCTACAATGCGATGAAGCATCTAGTTACATTTTGGTAAAATGTAATTTTTGCAATTTCACTCTGTGGATGCCTCTGCCTTGAATGCCCAAGGCCGTCGCCAGCCCCTGCAATGTTTCTGAGCATTTCTTCGCCCTTGTGTTGTTACTCAGTGGTTTTCTGGGGTCGTGAACCATTTTGGAGGGGTCGCGAGTAGATATTTTATGCACACAGCAGTATTACATTCGCTTCATTCGAGTTTTAGATGGTTATTGGGTTATAGTGGGTTGCTATAATAGGTCGCGGTACAAAAAGGTTGAAAACCACAGTTCTTTCTAATTATGATATGGATCTTTTCATGACTAAACACGCAAATATACGACTCGAAATTACGTCGCTCTTGCATCGGTTTGCGTTTAAAGTACTCCGGAAGTGAAAAATCATGCTTGTATATTTTTTGATGAAATTTTAAGTTTGGCTGATTTAGCGAAAACTCAAAAATCTGTTAGTACCCTTTCGAAAACGAGCTCAAACTGCAGGCAATTCCATGATCTGACACGGTTTGTTGCGTGACAATAACGTTGGTAAAATGTCTTTGGCAAGAATGCGATCTGCAACGTGACCGTAAGACTTGGCTCCGAGTCTACCAACGCAACTCTATAGAGTTTTCCTAGTACTGTACGTTTTGCGGCCCTTCACGAGTAAATCTAACTTTTTTTGAAATGGTATTGCGCTGCGCGGGCAAAATAACATGCTCCTGTATCCACACGAGTCTGTCAGACACAGTTGCCAAGTAACATATCTTGGCTACATGGTACTGTTGTGTGATGCTAGAAATCGCACTGAGTCGAATTTTTAATCATATTTTTGTGAACGGTCTGCGTGTAACATCAGCAGAAGTAACTCCTTTCTCGTAATAAAACACTGGTTCACATTCCTTACCATGTGATACTAATTTTGCATTGAGCATGTGCACAGGCGATGATCTCAATCACTTGTGAGGCATCACACGTGGATCTTCTGCTTCCTTTGCAATACTGAACTTAGCTTCACATATCAAATAGAAAGGCCTAGACTTTAAAGCTAGCAGTGAAAGACAAAACAAAAAAGTTTTTTACAATATGACTTCTCAGAAAACATCATTGTCATCAAGCTTTGGCGCGAGCCTTGGCTCTAGTCTAGTAGCCCAACTTACTGAGAACTGTTCGTAATGCTCTTGCTGTCTGCCCGATCTTGACTGGCCTTAGCCAATAGTTTCGGCATTGTTAACTGGCTGACAAACCGCGGAAGTTACACACTAATTTCCTTTAAAGTTTAGAGACGTGAAGCAGCCTCTCTCCGCTACAAAACAGACATTAGTCAGAAAGTCAGTGCTGCCAAGGACTGCTATAAGATTCCACAGGCAGATTCCGGACAAAAACTAGCTAGGAACAACGAAAAATTGTAGTCTTGAATTATTTTGGTGAACGACCACAGCCGTCAGCACATTTTTATTTTCGGCATGACAAATTGAAAACTAGTGTTGCACCTGTCGAAGCCGCCGGCTGAATTTTAAACTTACGAAGTCAGGGGTGCAAAATTTTCAGTAAACGTTAGCGCGCAGAAATTTTAAAAAACGCGCACATATAAGCTTTGCCATAGAGTATTCATATGCACAAAGTATAAAATGTAAACAACTTAGGAAAGAAAATGTGCAATTTATTTCTTACCTCTACTTATTTACAACCAAATTAACGTTGGCCATCTTCTTCCACATATTTACAGAAAAGAATAAGGTTGGCTTTTTTCTTTCACATATTCAGATAAAATGAGGTTGGCTATCTAATGCTTCTGCCCGCAAATCCGCACTCCAAGTTTTTGGTCACGCGGCGCGACCGCATTTTTGCATCTCCTGTACCAAGTCTTTACTTACATCAAAATTCGAGCGGTAAAACACTAAATACACGGAAACTAAGCAACTTGAGCAACCTTTTTGCACCGTTGGATAACAAACAATATTTACAGTAAACCTAAAAATAAAATTAGCAATATTTCCACAGCTGAGACACTTTTAGCAGGGGGAACATAGGACTGCTGTGGTAGAACAGCTTAGAGTGGCACACAGCGCAACTGCTGATGGCAACTTAGAATGTACGGGTGCAACCGACAAGCAGAACATCCCATGCAGGATAATCACAAAAACGCTTGTCACTTGCTGGTGTAAGTACCAAGGCAGCAGCTTGTTGACGTAGCAGAGATGTCAAGTAACTTTTTTCTTTAGGAACCCTTTAAGGACCGCAAAGCCACTATCATGGCTCGAATATGAACTTGTCGACCGATAGAACTAGACAGCTGTTCAAACCCTCTAAGAAAGCAACGTCTCCTAGCTTCGATTTTAAAAATTCCGGCTCATTTGGGGCTTGAACTTTTTTTGATGTGACGTCACGACTGGGGGAGGTCAAGGAATTTGTGGATGACGTCATTAGGGCCTAAGAAATCCCTAGGAGATTAACTAAATAATGAACCCTTTCTGTTGTAGTAGCTTGTGTGCAGTCTTCAAATGGCTGCATTTTGTCATTTCAGTTTTTCTCTTTCACTTGAAACTTCTTAAATTTATTATTGACTGATGCCAACAATAGGGCTGGCTGAGTAGTTGACCCATTTATAAGGTCTTCTGACAACTCTTTTTGTCTTGAATATAGTTTTCAAGTCCTAAATTTCTTTTTTTTTCGATATGCAAACAATTTTTCTGCCGTTTAGCGTTTTGCTATTTTTATTGTATTTCTGCTACTCATGGTTTGAGATACAAAAATGCACAAATAAACTTACCTACTAATCATTGGCATAGGGTTGCTCGGAGCAGGAACGCTTAAACAGAATGGTCGAGTAAGATTTCTGCCAGCATTGTCTAGCTAGGTGAAAGATTGCTTAGCTAAAGCTCTCAAAGAACAATATAGCCACAATTATTGAAAACATTATTTTCGTCAGTGAACCCTCCTAGAATTTTACTAAAATGTATCGAAGTTAAATGAGGGCAATGTCAAACGTGTGAAAATGACAGAAATAGCTTAATGTGGTAACTGTGTTTCAACCAATCAAGCAAATGAGATATCTTTACGGCGATTCTGTTTCAAAGCGCGACCAAACTTTCGGAGTACATTTTTCAGTTCAGGTACAAATTTATTAGTTTCAAGATTCATCCAAGTACATAAAAGGATACACAGGGTGTCCACAACGTCTGGGTATATAGGGGTTTTCACTATCTATTTTATTTGTTTAGGTTATTTTTCCTCCCCGTAGGATTTATTTAAAAGATGATTGCTCTGTCCCAAGAAAACGAATCGAGTTGGTACTGCTAAGTGGACGATAAGCCAGACTTCATGTGTTTTTTACCATGTACCCAGACTTTGTAGACACCCTGTATGTAATGCACGCTTTAAGCTATTTCACTCACGCCTCGCATGCATTTTGCATCTACAGCTGAAAACTATTCCACCAAAACACTTCTACTTTCCAGCGAGCTGAAGCCACGTTTAGTGAAAAGGCTGTGTTAAACAGAATGGAATGCCGTTCAAAATTGAAATCAATTCTCCCGAAAGCAGTTGTTCAATCATTGGCGCATTTTATCGTCTTACATCTCACATTTAAAAGCAGAGACCGTGTCGCTGCAGGCATCAAAAATCACGTTTGTTAGAGCAGAAGTATATGCAGGGTTTCTTAACCTGATGTTTCACTTTCAACATCACTGTGTGTATCAGAGATGAGCATTGGACGGGACTTGGTTGGACTGGATTAGGACTATAACGAATTTTTTTGGACTTGGGTTAGATCCGGACTGTAAATCGCTTAAAAAATTTAGGATCAGGACCGGATTTGGACTGAGTCAATGGAAAAGAATTGCGGCATTTTTGTTGTTGGAAAGGTGTATTTTGTTAATTTTTTGGAGTTTACATTTAACAATTTTTGGATTACGTTTGGACTTGGATTGAGTTTTAAAAATTCAGGACTGGATCTGCATCGTAAAATATGAAAGTCCGCTCATCTCTGGTGTATAAGACTCAGCGGTCAGACCACCACAGAGAAAATTACATATTCGTGTAAGTATAAGACCGAGGTCGATGCCTCGAGAGCTGAACATTTCTTGGCTGGCAATAGAAATAGAAAACTTTTTTGTTCTGCGACCCCATTTCAAAAAAGTTTTCTAGGCGACCCTTGATGGAGAGTCTACAATGATACGTGTAAACGTCACATAAGTTTACAAAAACATTTATATCTGATTTGTCAAGTCAATTTGTTTCGCGACCCCAAAATTACATTCTGCCACCCCATTTGGGGTCACGACCCCATACTGAGAAGCCCTGACCTACTGTATGTTCATGTGCGGCTTACATTAATTTTTTAGCAACACATCGTGCGGCTTACATTCCAGGGCGGCTAACAATCGAGTAAATACGGTAATTGTCTAGCTCAGGGGTGTCAAACTCGTTTTAGTTCCAGGGCCACTTCAGGCATATTTAATCTNAAGCGGGCCGGACCAGTGAAATCATTACATAACATCCTGTTATAAGTAATGCCAACTTCCGACTGTTTTTATAACTTTAATGCAAAAATTTCAAGCTTATCTCAAAATGATTATTAGCAC
>JGI24159J19872_10007057_pt1 | contig 14683 bp, 10 predicted proteins | sample Ectturendosymbi4_FD_19872 | JGI IMG/M metagenome (IMG submission 19872) | reverse complement strand
GCACGTGAAATACATTTTTTCGATGTTTAGGCTTGGGCCGTGAGATGTTCATTAAATTCACATTTGGGTTGCGCTTAAAAAAGTTTGGGAACCACTGCTCTAGGAGAAGGTGATCGAGCGTTATCTCTTCGCTCCGCTTTCCGTCACTCGTAAATACCATCCCAAGGCAGTGCCGGATAAAGGTAGCGCGGGGCCTGTAGCTGATTAATAGTAGGGGCCCCAATTTAAAAATACACTTGAACAAGTGAACAACTTTAAATAATAAGTTCTGTGGGCATGTGACTACCATTAAGCATACTGAATTTTGTAAGTATGAAAAACCTGGTTCTAAAATAGCAACTGGTGGATATCGTGGGCTACATATATTTTACCGAAAATGTATATGCGTATATTTTTACCAAGAAGGTATACATTACTGTACAGCTCACAAATACAGTACAGAGAAAATAATTAATGCTTCCTGACTCATCAACAAATTTGATCATTGCTATATCAAGACAGTGTAGTCATTAGTCCAGTATAAGTGTCGAAGTTGATTGTCAAAAGAAGCAAACCTGCTGCTTTTAAGATTGTATTTTCCAGATTTCGCCATAGCAATATCGTTTATGATGCTGGTAGTGTCCATTTCACATATATGTATGTTCATGCTCTATGCTTTTTACAATCAGGCTGTTCAGCTTGTTTTGTCTGACGGTGCACCTTTGATCATTCTATCATATTACGTTTAGAAAATGCCTGTTCTCCACTGCAGGTGGTTATTTTGAGAGATAAATGCGCAAATCATTTCCCACATTTCTAAAAGAAGACTCCAAGTACACTACCCAAAGGCTAGTGAATAGATGCCAAATCCTGGGGTGCCAATTGAGATTTAACTTATGTATATATAACCACGGGTGGATATTAGGGGAGGCCGTCGCCTCGGGCCCTCCTTTTTGAGAGACACCGTGACCGCCCTTTCTTGAGAGTTTTGCATTTAGTTTGTGCATAGTTTTGTTAAAATGATTAATTAGTCTAGAGCCTATTTAATAAGCTCTGAAGAAACCAAAAATTACGTGCAAATGTGCCAAACGTTTCCCTCGACAACTTTGTGTAGACCAGTGGTTCCCAACCGGTGGGCCACAGGCGGTTTTTAGGTGGGCCATGGTGGCGTTTCGCATTTTGATATGTTCGAATTCACTGAGTGGTGGTGTGAAGCACCTATCGTGAACCTGAAATATCGCTGCCGACGCATGCCGGTAAGTCGGTTTTCTATCAAGCTTTCCATCTATCTGTGTGTTTTGAACTGCTAAACATATTAGGCTAGCTAGATTTAGAATGTATGATAGTAAGGTCAGATGCACGCGAGGAGCGGTATGCAACAANNAAAAATGAATTCTCAGGGATNAAGGAAAAATACGAAANAGTATCCAGTCTCGAAAATAACCATTTTATTTTCCGCTTGGCATANCTTNCTGACATCTTTCAACAACTCAATNAAGTTAATCTGAAACTACGAGGAAGGGGAGGAACAATCGTCGATTTCATTGACACCNTCAGCACATTCTTATTNAATTNAAAGTTCACAANTGGNAGCGAAAAGCTCAAGCAGGGANTTTTGCGATGTTCANGAATCTTTCCACGGCGGCTGGTGATGAAGTGAATGTTGATATAACATCGGAAGTTGTTCAACANCTTGGAGGNCTTCATGACGAATCTGTGCTGTACTTTCCCGAAATCATCAAAACAAAACAGATTTGGTCAAAAATCATTTTGTTGTTCCAGTTGAGAATGTTGCAGTATAAAGATGAACTCATCGACCTTCGGAAAGATTCTGGGGCCAAATGCGTGTTCGAAACCAAAACAATTTGCGAATTTCGGCTGGAAGTGTCTGATGCTTATTCAAATGTTAGAAGAAAAGATCTCAAAATTATCCCCAGCAAACATTTTGGTGAATCTGGATACTCTACTCTTTTTCACGTGAAAACAAAAATCGAAACCGACTCGACGTTACTTTAGAATCTAGACTCTAGATTCTAGAAGACGATCTCAGATGCGCTCTTTCCAAAACACGGGCAAGTCTTCTCAATCTGATCGAAAACGTTACACAAGAGCAAAATTCGCACCGAAGTTTATCTCGCAATTTGCTTTGTGTTGCTGATTCTAAAATTTAATAAATTTCGATGTATTTTCGTTTGTCGTCAAGCACATAGTTTTTTGCTCATACTTGTACCTGAATGAAAACTAAGAGTAGAATTGTGTTGTGATGAGGGGCCGCGACTTTATGCAGGAAGCGACATGTGGGCCACGGCATGAAAAAGGTTGGGAACCACTGGTATAGACAAAGAAAAATTCAAAGTCAAACGGCTACAAACAATTCACCATGAGAAATGTACTTTCACGCAGAAGCAAATTCCCAGACAAAATCAAAAATTTAGCATGCTCTCAGCGAATGCAGTTTCTCCACAGCATTTGTGAAACAGGCCCCCTTTCTGGGAATTTGCCTCAGGCACCTAAATTCTAATATCCATCTTGCATATAATAAAGAACACATTTCACGCAGAAGACCGCGAGACCCGTAGCAATTGCTACATTTGCTACTAGTGTTATTTAGGCACTGCCCCAAGGTACTTGAACGTCTCCACCTGTTTTAGTGAATTGCCCCTCACTCCCAGTGTACACTGCCTTGGGTTTCTAGAGAGACATAATATCTCGGTCTTTCTGGTGCTAATTTTCATTCCGGCTCGGCCGTACGCAGCAGAAAACCGGTCGAGTGCATGTTGAAGACCCTATTGAGAAGATGCTAGCTGTATTAAATCGTTCGCAAAGAGTAAGCGGTTGATTTGCAGCTCCCAACTGTGACAGCCTCCTCAACTCGACTGTGACTGTCTATCCAAGTCATGTACACTATATGAAGAGGAGTGGTTACAGCAGGAGACCTGTAAATACCACAAGATCACTAAGATCGCGAAGACCACTAAATCGCCGTGATTACTAAGATCGTCAGGAATGCGAAGATCAGAAATTAATCTTAGTGATCTTAACGATCTTACTAATCCTAGCGATGTTAGCAGTCTTAGCAGTCTTATTGGTCTTAGCATTCTTAGTGATCTTGTCTTAGCAATCTTAGCGATGTTGTGGTATTTACAGATGTCCATGTCAGCATACACACTTGTTGGTGCAACACTAAAGGTGAACGGTTGTGATTTAACTCCTCGTCACGGACACCAACTTCTGAGCAGGAATAGAGTGACTTGATGGCCAGTAACAGGCGGCCGTCAACACCGTACTCCCGCAAAACTTCCCAAAGATTTTCACGAGGAACCCGGTCGTATGATTTATCGAGGTCGACATATCATGTGTAGACGTCTTTGGCAAACGCCAAGGATTTTTCGAAATTTTTCAAAAGTAAACAATGTAATTGAACAGAATAGCGTGTAAATTTGTTCTATGTTTTAAACAGTTGTGTAGTAAAATTCACCATGTGCTATGTGCTACACCACTGTATGTGAACAGTATTCAAGGCATGAAGTTAAATTTCAATTATCACAAAACGACAAAATGTCCTTGAAAAAATTTCAAGTGATCTGGCAACCCTAGGTTGAATCCTACCTGCTTTTGTATCAACTGCTTTTGCTTTCAGTGCGTTTATGGACGTACAGTATAGTGAGCTCTAGTGATAAATAAAGAAAAGACTTGTTTAAATAAAAAACTAAAACAAAGTATTTAAACTGTTTATGTTGCTCAGCTTGTTTATTCATACCAGGAAAAAAGAACACGCAACATATGAGTTCACAACATGGTTTATTTGCTAAATTAATCGGAAGCAATTCGTTGGCAAAGTTGCGCTCAAGTAACGAAGATAAATCTCGTCATATTTTTTTTAAAGTTTCACATAGCTGCATCAACCTTTGAGGTAAATTGATGCAATGAAACGCAGACATTTTTCAAAAAATAACGTTTTCATGTGGAGTTGAAAGTTTCTCTCATAAACGCCCCTTCAAGAAGCGGTTATTCAAACTATCGACTACCAATTGAAATCAACTATAAAGTAAACAAAAACATCTTTGAAATTGAAACTCTTCAAATTAAAATAGACATAGCCCTAAATCCAGTATGATTCCAGTCTTGGAGATGTGAAAAATGATAAAACAACAACCTTTGTTCAAATTGAACATTTTGTACTGTTTCAAAACAAAAAGGCAATGCTTTTCTTTTCACAGGTTCATTTTCGTAAACTGAAAATTTGGACGGAGTAAGCGTCATGGAAAAATGACAATTCCATTCATAAAAGCTAAAAACGTCAGTGTGCAAACAAAATTTGGCCACATTTTGTAATTAGGTAGTTCGTAACTATGTGGATTCTCGCACCATTACTGTTTTAACATAGGTCAGGGTGGCCAAGTTGTCTTCGGCTGGGATCGAGTAGAAAAGTTCTTGCTAACCCGCGATCGACCGGTCGGTAAAGAAGTCACAAGTACGAATGCCATAAAAGGCAACGTTTTTCCTGTAAATGAATTTATAGTTACCATACATTTATCATCAAGAGCCGTATTTTCATGTTTCGGTTAATGTAGTGCTTCACAATAGTGCACGAAAAAAACAACCATAGGCGTACGAGGCGGAGGGGGAGGGCGGCAGCCCCCGCCTGTCTGAAAAATTAAGGCAAAATCTGTATTCAGGGCAAGCGCAAGTTGCTCAAATCCTGAATAATTAAAAATATATATTCAATACAGTGAATTGAGGGCACACTGTTTTTCAGGACAAGCGCAAGTTGCTCAAAAATCCTGAATTTAAAAAGTATATTCAATACAGTGAAAAGTTCAGGGGGAGTGCATGTTACACGAAAATCGTGAACAATGAAAAATTTTTCAATACAGTGTATATTCACTTGAGGGTAATCCGCGTAATTTGGGCTAGTGTAGTATTGCGTAATCTGGACCAAAGTCGGGACTGGTTATAATGACTTTGATCTGGACCAAGCCCTCGTTTTCTGTAAAAATCGAACAATCGGATGTCGGTTGGTCAACGGCTTGATATAAGAACTCGGTAACTCTTTGGTGGTTTTCGAGTTCGCGTTGGATAGAGGTGCGGGGTGTTAGATGATAGATTTTTTTGATTAATAGGAGTTTTAATGCCAGGTTTTTTGTGCTTTTCTTAGAACTCTTTAGCTATCTGTTGCGGCATTGATCCTAACATCAAATTTTAGCTGACTGGCTGAGGTAGGAAAATTTTGAAGTTGGACCAACCCTGGTGGCGGTTTGTGTAATGTGTACCAGTGGTACAAATGACAATGCTTGTGTAAAGTAGGGTACCTGGGAAATGTATCAATTCTTTGTCCCAACAATTAACAAGCAAGGTAACTATAAAACAGATTTGGCAGAGGTTTCAGGCCCCATTCGGATTAAACTAAAAAACTTAGTTTCAGAGAAAATTCTTTATTTTTAGGGTAAATTGTTATTTTCAGGGTAAATTTTTTCCGCCCCGTCCACCCAGTAAAATGCCATCCCGTACGCCTATGATGGAGACCAACCAACCATTTGATGGATAATTTTCATGCACTTTCTGGAATAGTGATTGTAAAATGTTTTCTTTGGGTATCTTGTCAATTCAATGCCAAATCAGGCGCGATCGACCTGTTGGCCACTCCTGACATAGGTCAATGGGCTACATTGGAAATAATAATTAATGCAACAACCATTCGCTTAAATGCAATAAACGAAATCATAGGTGCCTAGGTTATTATTTTTTAGACGACTTTCAGTCTGATCCAAGTGTTATTATGCAATATAAACGCACTACCTGTTTTGCATTGATTACTTTGGTTTGTCATTTCATCTCATACTTGAAATGTCTGTTATGCATTGTTTTCACTAGGCGTCTGACGATCATAATTGTGTTTTTGAACATTTTATAAATGAAATAATAAGCTCGTTAGATGCAAAGCTTCTGGGCAGTGCGTTCACTGCTTCAGGGCTTCAACAGGTGGTTGGTACGATACTGGACTTGTAATGTACAATACCATGAGCTGTACGGCGATTTAGATAAAAACAATTACGTAAAAAAACTGATTAATGCACACAAGGAGGACTAGCAGTTTCGTAACATCTGCAACCATATATTGCTTTTTTTCAAAGAGAAAGACAGAAAGAAATTGCGTTGTTACAATTTAAACGAAGTGTACCCAAAAATCGATAGCAACCATGTCTTATTCTTTTTATGCCTAGGTGTATATATTACTCCAAGTGACACTTTATTTTGGACCGATTTGCAAAAAGTAAATTTCTTAGATTTTCTGTTACATTACTATATGCTTGACGTAGGACAGAGCAAAGCTGCGATCGTCCACAACGTAGTTGCTTCAATAGAGTTATATGTATGATTCTTTGTTCAGCAAGTTCACCCTTGCACCTCAATTTACAAACCTTTTTTTTGAAAAGCAACCTGCAGTTAAGATGCATGATGTAATTGTTGCGTCATTCGACACTCGAACCGCGGATTGCTGTTTCCACAGTCAACAATCTTGATTCCGTTGGAAAAAGTTTTCTGTGATAGATGCACATTCTTGGCTTACAATTGTAGGTTAAATGGGATTCTTTCTTGAAACTGTCAACAAAACCTATTTGAAACTAAAATTCATCCACAAGATCGAAATTGTCGCTTTAATTCCAAGCATGTTGTGAGCGTACTACCACGAACATATATTGTCGGAATCGCAAAACAAGCAATTTAGTTTGAAAAAAAAGTTGCGCTGTTTGATTGCAGTTTCACACCTTTTGCTTCAATAGTTGTATTTTATATACTGCAAACTTGATAAATTAACCGCTTTTCTCTTAGAACGACAAGGTCACTAATATGTTTATGCAGTGCCGGCCTGAAGCCGATGCAACCGATGCAGCTGCATTGGGCCCCGCGCCATGATGTTTGGGTAGATTGTTCATTTTTTCCAGATACACCTTGCGCTTGAGAATTCACTAGAAACGCCATATAAATTTCATTGTTAAACAAAGAACGCTCTCGTCAGAACTAGCTAATTTCCTCTTGAGCGTTAGCAACCGTGCTCAATTCTTGTGTTAGTGCTGCACTGTTACCTGCGCTCTACCACAATCGTAACACTGTTGACTGAACACGATTATGTCATAAAATCACTGCTCAGAGGGGCCCCGCGCCTAGGTCTTGCATCGGGCCCCGCGCCCAGGCCTTGAATTGAGCCCCGCATCTGCTAGAGCCGGCCCTGTGTTTATGCTTCAAGGACGTTTGTAACATTTTGTTACCACCAACCACTTTCTCTAAACCATCTACAACTGCTCACCCTATTTGCCAATAAACCGAAAACTTAAATACAAGATTTCAGTTTTTCCCTGATTTTAAACATGACACAGTGGCATACAAAAACAAAATTTTGAAGCCATAACAAAATGAAAGTGTCCAGCATTTCTAACATGTGACACGATAAATCTCAGTTAGTTGTGGAAATGCACCAACAAACTTTCTAGCCAATCATGAAAGTCTCATCTCTGACTTAGTTTCCTAACTTTTACTTTCAGTCAACATAAAACTCTGCGGTTTACATTTCATAAACAGTCAAGGGGCTCCGTCAGATTTATCTTTCGCTGATTTGCAATGGATTGGCCAAGCAGAAGAGGTTTTCAGGTGGTAATAATTTGGATAGGCATCACTGATTAAGTGTTACAAAACTCGAAAGGGTTTTGCGGCATTACAGTAGAGTCCCAACGTAGTTTCGCGTTTTCCGATCATGAATAGTTAGGGACAGAGTTTCAAGGGGAAACAAGTCCCTCCAACGTTTAGACAAGGGAGGACACAATATCTTTTGACCCCTAATATTTTGTAATAAAAAGTAATGTACTGGTACACATTTCGTGGTTACATTATTGTTGAAAACCCCCAGAAAAAAACTGGGGAATAAATAAGAAAAACGGACATTATCATTGGATTACCTATAGACACAGTGCAGAGATTTACGATATAATGTTGCAAGGTGCCATTTGTTTGGCAAACTTAAGTACTATCCCGACGTACATGAAAAAGAACGGTATGAATTAGGCGTACTTTTGGGTCATTTTAGGGTGCATCCATGCCAGTTAGTAGAATCTCAGAGATACATGTTCACAAATGCTTTTTCTATTTTATTGTTTGTTTTTTAAAGAATACTTGAAGTGTTGTGTTTGCTTTATATACTTTGACAAAGAGCTCTTCAAGTGCTAATACTAAAGTTTTCTAATAATAATAAGTGTCAAGTACCAGCGCAGTACGATGCAACTGCCATAACACCCGTGTAGCCAGAGGGCACTTGGGCACTGAAACACTCCAAGCCGAAATATACCACTGACAAATTTTCATAATTTGCTCCCCATTCTGCCAAATTTACAAAAGGTTGTACTACGGTTGAGTGAACATGGTTACGTCATCGAACCGCAAACAATAACATGCATACCACACAGTTTCACCCCAAAGTTTTCTAGCAAACTCGCAAAAGTGAGCTGGAAAATACCACCCATAGATTTGATGCGAAGCTTTTCACTACCATGAGTTTCGTTTGCAAGGAAAATATTATTTATCAACCGCCTTCGCCTTGTATTCTTTTAGCTATTCTGCGCTTTTTGTAAACGACCGTAAATTGACTTTCACTTTTTTTAGAGCATGCATATATTTAGAAACAAGTTCTGTGCAAAATACATCCGATTGAGAACGAACCACACTTCTTTACCTCCGCTTTTGATTTGAATTTCAACAAATTATTGCTTTACTGTTTTGTTTCCAGCGCAAAGCAAGCTTGCTTCTTATGCTTCAGCAGCTTCTTATGCTTCAGCAGGAAGATTCGTTGTTTCACATTGTTGCAGATAGCTTTTTAAACGACATACGATTACGTTAGATGCACAGAGGAACATCGGGTTTGCCCGTCAGTATATGGCGAGCGATCTATAAAAACGCTGTAAAAAGTCAGCTCATAGCTGTGATCGGCAAAAAGTGGTTCCTGTACTTTTGATAATTGCAAACGTCCTGACTATTATAACAAATATTCAAACTTGCATCAGCTCACATCTATCAAGCTAGACTTTTCATCTATCAAAAGCAGTATTTCCGCAATTCAAACAAACTCATGATCAGATTTATTTAATTTTTAAATAATATTGGTCCAAAAACTTGGTCGCAAATTCCGAACATTTTGAAGCCTCCTGCACTGTATTCTTTTTGAAAACAAGACGAAACCTTGTTCCCATGAAAAAAATTGTTTGATTCTTTTTCTGTATGCTTCCTGACTCACTTATCCGTAACTATAAATGCAATGCTTTTGCATTTATTACACTACTTGCCAACCTACTTGTGCACTCCATCCCAACACAACGCACCCTGTGCATTGACCCGCTTTTTGCGCTCGAAAGGATAGTTTTGGTGTTCATACGTATTTCTGCTGGTTGATGTGCATTATTTATTTTCACAACACAAATTTTCTTGTCATTTCAATATTTCTTTCGTAGACAGCTATTGTTTTAGAGAGTCTCACTCTTACCAGCAGGTGTTCTTAAATATTATTAAATACATGTAGTAGACTACTGTAGGAATTTCTGTATAATCATCGTTCATTCAATATAATGCTCATCATGCAGTGAAAGCTTACTCAGATATAAACTTGTCTGATGCAACCAATACTGTCTGAAGAGCATACTAATGCAAGAAAGCATGGCCACAGATGGGATTCACCTACGTGGCTATACAAAGAATCCACAGCGGTTGAATTCTTGAACTTAAGTTTCAAAAAAAACAATTTAACCCTAATAAGTAGGATAAGAAAAACAGTTTTGTTCAGTTAAAGTTTAGAGAAACTCGTGCACAAGCATGAAGGTATTTTGCTACAAAATTACTTCCAAATATCCATTACCTGTTGAGTGGTTTTTCATTTACAGGCACTGCTTAATTTAAGTCCCGCCTGCGCCACTTTTTTGCAAGATGCTCTGCCACTTTACAACCCTATAACTGGCCAGACAATTGAGCTAGAGAGCTGTTCGTACCATGTGCGGATTCTGATAGTCTTCTAGTTCAGGGCTTCTCAAACTTTTTTATTTTGCGGCCCCATTTCAAAAAAGGTTTTTCTAGGCGACCCCTGGATAGTCTAATGTTAATGATACGTGTAAACGTCACACTACTTTACAAAAATATTTATATCTGATTCGACAATCCAATTTTTTTCGCGACCCAAAAATTACATTTCGCGACCCATAGTTTGGGAAGCCCTGTTCTAGTTGAGAATAAAAAAAAAATTTTCAGTTTTGGGTTTGGGGTGTTTTGTGGGTGGCATTATAATGGGGGCATGTTTTCGCACCTTTTTGGCTTAGGTTTCCTGGTCCTGGACGCTAACCCAATCAGCCATTTTTCGGCCAAATTTTGTTTTGGAAACATAGGCAATGATCTGGATTTTTAGAGCCCTTGATTGGCTTTTAGCATATCTGCAGTCAAAATTATGACTAAAAAAACAAATATTTGGTAAAAAGTCAAGTCCCACAAAAGGTGAGCTTGGCCATTTTGGCTAAGGGTCATAACTCGCCATCCAATTAAGCTAGAGAGCTGTTCAAACGCTCTAAAGATGGGAAAGCCTTGTAGTTTAGAATTAAAAAAAAATTAATTTTTGGATATCTAATTTTTTGTTAATGTTGACATGATGGGAGGATGTTTATGCATATTTGTTTACATTAAGATGATGACATCAGGCTCTGGACGCCAACGCCAAGAGCCATTTGTTTATTCGAGCTTTATTGAAAACTAGGCTATAATACGAGCTTTTAGAGGGTTTGATGGACTTTCTAGCGTTTCTGGTTCCCTAATTATGACCCAAAAAACGCAAAGTAATTAGGGAAGTACCCGCCAATCTCCTAGTGAATTCATACAAATTTTTTTGGCCATCATTTTGGCACCAGAGCTAGAAAGTCAATTAAGAGCTCTAAAACGTCGTGTTATAGCCTAGAATCCAATAAAAATTTGAGCCAAGAAGTCGGCTCATTGGATCGGCCGATGAAGTAATCAAAAAAACCACAAAACTAACCCCAATCATGACCTCATCGGCCAAAAACCCCAAACCAAAACCCTAAAATTTTTAAATTCTAAACTGCAAGACTTCCCGAGTCTTATAGAGGGTTTGAACAGCTCTCTAGCTCAATCTGTTGTTGAGTTACTGCTGACCAAAATTTGCCCATACATGGCCCATGCCGTCGCTTTCACGACGATCAGAACGGCGAAGACACGTGAACATTTGCGGAAAGTTCGTAAACAACGCAATTGCGAGTACAAGGTTACAGACAATGTAGCTGCACAACACAAGAATTGTCCTTCGAGTGCCTTCGGCGATCGCCCGTGCAGAGATTTGTTCAGGGTGTTGAAGAGACCGCCCATTTCTCAACCGCACGCACTTGGTCTTCGACGAGGTTATTCCGATGGGAAGGCAGCAGGCAACACGACCGCACTCTGACGAACATTGCAACCACATTGGAGAGTTTCCTTGCTACAGTCATTAGGCCTATGCCGAGCGCTTGGCCAGACTGAAGCAAGTTCCAATTTTTAAGGTCTTGGCACGACCTGGCCGAGATTTGGTGGAACCACGCCGGACAACGACCTACCGGACATGAAGCAAGCGCTCTAACCACTGGGCCACACGTCCGGCGAGAGGGCAAATCATACCTTTAGTGTAAGTTTTTTTCAAAAATGGGGGTTTTGATCCAAAACGTTTGGCTCCAGAAATGCCAGAAAGTCAATCAAATGCACTACAGATCCAGATCACAGCCTAGTTTCCAAAACAGAGAGCAAAAAAATGGTTCGTTGAGTTGGCGATCATGGCCAGGCAAACATGCCAAAAAACGCGAAAACATGCCCACATAATGACGTTACCCACGGAAAACCCTAAACCCAAAGCGAACATTTATTTCCAATCTGAGCTGGAAGACTTGCCAAATCCGCAGATAGTTTAAACAGCCTCTACTTCAATAAGCTGGCGAGTTATGGAGTTGCAAAGCTCTCCAAAAAAAGTGGCGCCTGCGAGACTAAAAAGCTTGTAAGCCGAAATATGGTAAACTGATCACTGAACTACCTTCCCTTTCACCAATAATTGCAAAAAAATAAGTTTGAAGTTGTTGGTGACATAACTTAACTTTGGTCTCTGTTGCACGAATACACAAGTTACGCATTTCAAATAAGCGCTTTGACTATAAAGGTAACGAAACGAAAGAGCTTTATCCAACGTTTGTCAATGACAAAGCTTAGACAATTATTATTTCGCCAATCCCTTTCTTTTCAATGATCGCCAAACGTATATTTTTTATTACCACAAAATCCCGTTCCCTCGGATTGACAGTAGCTTTAGCAAGGAGTCGTTTCCGAAACCAAGTGATTTTTAATTCACTTTCTGCACACTCTGCACATGTTGTGAGTTTGAGATTTATTGACCTTTCCTCACAAAACTACTACTTTTCAAAAATGTGGTTGGTGCGATTCTGTTTAATTTTTGTGACAACTACATGGTCACTTTAATTTTTGCACCCCGCCGTTTACCAAGGTGTCGTTTTCGACCCCTAGTGCTTGGAGATAGCCAAAACTGATTACTTGTTTCTTGTGGTGCGTTTTTTCACACCTAACAAGTCGATCGTTTCATGTGGCAGCTGAGATGATGGCAGTCTGGTGTCAAGCACGCTGTTTTGTTTGGACTTCAATGTTGTGTGTCAGGTTTTACTGCATATTCTGGAGATACCGCTGTACAGTTATGCAGGTAGTGGTCGTTGGCACAGTGCATTTAGTGAAGTTATTTCTTTTTGCTGAACTAGTTTGGTCGTTTTTTTGTCATGGCTCACATTCGAATAACAGGAGGTTATTGCTGATGTGGACCTTGACTGGTGGACGGATGATCACATAGCATATGAAGAGGAACAGACACATGAATCAGTTGAAGATATAGTCGTACCTGATGTTGCTGGTCTGTCCACACCAGCTGGGCATCGGTTCGGACGAAGAGGACATCGGTAATGAAGAAGTTGATGCATGTACAAGAATATCTCGCGGTGTCTTGGCTGCAAGCTCTATTGCTTATGACAGATAATCATTGGTAGGATGAACCTCGGGACACAACAGTTTTACTGCTACAACCGTTGTACCTACACGAATCTCTAAAAATATAGATAGTCGACTGCAGTACTTGCAGTGTATGGAAACACTTCACGTCAGAAGTAATTCTTCATTCAATTGTCAAATACACCAACGAAGCAGATTACAGAGAAGGAGAGAATGACTTTGACTTGAGCATGTGCAACCTATAGTCGTTTATTGCTCTCCAGCACGACAGAGGGATCGCCTACTTCATTTTCTTTACAATAATGTCACATGTTAGATTTACTGCTATCCTGAAATCTTTGAGCTTTCCAAGCCAGAATCAGACCGACTCACAGCAATATGTGTTGCTTTGCAGACATTAGCAACCACGTATGAATGAAAATACAGGTGAAAATTTTCTTTGACAGTGGACAAGCACTTGATGCTTCCAACGACACGTTGCCCTTTCACTACGTTTATGACAAAGAAACCTGATAAACATGGCATCAAGCAAAAGAGATGTTTCAAAATCCGACTAGTAAAATATCGAGTAGACGGAAATTCATTCTTCAAATGATACACGACGTGCGCATGAAAAAAAGTTTCAATTGAACATGTTGAGGCTAATCCATCTTCCGTAACTTAGATCTCCCTCGAAAACATAAAAAATGTCATGGAGAAATATGCACCATGTTGTATGTGCATCACTTGCAAGAAACCAACATCTGGCACATATTCTACTGGCATTTCCAAAATAACTTACGTAAATGACAAGGGTGCTCAACCCAGGGGCGTAATGAGGTTAGATGGCGCCCTGAGCAAGAAGCAAGTTTGGCGCTCCCATGTTCGAACCTGAGGTCTTTCGTAAGCAAATGTGCTGTGTTGAAGGAAGTACTTGTGACATTGTTGGACTTTTTGGCGCCCTCCGCAGTGATTTGGCGCCCCCTGCCGTGATTCAGAGCCCGGGAATATTCCCCCCTTGCCACACTCTCTTTACGCCCCTGGTTCAACCTCTAAGTTTGAAGAACCTAGGTTCAGAAAACTGGAAAAGATGTTTGCAGTCTCGTTTCTAAATTTCAGGAAATGTGCTTCATGCTGATTGTATCTCTGTGATTTACATTACCGTGCCAAGACTAATTTCACTATTACGAGCTATTTACATTATAATTTTGTAATTAGCTGCTTTTGTCTCACAGCATCTCGCTGTCTGTATTCAACTAGTTCTTCTTTTGAGCCAGTTCTTAAACCACTGCTAGGCCGCGCTAGATCTCGACGCAGGTGTTGAGCAACCATTCGATTGTCTCAGCGCCCTGAACCGTCAGGCTGTGCAGTCCACGAGGAGGTCGATGGATTGGAGGACAACATGGTCGACGGTTTGTTCTTCTGCAGCACACTCACAGACCGCAGCGGAGGCCATACCCCATTTGCACAAGCAGGAGTGGAAACGCCAGTTCGGAGGCGGTTAATCCGGACGCAGGCTCTTCTTGGGAGGGCCACTCCGGGGGGGTTGGGTGCCGGTGTCGGGGATGAAAATGCGGAGTCTTGTGGGGTTGTCCGCCCACACCGCATTCCATTGGTGATCCGCCCACTGCGCCGCACGTAGGTTGTTGTTGTCAGA
>JGI24159J19872_10007055_pt1 | contig 14685 bp, 9 predicted proteins | sample Ectturendosymbi4_FD_19872 | JGI IMG/M metagenome (IMG submission 19872) | reverse complement strand
AAAGTTTCTAGAAAACAGGAAGTCAGCATCTTAATTCCGATGAATTTATTTAATTCTTGCATTGACAGTTTTTTTGCCGGTATGACACTCACACTCCACAAGAGCCAGAGGCAGGTTGCGAAACTTGAGACGGATTGTTCTATCGTTGGCCTCTATTGTGTAACAATAACATGGCAACAAATCTTCAAAGTTTCAGTTTAGGTAATTGTAGAAGGTGTTTAGCCCGCATGTGACTGTTGAATGCAGACATCGGTGGCAGGTAATGCAGCGACACAGTGGCCGTTGATGGCCGAAATGCACATAGTTTTACACTGTGTGAAAAAAAGCATGGGTGAATCTGTAGCAATGGTTCCACAACTTTGAAAAATCCATTGTTAGTGGGAGACTTTGAGTGTGAACCTGGGTTTATTTTTTAAGTCACAGATCAAATTTTTTAAAAATTATGTCCATTCGGTTATAAATCCTGAACAGATATGCTAGTGAATACTGTTACGGCGAGTTTTAATACGATGGAACAAATGACCGAAATGTCTCAACGAAAAAATTACAGGAGTGGACAATTTGACTTGAGTGAATCAAACTACGCTTATGCAGGCTTCTTTCCACATAGTATGAAACTGCGTGACTTGTTAGAATACGTCTACGCAGGTTTGTGGGAATACATCTTAATCGTAAAAGTTTGCTTCTGACTTCTGAGTGAGAACTGCGTGCAAAGCTATATTTGTTGTGGCGACTTTTCATAAGTGATCTGCTAAATTTTTTTAAGCCTGCATGATATTCTAACTTCAGTGAATTGTCCGATAGTCGTGTCAACATACCGGTCTACCTGTCCGGTTTATGTATGATGACTATGAGCATGCCACATGAAAAAATAAAAAAATCAAAGACAAGCAAGGTTTTATTCAAAGACTGATCGCTTCGGACGAGATCTGAGACGTTTGCAGCTCTTGTTTCTAAATGTCGCTAACAAGTCTTGTTAGGTAAAATAAAATCGTAACTTGTTAGTCGTAATGGCAATACTTTTGTGAAAAAAGTACCCTGTTTTGAAAATCTGTAGATAACCTATGGAGAAAATTATCATAATATACCTGGCTATGGATGCCAACGAAGCCCATTTTTTGCGACTGTTGCCTTTCTTTGTGGTGTAGAAAGGGTGAAGTGTTTTGTGAAAATCCATTTGCATTGCATCTATAGCAACCTAAAAAGGGAAAGGAAAAGGCCGACGTTGTCCCCCCTGGAAGAAATTATTTAGACGCCCATTGTATTCACTGATACATGCATAAATAATTGGAAATGAATAATACATAAGCATATTTTTCCCTTCAATTTCTAACGTTAAATGTACTCCTAGGGGTACATGTACCCCAGTTTGGGAACCCCTGGCTTACGGCATATACGGAAACAACTAGTGTGGCAGGCTGCTGTTTAAGGTTTTGAGGGGGGAAAACTACACCGACTGTCTTGTTACAGTTGAAAACAAATTTCATGTTGAGCAGCGTAGTAATTTCATGTTGAGCAGCGTAGTCACAGCAAATACCACTGAGGCTGGAAGCAAACACACAAAAATCATAAGCAAACAATAGGCCGACCGTTGCCCACAGTGCATCCTGCTCTGGCTGTGCCCAGCTGTACTGAAAGCTAACCAAAGTAAACAGCAAATAGATATGGACTCAGAACCCCCCATCTTAACCCGATGGTTACGGTGAAGTGGTCTGAAAGGCAAGTGTCCCACTTCACTTGCATAGTCTGATTCCTATGCTGACTCACCAGCAGTCTTACTTCTGAATTTCTGCGGATACACAGGTACTGTATCTTGTGCTTATAGTTTTGTAAACAAAACGATGCTGTCAGTTCCATCAAACGCGTTAGATGCACCTTGAATGGCTAAAAACACTGGGGTACCTTTGTTTGCATCAGGTGATACAATCTGTTTGAAAAAAAAACACACATGTCCGGCCCATGCTGTGGCTTAAAGCAGTGGTTCCCAAACTTGTTCGAGCCGTTACCCAAACCATGGTATCGATTATGTCTTATTAACCTCAATTAAAAGTTTTCGCATTTCAGGTCAAATTCTTTTGCAGTGATCGCTTATAATACAGAACAACAATGTGGTTTTGGTTTTGCGTTACCCCCGGAAGAATCGCGGATTACCCCCAGGGGTAATTTACACCCAGTTTGGGAACCACTGGCTTAAAGCCAAACCGGTTGTCAGTGGTGGCAACAAATGGTGTGATGCATCAGGATAAAATGTAATCTTCAAATAGTTTGGAGATCGTTGTGGCGAATGAAACAGGTCTGTAGTTACCAACACAACTTGTATCACCATCCTTATTTTTTCAAGTAAGTACTTCAACAGTTTTCATGCATTGTTGTTGAATTTTGCCATGCATTAAACACACGCCAAACAGATCACTGAAGTAAAAGCACACACTGGTAGTAGCATTGATGATGTGCTCATAAAAATTTTCATCTTTACCAGCAGCACTGTTTAGGGGATGTTTGTGAATTAGGGATTCAAGCTTTGCATTGTCGCACATAAGATTATTATCAAGATCTTGAAAATTTTCTTGGTTGTTTAGATTTTGGTTTACAACAGCGTCAACATTGCTATTTTTGATGAATTCATAAACCTTCAAAGCGTTTTTTTCTACATTTCTGGTTGCACTCCAACCGTGAATGGGAACATGGCTTTGCTGCTTCCTTTTCTGATAAGGCGCCGTGCAGGGTACTTGCAAATACGGCTGTTTTGTGGTTTTGCTTTGCGATAGGTTCTCAATGCATATTTGAAATATTTGCGCTTTTCTTCAATATTGTCAAACAAAAGTCCATTTTTTGGCATTTTTAGCTGTCGGCAAATCAGTTTATAGAGATTTGCAATGAAATAGCTGATTGTCGAGACGGATGATGAGCAACGAAAGTAGAAAGAATTTACCCTTAAATTGCAAAAAAAACAAAGAAGTTCGACGCTTTTGTGGAAAATTTTGTTGTTTTTGTCACATTCGACGCCAATACATCACAAATTAAGCCAACGAGATTCCCCAAGACAAACCGAAATTTCCACATCTGCAGACTGGCAAGCGCAGCGTGAACTAAGACGCCTCACCCGTAAGACTGGCTGTTGGATTCCTCGGCGGTAACAGTACAGCACGGCTTCTCGAAAGTAAGAGAGAACTCGTTTCGGCGCCAACAGCAGTGCATGATCAGCACAACGTTCGCTGTGACGTGAACAAGTAAAAGACTTTGTTAAACAAAGAACATGAAATGAACTTCGGTGAAGCAGCGGATACAAACAACATGCAAATCATATGACCAACGTCAAAAAGGAGGTGGACGGACCAAGAGCAAAGGAACTTGCACAGACACATTGCTACGTTCGCCATTTTTTCATCTCTTGAAGGCATCAAGTCGCCGTGTACTGTTTACATAAAGTATAAAACCAAATGACGACGAAATAAGTTTCCTCGAAAACTTCTGCTCAAAGCGCCGCTGTCACATTCTTTGTATTCAGCAGCTTCTGCAATGCCTGCGTTGCGGATACGCACGCATTGTTCGCAAGTTTATGCATTCAGCGCTGCACGCAAAAATGTGTTATCTTTGTGTTAGCTGCAATTTATTTGCGATTACAATGGCTTTAACGCATTCCCTTACAAAATTTTATATCCTTTTATTTAACAGATCCGACACTTCCTGCAAAAGAAGAAAAAAATTGAAGTATCAGTTAATCCCGTGAGGAACTGTTAAGCACTACTGTTAAGCAAAAACCCTTGAAAAGTTGCTCAACTCACGCACTCACTAGAAAATTAATTCTTATCCAAGCCACTCGCTTTGGTCATAACTGCATCACTTACCAAATGCAATCAGGAACGCACCAAAAGCAATGGACATTACGACATAGTAACCATCCACGTTGGAAATAGTCCACGGTGTGCGTGGTGCAGGAGGTGTAGGAGGAGGTCCAGAACAAGATTTGGGACAATCACTGCAGCTACATGGGCCTGGAAAGACAGGTGGGTTCATCATTGTTGTGAAAAGCGTACACAACCAATTGGGTTTCGTGTTTCCCGTAAGTGTGCAATTAGCGTGGGTTGCAATTTTTCCGGCATTTATTATTGTACCGTCTCCATGCTGCTGGTAATTCGGTGTGTCGCGATCAAATGGGTTTGACCGTTGTCAGACATGCATCGCATGAACTGCTCAATTTGTAATGCTATTCGTAACGTTTCGAAGTACCTGGTAAATCTTCGGATCCTGGTAAACCTTAGTACAAAGCTTTGTGGACAGAATCGGCTGTTTTGCCCTTGTGATACTTCCAAACTTGAATGTTGCTAAGTGCAGGCAGAATCCTCGCAGAGTTGTGAAAGCACAGCATTGCAGGCAGATTCGTGGTATACCCCATTTCACTCTCTTTACGTAATTTTATGCTTTACTTGATTAAATAAGGCAGCGTTATAAGTTTCCTATAAGCCTAAAAAATTGGTCGATACCTGTAGCATAACAATCAGCTAATAATGATCTCTTCTTTACCGCGACAGTAAATCCCCATTGTGCATTAGTAAAATTGTGGCATTAGTGATGACTTCTCATTTTTCCGCGTAAAATCTTTTTTATCACAGAAAATCAAAAATTTTCAAAAAAGTTGGATTCCGTATACCATTATATATACCAGAGGTGGCCGGAGTCACTTTTTCAGACTCCGACTCCGCTCCTGTTCCAAAATTTTTGAATCCGGATCCGGCAGGTTTTCAAATTTGAGAATCCGACTCCTGTTCAGACCCCGGCTGCCATCACCGATCCAACCTAAATTTACCCATGTATTTACTTAAGAAATGACCACACAGACTCCTGCTACTGCCGAAATCGAAAAGTGACTCCGGATCCGGGTTCGATTTTTCACTCAATTTTGACTCCGGGTCCGGATCTGGGTCCAAAACGCAGAATCATGCCGGAGTCGACTCCGGAACTCCGGATCTATGGCCACCTCCGTTATATATTCAACCTTAGAATACTCAACATCCCCTGCAAATGCTATGACGTTTTTCAAATAGGGAATCTTTTCAACAAAAAAGTTTAAAACAACATCTTCATCCCTCTAAAAACTCTCGATTGTTTGTTTGCTTCTCTAACTTTAGTATTGCATTTCTTATTTCAGGTCCTTTTCAGCTGGTTTATTATATAGCAGGTTTTCCACAACTGCGTCGCGTGAGTCAAATTTTAGCCTGATATGAAACACTTTGCTAAAATGTTGATACATCGTGCTTTCCTCGTACGCACTCGTTGTATTTTCATTAGCTTCTAGATATTTATAGTAAGTTGACCATGCAAGTTTGAACTAAAATGACACATCCATGTATAAAAGCACATGCTTGCGTATCAGAGAAAGGAAACATACATTACGTTACCGATCGGAAGTTGAGATACCACGAGCNAATAGATTGTTACAAAGACCGTTTACGGCAGAGCAAACANAATGGTCTGAACATACCTATGATTTGGGTGACGACGATAAATGNTTACGGTCCGAGGCCTGTCGAGGTTAACCTTTTTGTTCAAAATATTCACCGGGAAACGCACACACAAAGGGATAATCAAAAAGTTTCAGACCTCAGCCAACCAATCAAAAGACGGACAATGAACCCATGGGTGGATCCAGCCAGTCAGGTTAGGGGAACGATTTCGGTAATATTTGGTAGTCAAGTCTCACTGCGCGTTCACTAATGTAAGAGAGATGAAGTATACTTCACAACACTGCTGTGACAAAACAATGGACGGCAAAATTACCCCATGTCACGAATGTTGTTTTCTGAATTGTAAAAAATCGTGGTGAAAAAAGTTACTGTCTTAGGTTTTAAGGGAGCGATCGCCACAATCATTCCCCCTGGATCCGCCCTTGCCTGCACCATTGATTTATCGCGTCCTTTATAAGTAAGCTATTGTGACCAGCCAACGTGATTAACCACACAGTTAATGCAAAGAATAACCGATGAGAATTCATTGTAATCTTTGAACTAATTCAAACTAGGTACGTCACGAAAGCACATCCCTACTGATAAGCATGCAAAAAGTAATCGAACGACTACAACTTACCTGAACCGAAAGGTGTGCCTTGGTTACAGTCGGTCGTGGGATAGTTCATTCCAACACCAGGTATGGTGGTAAAGTTGGGATTGATTTGGAATGGTGCTTGACCATTGTTTACATCGTTCATGTACTCTATCCATTTCTGTATTCAAAAAAGGTCAAAGAGTTTTCCACAGAATGTAAATGCACTAAATCAGAGAAAACAACACCTACTGTGAACACATCGTTTCTAAAGTGAGAGACGTAGATGTCACAAAACGAAGTTCACTGAGAAAACAATTAGTCTCATCTCGTACGCTACACAAACTGTATCGTTACCTACAGTATGTAAAATTTTGCTCTAAAAATACTCACATGGGCGGTACATTTATCAGCGTATGGACCGCAAAGCAGTTTTATTGCAGGTGAGTTGGTGGAGGGACTTGAAACGTGTTTGCAAGAATTGAACATTGAATAAGCATAATCATCATTAATGGTGTAATTCAGTTGAAATACGTAAGTTTTGTTGGTAAAAGACGTGACTCGATGTAACGTGTCATCTGCACAACAAATACAATGCCATCAGCACAGCCGTTTGTGACAATACAAAACAAATTAGGAAAACTGAGTTTAATCTGCATGCTATTACTAAATCATCCACAAAATGTTGTTTGAAAAACTTCTAAATACAGCATAACCAATCTTTGAAGATTTTCTTGTTGTAAGACATCCAGTGTTTACAGCCGTTGCTTAGGAATATATACTATGCATATCTGTACATGCAGTGGCAAGCTAGAGGTTTGAGCCAGAGGGGAAATTTAGCTGAAAGAAACCAACTGGCCTCTGTAGTGAACCCACTAGCAAACACTCAGAAAAAAGCTTGAGGANNTGAATCCAGATGTGGATGATTATACTAAAACCCTAAACCATTAGAAAACACTCCGAAAAACNCAAAAATACAACAACCTACTCTAAACCAAAATGATGCTAAAACCAAAATATAAGTTACGTNGGGGCCTGGTTTTANATTCAGCTTGTCAGAGGGGGTGATTTGCACCTCTACCCCCTGTCAGTTATGACTGTTTGTGCATGAAACATAAATTGGTATAATTTTCCAAAATCATTGTACATTTTAAATGTTGCATCAGACAAGAGCTTCATAATGAAGCTCCAATTGCGTGCTAAAAGTGTAGAGTTTTACAGATATTATAACAACTTACTTCCTTTTCCAAAGGCTCCAACATTTGTAAAAGAGCTCTGGTTTGTACTGCAAGTCATTTCACAGTACAGAGCAACAAAGTTCCGATAGCAAGATGGGCATCGGGATAGGTACTGGTATGGCAGCTGCAAACTGTTCTTCAAGGTTCTCAGTTGGTTAGCACTGCAGCAGGTGTATGTAGCATTTTTACCTGCCAATGGCAAACTCATTCCTGTGATTGATAAAATCATGCAGCAAGCTTCATTTCCTGTCATTACCAGAATTTATAACACAGCAAGAAACTCCTTTTTGCAATTTGACAAGTACTTCAGGTGCTAATTCTATTAAAGTGCAGTGTGATAACCAGGATATTTTGTGCTATGTGATGCATCACAGCACGTATCTGTTCGTAATTCATCACACAGTCAATGTGTAGGTTGCCTGTGTCTCACACAGAGGTTGGCAGCAGTTTTGAGTTGTAGAAAATGAGTGCTTCAAGAGGGTACATCGTAACTCATACCAGCACAAAATACAAAAATGGGTCTAATTTGGACACAAACTCACGCAAAAGAGTGAAGTAAAGAAGGTATAAAAATTGACCATACCTTTGTGTAAATATGGACAAAGATCAAAAAGTATATCTAAACCATCCTCATCCTGGAGTTTCTTTGCTTTCCCATTATAATAACAATTAATTTTTTTGTTGTTTAATTCATTTGTGGCACATTCATCATACATAATGCAATAGCCATCTTTATGGGTGATGTTGGAAAGTGGAGGAAAGTCTGAGGCAGTGTAAGTTGGGTTTGAAGTTCCCAAATTTGAACGAAGTGAAAATTCAGCTCTTGTCTGAAAAATAGTTAAACAGCCATTCAGTCAAGTTAAGGAGAATTTTTTTGCCAACCAGAAAATTTTACAAGAAGTTTTAAGTAGCCAACATAAATTAAGCAGATTTCACAGACTTGAACAATACACAGCTATACTAGCCAGTCTCCATCTGCTTAACCTTCCTACAACTTATGTTACACTTACTGCTGTTTTATACACAAATGTTCTAAAGTACACATTAAAACTGCATAATTAATGGTAATTCAGGATAAAAAACACACTATGATAAAATGTATTTTCCTGCACTATCATTTCAGACAAATCTGGTTAATCGCATACTGGAATCTCAAATTGTAGCATGTCATTTGTTAAGAAATTACTCTAGTTAACCTCATAACAATTAATTACATCATCCAGTTATTGAATCAAATTTAAGCAGTTAATGAAAATATTGATTTTAATCACACAATCCAATGTTTACTTTAAGAATGTAAACTGTGTGAAACATAGATTGAGTGAAAACGAACTAAGGTATTGCTTCAAAAGCAGCTATGTTCTTGACTTATTTTTATTGTGAAACCTAATTACATCAGGTGGGGTGATCACACATCTGCAGTGACAACAGTGAATGATTTTACTATAGTTGTTTGAAAATGATAGGTGGCTTTTGTTGTGCCAAAAATGTGAATATAAAAAGGTTAAGTACTGCAAGACAGCATGCATAACTTTAGGATTTACAGTAAAATGCCAGAACTAAATGAAGAAGTAAAATGTAATAATTTAACTTTGTCAGACAAAATCTTCATTATTGAAGAACCTGATACAAAAGCATGTCAAAGCACAGTCACTAAAAAGTTTGCGATATTGCAGTCATTGGTATCACTAAAGAATGCAATGTGGGCAATGTTATATACAAATCTATAAAACATGAGGAAAAATATGCCTGTTGCTGTAGATTAGCATCATTACAATGTTGTTTCAGTTGGAGAGGAATAAATAACCACTTTTGTTACTGTGTGACATTTACACTAGTTCTGAAAAATCACATATTCTTGTTAATCGCATAAAATAGCTTGGTAAATAAAGATGTCATTAACCAGACTCATCTGTTACATGACAATATGAAGCCATAAACATGAAATCTTGTTTCTAAAAGCACTTGTCATACAATCGCTTTTAAGATGCTTTGAGTAAACTTTAGTCAAACACAATGTTTGTTAAATCTGGAATGAGGTGTTTATGGTCAAGCAGGATAGTTTTTGTTACTTTGTAGTTTTTTCACACAATCTACTTTATTCACTCTCAGTACAATAATTCAAGACATTTTGGTATGTGATGCACTGAGTTGCTATAAATTCTCGTAGTGAACAGCATAGCCACTAATTTTGAAAACATAGTATGTTTTTGACATTTCAGCTTAGTCATAAGCCATCTTCAGGAAAAAAAAATAAAATACACCAGTGGTAAAGCAAAGTGAAAAAGCAGTTTAAAGGCATCCATACTGTATTATGTAACATAGATCAGTATATGTTGAGTAACATCACCTACTTCAAATATTTCATTTCTGCTGTCATATATTAACCACGTATGTGTATATTTTGCTATGTTCCAAGGAACTGGCAAACAAGTTTATGTTTAAACATCCACTGGAAAATTCCGAACACTCTGACAAGTGGTGTTTATATTTCATATTTGAATGTAGCTTTGCTTTTCAGACTGGCTAAATTGCCTAGTTGGTTGAGCACGCACCATCAAGCTGGTAGACTAGGTTCAATTCCCAGTGGGGTCATACTGATCACTTGAAAAACAGTACGTGCTGTCTGTCTAGCTTTGTGCTTGGTGTTGATGGGAGGGTGCAAGGGAACAGTTCACATGCGGTACTGCCATTTACTTGGCACCAATGCAGCATTCATTGCAGAACCAGCCACACGGCCCATGGTGCAAGCAAGCGGAAATGGGTGACACAGACAACTCGTCGTACTCCAAAAGGAGTACAGAAATCAAGTATAAACTAAACTGAATATTGCTGTTCAAATGTTGCACACTTATGCCATCAAACAATATACACACGAACCAATTATTGAGTAAATCTCTCATAGGGCTTACAACACAGCATTTCTTGAACACCTATAACAGCCAACTGCCTTACAAGCAGTAACTTTAACCATTAACAATGAAATGTATAATTTTAGACAAAATAAATAAAGAACAATCCCTAAAAATTAAATAAAATCTTACCATGCACACAAAGAAGCAAATATTTTGAACAATCCATAATTTAATTAACCAATACACCATGATTCTGGTAGTATAACTAACCTATTATCATAACCTGCTTAAAAATATATTTAGAAGACATAAATGTGACAAGCTAAATATGAAAAACTTTTGCACCTTTAAAATATTTTCTTGAAACTTCAAAACACAATATTTATTTATTGAAATCTGTTAAGGATGGCTCAAAGTCAAATTAAGTCGCTTAATAACAACAATTCTAATCAGGGTTGCCAACCTGACTTCACAAAAAAAAGCTAAACCTAGTTCCAAAGAAGTCGGAAAAGACCAGATAGCAGTCATAAAACATACAAATATAAAACATGCATAACCAAACACAAAATAGATATTAAAACTGGTCAAAAACATAAATGTAATATTCCAACCTTCAGAAGCATTTTCTTTCCCCACAATTATGCTGATGTGTGTTTCTTATTAAATACATGAAGAACTTTTAAGGCAGGAGTAAAATGTTTGCAATATTCTTTGGACCTTGCATGGTCATAGACTCTCACCAGAAGAAATTTGTAATGAATATGCAGCTCAGAAACTCATTTGTCAGGGTCAAGCCTGTCTGACTGAAAAGTCAGAAAAAGCCAAATTTTGTCTGGAGTTCATTGAAAACGGGCTAGAATTTTAAAATCTAGCTTTAAAAAAAGCCAAATGGGCAACCCTGATTCTAATAAGCTTGGTTGTCTTGCATCAAATTAGTGTTCTCAATTTGGGATGCTTATGCCTATTTGAGGCAAAAGACTTGGGGGATTCCAACGCCTATGCCGCATCACATTATAAGAAGTTTTGCATCACAGACCTAATTACAATATTTTTGCAAGGTTTAGGATGTGGATTTAGTACAAGAATCATGTCTAGAGTAGCAATACTATCATAACATAATGCAGATCATATCATCCCATTTATTTATTTTAAGATCAAATCAGAAGGTACGGTCCTTCCTAACCCTCCACTGGGGCACCTGTATGGATAATCTCTGTGTCTTTTAGGTGCCTCAGCGTTCGTTGTCTTGAATAGTACATCTGGCGAAATGAACTCAGTACCGCCAAATAAATCTGCCTATCTATCTATCTATCCACTAAACGCGGCCTTCTCAAAGTTCCTCCCCAGCCAAATTAATTGCCTATTCCTGCATACTGCAGAAAGCTTCTGGAAATTAGTGAGAAAAGGTAGATATCCCAAACCACAAGATTTTGCGCAAAACATTGGACGATAGTCTCCAACTGCTGCCACTAACACTGGTATTGATAAAGCAATGATATGTTGGAGAAGTCTTGACCACAATCATCCCACTAATAGAGATTTGTAGGAAATTGCTATTTGCTATTGTGTAGCAATTTTGATGGTGTATTCACTTACCTTCCCTTTTTAGTTTTAAATCTTGTGAACATGTTGTTTTATACATCATTTTATTGGAAGTGGCCCTCAAGTTGTCACATTTTTGTAAATGGCCCGAAGGTCAAAAGTAGTTGGACAAACACTAAAACAACTCACTGGCAACAACTGTGTTAATCATTACCACATGGAAGTATTACATAATGGAAAAACGTGGTAAAAAGCACCAAACAAACGAGGTGAGCAGATTAAAATAATACATGAAGATGCCCATTATTTAACAAAATCATAAAAATTATGTCTAATCGAGGCAGCCAGTGTTTTGGCAAAATAGAGAGATTTACAAGGGTGAAAATGTATGTTTCTGACAATATACGACAAAATGCGGTAGGTATTTTTGTAGGTAATGCAGAGGCATTTCATACCAGACTGTATATATTTGTTCCACAATTGGCAAACACATATCAGCATGCAATATGCATGAATGTAGCATTTTTAACTGTAGTAGAGCACTGAACAAAGGTACTACGGAACTTGTTTGCTGTGTAATTATGTGAATTCACGTGTCTTTGGATATCCTTGTCATCCTTCAGTATGCACAAAATAATGCACCAAAATAGTTGACCTTCTCAGAAAACTTCATGCTTATACCATTTGAAAAAATGACCAATGTAGCAGGTTGTTTATATTTTAGGTGTTAAAATTGTACTGACCCGGGTTTTTATTTTCGCTGGGACATTTCAATCATATGTTTGAAAAACTTCTGTCACTTTCTCGTCTTTGGAATATTTTTAATGACTGAAAAAAGCATTATGATTGGATTGACTTAATTTTTTTGTCATTTTGAAAAATATTCTGCCTAGACCAAAATTGAATTTGAATAGTAACCATTACCATAATTTGGTTTGCTCATGACATGTTTTTCATGATGTATACCTAATTTCATTTAATCTTAATACAACTTTGGATGTACAACTATTGCACAAATGCTAAAGTATGAACCCAGCTAAAATCAAAGGTTTTACTCATTTGTAATCTTCCCAATTAACATGAATTTCTATAATTCCAGATAATTGAGACTATGAAATCACTAGTTCATTAATCTACACTTTTTTTAGATTATTAAAATCATGAAAAAAACAATTAAAATTAATAAGGCTATAAATAAATGCAAACCGAGCAATAAATCTAAAAAAATGACTAATTTTATAAAGAAAATTAAGGCTTAATTTAAGCTTACACTTTATCAGAGATCAAGAGTCGAACAAGGCACTAAAACCACAATAAGAACACGAGTGTTTTCAAAACTNAGTTATTGCTGGTAGACAAACTATGTCTCTGTGTAGCTAATCCTTAAAAAGACGTTTTAACTGTTACAAAANGGTAAGGTAATAAAGTTTGTTTATTTTCACCATGCTGCAAGTCAACAACTGAATGAAACAATATGAAACATAGGTATCATGAAAGGGACTAATCATACGACTCAATGATCTACTCAACAGTTTCCACCCTGTAACTACCTTGAAAAGCACACACACAAAAAAAGGACCTAAACCACCACTTACAAAGCATATAAAAAGAGGAAAAGGATATTGAAAAATCTAGGAAAGGCGCAGACTTCAAAATATAACTAACTACCAGTGGTAGCTTGCATGTAGGCACTATAGAATTGCAACACCCCTATTTTCACGCTATAGTTCTTTTTCAGGTCAGTTTCTGTTTTATTTTGGTATTTCGTTTTGTATGCACAAAACATGTTATTTCCCTATACAAAACATTTTGCACAAAGACTAAATATTAGGCATCAATTTGTTTTTGTATGGGAAGCACTACAAATGACGAAAACCTGAAGCCATGAGCGCTCACAACACTGGTATTGCAATAGAAAATTACAGGATGCGTTGTGGCCTATCAATCAAACATAGTCAACCTGGCACTGTAAGCCTAGAGCTGTGGTTTTTGTAGTGCTCGGCTGACAAGCGCAGAATCAGTGTTATTCATGTAAAAGTAGTTGCAGGCANCAGCATCATTGTGTTCATCCAAGTGCTGGTAAAAGGTAGTGCANATACTGTACACTCTGAAGCTTTACTAAGCCCCTTGGTACAACACATTGTGCTGAAGTTGCAGAGAGTCTTACTTGTAGTGTCTACAGTTCTAATGCATTTTTATACTAGACAGTGGAAAGTCAAAGTGACAAATTATGAGTGAAACAGACACACCTGCTTGCACAAGATTTTTGAGTGTCAGTGATGTTATCTTAGCTGTTGCTTAATGAAAAAATTTAAAGTGGAATTACACAACCTTTTTGCTATTGCCAGCCGCAATATGTTCATTTTAATCAATTGCACTATGGCTGCCAGTGATTTCAAATTATTTTAATTTTGTTTGCATTACTTCTGCTCTACTAGCACTTCCACTGACTGAGTCTAGACTGTTTTATACATCTGTACATCTGATAGGTCATCTTTCTATTAAGCATCCACATACAGTAGAACGAGAGTTTTTTATCATAACATAATGCAGAGCATATCATCCCATTTATTTATTTTAAGATCAAACTAGAAGGTACGGTCCTCCCTAACCCTCCACTGGAGCATCTGCATGGATAACCTCTGTGTCTTTTAGGTGCCTCAGCGTTTGTTGTCTTGAATAGTACATCTGGCGCAATGAACTTAATGCACCCCTGTCATAATTCATATTTAACATTACATCTGCATGGCCACAGGCATTTTTATTGACGAACGCAGGTTGTACACCCTGCTGTAAAGATCTGTGTCTCACCAGTCATTCATCCTACAGCATTGCAATATACACAAGTCACATAACTGGTTCCTGGAAATAGATATTCCATATGCTACAACAGTTCATCACTTCATGATGATGCTGCCAAGGAAACCATGATGGCGTTTAGAACTTTTATAAAATCTTTGATAAAAGCTGCACCACCCCCACGAATCACATTTGACATTCACGAGCTGGCA